>Ga0126337_10002579_pt1 | contig 11581 bp, 7 predicted proteins | sample DipCmetagenome_FD_92527 | JGI IMG/M metagenome (GOLD analysis project Ga0126337, IMG submission 92527) | Coral microbial communities from La Bocana,Puerto Morelos, Mexico - Diploria C A metagenome | ecosystem: Host-associated > Invertebrates > Cnidaria > Coral | place: La Bocana,Puerto Morelos... | reverse complement strand
TGTCAATCAAGAAAGTTCTTCGTCGCGCGCTCATCAGTCTACCCGAGTTACAAACACTCATCAAAGAGGTTCAAGCAGTCGTGAATGATCGTCCGATCACATTTGTCTACCATGATGTGAATGATCCAGAACCCTTGACACCATCAAAGTTGCTGTATGGTTTCGATGTTACTGCTTTGCCACACCCTGTTGTTGATCCTGACAAGTTGGAAGATGAAGACTTCAATGGACATGATCAACTCAATAAAGCCTTCGAACGACGCTCATTGCTGTTTCAGCACCTTGTCCAACGGTTCAAGAGTGAGTACCTTGCTTCGCTGCGGGAGCGTCATGTGTATCAGTCTAAGAAGCGAGGATCGCAGGAGGAGATTATTAAAGTTGGGGATGTTGTACTTATGCACGCTGAAAATGTTCCTCGTAGTTCCTGGAAGTTACACATTGTAAAGAAAGTTCTCCGTGGCAGTGATGGCCTAGTTAGAGCGGCAGAGATCAAAACAAACTCCGGAGTCACCAACCGTTCGATACATCTCTTGTATCCTTTGGAGGTCACAATGACGGATCCTAAGGAACATTTTATAGGAACTGAACTGCAGATTCCACAGGTTGAAACACTCAGAAGAAGCAAACGAATTGCTTCACGCCCCCGCCCCCCTATATGTGGAATCTGGTGATTAGTCAGTAGTCTAGACCGCGTTCCGCGCACATGCGCAGAGACGGTATGAGTGCTACACGAGACAGAGAGCCACCATTGAACTTGTTATTGTTGTGTTGTCGTTACCGTCAGTCTTGTGGTTACACAAAATGCACACCTTTAAATTTTCTTTGAACACATGCAGTCCACCTAACGTACAGCGCAAAAAAAAGGAATATCTTGCACTGTGTTCTATAGGCGGCGAAATACGAGAAACAAAAACCCGTATCTCGTATCTCACCGCCTGAATTGAAGGCAGCGACGATATATTCGATACATTAACTCTCAACTTGGCTGTTTCGAGTTTCTCACTCCACCTTGCATGTTCAACTTGCTGTTCCGAATAGTAGCGAGCGAGTCTACTTTGAGCATCAAATTTTGACTTTGCTGCCGCGTACATCCAACTCCCAACTTGTCACGCACTAAATTTGCTCACATTTCGCAACAAGTCAAGGGTTTGTGTATCTCGTAAAGCAGTCTCAAGGCTTACCACATGCATCCTTCCTTGTGGCGACAAAACGAACCTTGAATTTGGATAGAAAATAACAGGAGCTACCATTGGCTACAATGTTGCTGTAGGCAATAACAACTTGCGACTACCACGAAGAAAAAAAAAATCAAGAAAAACAAAACAAAAAAAAATTCGTCCTAAATTCTAACGCGGATTGCTTGGCATCCGCGTAATGGATAGCAATATAGTACACCAAAATTTTAAATGGCACAATAAAAGGAACAATAAGTTTCTTCGTGGCTGTTTAGACCATGATTGTTCCCGCGGCCTCTGGCCTTACGAATAGGGTCCCGGATAGAATTTTTGGATGGGTGTGTTGGTAACTCGATCTTCAACTCGAAACTCGAACTCGAACTCGAGGGATTATTTCTCCCAAAAGTTAACCGTGAATTTCGCTGCAATAGCGGTTACATCGAGTAACATACGTCCTTTTTACCATCGCCGTTATGTCTGTTATCGAATACAATGATCTAAAGTACAACGTTAGCCAGGGAATCGATTGGACAACGAAAGGCAAACGGCTACTATATATATGCAAAACATTCCTTCCCGATGGAAGCGAGAACAACATTCAAAATGTCCTCTCGTTGCTTGACAAGCTTGAAGAGGAAAATCGTCTAGCTATTGATAATATCGCAGTCTTAAAGGATCTTTTAAAACAGTTGGATGAATGCTATCTCCTTGAAATGGTCGAGAAGTTTGAAAACAAAAGGAAAGGGTACAAAAGTTTACTGGAGCAGTGTGGCAGAGTATTCCACGAATGCGGTCAACTGGAACGACTGATTTCAGTTTGCGAAGGAAAGATATCTCAAGACAGACGAGGACAAATTACAGATGTTTTCAACTTGTTCACAGAACTAGAAACACAGAACAATTTGGGTATTGCAGATCTGGAAATCTTAAAAACGATGGCAACCGAAATGGAGAAACCGGATTTGCTTCAACAAATTGAGGAGTTCGACAAGAAGAGGATACAGGAAGAAGATGCTGATAGGAAACGGAGAAAAAGACAAGGTGAGGAGTCTACCGTGTTCATCTCAAATATCAAAATGTACATAATTAACGGTTTAGAAATTTTGAAAACTTGGTATCTTAGTGCTAAATCACAATCGAATATTAATTCGATCCGTTCCCTCAACTGGATGTATACGGGAGATTGGGGAGATGTGGTATGGAGGTATTATATCATATTAATCTCTATGACAAATCCAAATTTAATACTCATTTATCGATATAAAATCATCGCAGTCTTGAACACATTAATAACTACTTGCTGACCGCCAATGATACTGTCATAACGCAAGTTGGCATAGCCCAAAGAGGAAGCATAACGCAAGTAGGCATAACGCAAGTAGGCATAATGCAAATAGGCAAACGTAACGCAAAGCGTAAATAGACAAAATTCAAAGAGGAAACACGTACGTAGGCATAACTCAAGTGACAAAACACAAGTACAGGCATAACGTGAGTAGAAGAGGCAGAACGCATGTAGGCATAACGCAAATGACATAACACAGATAAGCAGAACGCAAAGAGGCATAGCGCGAGTAGAAACAACGCAAAGAGGCATAACGTAAGTAGGTATTACGAAAGTAGACTTAACGCAAACAGACATAACGCAAGCAGGCATAACACAAAGAGGAATTATTAAGCTAAGAATAAAGATTCGGACAGATTGCAAAACTGGAAATATAATTATTATACAAAACATATTGTAATTATTAAATACTGTGCCATATAAAACGTTTATTTGCTGGTGTTTTTGTTTTCTAAATTTCAGTCCAGACTGCTGCTGTTTGGGCTGCTGCTAGAAATGCTGGAGGGAGGTTTATTGGACGTAAGACATTACAAATGTAAATCTGTGCTATGAATTAACATATTATCAAAACCTGTGATCCTATATTTTTGAACGGGATTCGAACCCATGACCTCTGCGCTACCAGTGCAGCGCTCTATCGACTGAGCTATAAAGCCATCTGGGAGCTGGTCGTAATATACCCGTAGAAGGTGAAAAACGTAGACGAATATATAGTATCGCAGAGGTCATGGGTTCGAATTCAGGTCTGAATTTTTTTCAGGCTTTAATTTCTCAACTGCTTAAGTTGTGTATAACTACGATGACCAATCATAAATTCATGTCTTTCTCCGCTGTTCAAATATATGATCTTTCATATATTCATTTACATTCTTCACCTTCTACGGGTATATTACGAACTCACAATGTGGCCAGCTCCCAGATGGTTTGTTAGCTCAGTCGGTAGAGCACTGCAACGGTATCGCAGATGTTACACTCTACTCAATCTCGTACAGGAACTACCACAAAACTACAATGACAACACGTTTTTCTTATCGATCCTCGCTTCGTTTTTTCGCCAACAACACTTGGGATTTTTCCGATCCCATAATTATATATCACCTGGGCCTAGTCCCTCCCGTTCTACTTGCTACAAAGAGATCATGGGTTCCAATCCCGTTCAGGCCTGAATTTTTTTCAGGCTTTAACTTCACATTTGCTCAAGTTGAGAATATAACTAGGATGATCAGCCACAAATTCATAAAGAAAGTAGTATATGGCGTTAATAGGGACGGTAGCCAATTACAGCGCAGTGCATCTCATTAATGTAATGTTCTGAACGAGGGTGTGCATCACAGAAGATAACACAAAGTCAACACACCGGCCATGTTGGAAGCACATGTATTATTACTTTTAATCCCAGCATGCTTTGTTACATGAGGATAGGTGTGTCACGCCAGTGTGTAACGCTAAACATTACAATTAAAAATCGCTTTTGACCATTCAGAAGGCCAGATTGCCTAATTTATATATGCAAGATGGCGCCCACAAATTTTAGACCAATCAGGAGCCGAACAAGAATATCTTTCAGATCTTATAACCGCGCTTGTAAAATTAAATTTATTTTTTAGCACATTTGGGCATTTTGGATCTTTCTATTGGTTTCTGAGAAATTAGGCTCTAAAGTTGGTCAATAGGAAATGTTTCGTTTCGCATCACGCAAAGAGGGGTCACAGGGAAATATTTCGAATATTTTTAAAGCCCGACGCTCTTTGATAGCCTATCAAGTGCTAGTCGACATAGTGCAGTTTGTTTTGATGTAAGATATAACGCGGATATGGGTAATTCAGCGAAGCTCAAGTTTGAAGGCTTGCGCGCGCTAACCAAAGCGATCAATTTCCAATATTTTTATATATTTGGATTATAAATTTCATAACTTTTCCATAGATATATAGTTATCCATGATTCAGCCGAAAATGACGCGGGTACGAAACATTTTGCGAACAGCACCCGAAAAGGTTATCAGTAACCTTAAGACTATCTTATTTGTCACGTAGCGAAAGTTAAAGTCCTGTGATGTCAGTACATTCCATCTATTCTTTAGCAATGAAGCAATGTGACAAAAAATCTAATTATATTTAGTTCTGGTTTTGTTCGATTTCGTTAGAATTTTAATATGATGAAGCTGGATTGTTAAGGAATAGATTTTTCTACTGCCGATATGAGGTAGCTATTAACGCTAAAGTGATATTGAAGGGAATTTTTTTGCGTGAGCTTTGTAATCTAAGATTTTTGTTGACCCTGAACACCATAAGTTACGTCATTCGAATTCTGGCCGAGAGAAGTTTTGTTCAGCTGACCGACATGACAAAGAAAAAAATAAACCAAGGGTAGATTAAGAACCGCGCTCGGCCCATGGCCGCGCGGTTAATAAGGAATTTAAGATGGTTGCGCCCATGCAAGCGCAAGTCAGCCATATTGAAAAACAACCCACCAGCCTCGACGGAAAACTGGGATCGGTCTCAAGGATTTCCATGGCAACGAGAAAATCAATAACAAATCGATAATAGAATACATGTGATGAAAACGTACATAAGTCTGGAGCTCCTTCCACCACGACTGTTGGAAGTGAGAGGGAGAAATGGATCCGAGTTGTTTTATATAAAACAGGCGCAAAGCCGGTCGGGACTGTGACATTATCGAGAACCAATCGGAGATAAGGATATCGTCATGGCTTCCCGGCCCCCCTCTCGCAAGGAGAGCATTAAACCCCGAGCGTCTCGATCAGTGGGGTTAAGACCATACATTGGGAGCCTAGACGTTTCTCACAAAACACGCAAGGTCTCAACAAATCCTAGTAACCTAGTTGTTTTCCGATGATCTCTTCCTTTACGAAAACAGATGTTAGCGCTCAATACACATCCGTGGATGTAGAGTGAAGTGACAAGTCTCGGGTAATACTTATATTTCTTTCTATCCACTCCAAAGCATGGTGGGACGATGACCTCATCGGAGCCAACCCTACACTTGCCCCAGTACCTTCTATGTATAGCTAACAGGGAACGAATCCTAGCCCGTCAAAAACGATGGCGTACAGAGATTTCTTATTGTCAACAGAACCAGGAACACGTCCGCAGCTACCGACGGAAATGCGGCAAAGAAAACAGGGAACGGTTAAATATTGGAGAAGTTATTATGCCAAAAATAAGTCAAGCAAAGACTTCCCAATAAAAAACAAGAAACAGATATAGCACAGACCATGGCGCATTTTGGAGAGGTCGGGACCAGTTCCCTGTGGACTTTGAGTAATATCAACACAATCGTAGTCATGTTTACAAATGTCATGGGAAAAGAAAAAAAACTCCATCGCGAATCAGTCATTGCGTGGCGTTTCTCACACTACCTGTACCCTTACTCAGTGCCAAGAGATTGGGCATCACATTGTGCCCATGCATAAGCACAGAGGAGACGACCTCATTTTTTCTTTGCGACCCCCCCTCCCCCCCAAGAAAACCGTTACCATTACGTACGCATTGTTCACTGGATAATGAATGGTTTCTTAATAATACACTAGCTACATACTAACAAAGCATCTTCCTCTCTACCAGTGAGCCTCGCCTCACCTTTCATCACAATGGCACAAAAGGTTTGCCAAGACTTGTCTAGACTTGCGTAGGCTTGTCCGCTCATAAACAATACTATATGAAACAATATTACGATACTAAGAGCATACATTCAGTAAGTTTTTCATTTCGCTGAACTCTAGCAAAGACGGTTTATCGCAGTCCGTCACATCCTTAAAAGACATTAATCCAGACATGCAAGTGGAAGCGAGTGCTACAACTCTGTTAACAGTAGATGAAGTGGAAAAAAATCAGCAACAAAAGTTCGTCACTTTAGTCGCCCGTGTGCTCCAGCTTACTTATACTGCGATGCTTGACAGACTCATCCGAGCAGAGAAACTGAATGGTTGTCATGGATGTGGTATTCAAGATCCGAGCCAAAGAGAACATTCCTGTCTGATGATGGATAGTGAAGAAGCATGCCTTTTTTATCACGATGAAGCGAGGGAGAAAATTGACGTGAATGATTTCCTAAACACGACCAACAGTGTGTGCAGTCTTATTGGCTTCAAGTTGGGGAATTCGTGGGAAACCTATGTAAGAGAGCTACACATGTTTCCTCGGACCAACATCTATCTTACCTCTCTGGAACTTGAAACGTTTGGTTAGAAAACACAAAAGAAACAAGTGGAAGACTCCATTCTGTATGCCAATAATTACGGTCTCAAACCCGGTGATCTTAGTAACATAGGAGTTTATGAAGATCACAACGCTGAATAAGTTATAAATGTTGACCCGAAGGGAGTACCGTGTCAGCAAAGACGAGGAACCAGTGAACGTTGATTTTACAATTAGCGAAATTCAAAATAAACTTTTTCTCTAAATCATGTTGACGATTTGTTCTTAAACGAAAGAAATGTAAATATGACCTGTGCTGGGATCTGGGTTAGCGCAAAAATTTGATGTTAAAGTGGTTATGTATAAAATTGCGTGAATTCTTTGATTACATTCCTACGATGCTTTGGAACGGGGAGTACCCCGTCACCCTTTTTAAGCCTTTCGACCAAGAAGGGAGTGGGGCAAGTCTAGGATTGGTCCCGATGACGTCATTCTCGCAACAAGCTTTGAACGGGGAGTACCCACTCACCTCTATTTTAGCCCTTCGACCGAGAAGGGAGTGGGGCAAGTCTAGGATTGGCTCCGATGAGGTCATCGTCCCACCATGCTTTGGGGTGGATAGAAAGGTATATAAGTATCATCCGAGACTTGTCACTTCACTCCACATTCACGGATGTGTATTGAGCGCTAACATCTGTTTTCGTAAACAAAGAGATCATGGGAAAACAACTAAGTTACTAGGATTTGTTACCCTTTTAACTACAAGACTACATTCAGAGTCTCGCTATTCACCAACATGTTAAAGATCGTATACACATGGGATGGGAAGTGATACATGAAAGTTTCAGACCTTGCGTGTTTTGTGAGAAACTTCTAGTCTCCCAATGTATGGTTTTAACCCCCCAATGATCGAGACGCTCGGGGTTTAATGCTCTCCTTGCGAGAAGGGGACCGGAAAGCCATGACGATATCCTTATCTTTGATTAGTTCCCGATAATAGAGAGGTTAAGCATGACGTTTTACGGAAAACGGTAAACAGCTGGTCGATGTTTGCCTAAACATGTCTTTAGGGGAAGGCAACCGCCAGAAAGTAAAACTCAGCAAAATGGCTTTAAACCACCTCCAGGAACCCAGACACATCAAAATAAGGCAATGCAAACATAATGTAAGCCATTTTATTCAAATTGTTTTCTACACATAGCATTTACAGTAATTTTCGAAGCATTCTCTTACACTGTCTTATAAACGGCTAAAATATTGTTATAATCGTATTCAACGTCTGGGCCGCCTGTGGTTGGACTGGATTGTCTTCTGTGTTAAATAAGTTGGAAATAAACTCTGCAATGTCCTCCCGTCCGCTTTCGTGAGGCGCCGCGCTATAATTTCTTTGTAAAGTGCAATGTCTTGATCCACTTTTGGCCAGCGAAATGGAGCCATTATATTAAGTCTTATGGCTTCTACAAATTAAAAACAAAAATGCGACAACAACATAAAATTGCGACGCACTTCAAAAACGAAGAACAGTCCAAAGCTCATCGCACTGTTTTGAATTTTTCCGAATAATTTCGCTCTGAAGTCAACGCGAGACAATTGTTTCACTTAAAGAAGGAAGTAACGTAGCTTTGCCTTGAAGCACACTGTTGTTAATACATCACAACAGCATAAAAAAAGACAAATTTTACTCACGTTTTTCATTAACGTGAAACCTCTCCTCTTCGCGTTCAAACGGCGAGTGTCAAAAACGGCGGGAAAAAAGGTCACGTGGTCTTCCCTGCCGTTTGACGTAAACGTCATGCTTAACCTCTCTAATGTCACAGTTTGCGTCTCTCTAATGTCACTGTTTTGCGTCTTGCTTTTTATAAAACAGCTCTGATCCATTTCTCCCTCTCGCTTCCGGCAGTCGTGGTGGAAGGAGCTCCATATTTATGTAAGTTTTCATCATATGTATTCTATTATCGATTTGTTATTGATTTTCTCGTTGCTATGGAAATCCGCCAGAGCGATCCCAGATCTCCGTCGAGGCTGGTGGGCTGTTTTCCAACATGGCCGACTTGCTCCTGCAAGGGCGCAATCGTCTTGAATTCTTAATTCGGCTCCTTATTGGTCTAAAATTTGTAGGCGCCATCTTGGATATGTAAATTAGGCAATCCGGTTTTCTGATTAGGCAAGATCGATTATAATGAGATGCACTGCGCTGTGACTGGCCACCGTCCCTATTACCTATACTAGTAATGAAAAAGTGTTATTCACCTAATTATTTTGCCTGTCACTTTTTTTTACATGTGAGCTGTATACGTTTTTATTCCCATTGGTCACAACATTGTGTAATTCGGCTCCTGATTGGTCTAAAATTTGTAGGTGTCATCTTGGATATGTAAATTAGGCAATCCGGCTTTCTGATTAGTCAAGATCGATTATAATGAGATACACTGCGCTGTGACTGGCCACCGTCCCTATTACCTATACTAGTAATGAAAAAGTGTTATTCACCTAATTATTTTGCCTGTAACTTTTTTTTTTACATGTGAGCTGCATACGTTTTTATTCCCATTGGTCACAACATTGTGTTAACATTTTCTCCACAACAAAGCACGATAGATTCGTTTGGTGTATATTTTAGTGACAGAATTTCAAATGCGCCGCCCCCCACAAGAGTGAATGCCGGTCTGAAATTGACTGATGCTGCAAATTTGTTGTTGTCTATTTGAGACTCCTGAATAAACACTTGGCGTACATGTATTACAAAGATATTAATAATGGTAACAGGCCTGAGTGAAGTCCAATTCAATGTGTAATCATACGAGTGATTAACAAAATCGGACGACCGTGAAGCGGGAGTCCGACGATTACAGACAGAATATCACGACACGATGTCCTGTTATCAATTAATCATAACCATTACAATTTCCCAAAAAAGTAAGAGACCCATTTCAAAAATAGTCTTTAAGGTTACACAATACCTTCAGAGGGCGACTTCGCCGAATTTTTTTTTTTGACTAAACAAAAGGTCAGCTAAAAATCATTTCCCCAAACATGAAAGCAAAATCTTGAAACGCGTGCGAGTTATTTTATAAAAAATGCTTTTTTAATAAAAGTTAATATCACAGTTAGGTGTCATAATCCTCGCCGGGCATTGACATCCCCGCGAACTTCTCCCGCGAAACGGCCATATCAGCATTTTTTGTTTACACGTGATTTTGCTTTGATCTCTTGCATGCTGTTTGTTTTGCGATGACAATATAAAACGTTTGGCCGAAAAGTTCATGGCACGATCAACCCAAGGAAGAGACGAACGAAACTCAAGCGGGCGCCAGCAGAGTGAAAATTGCCGGACTAATGAGAAAGACAAGTTTAAAGTGGAGGTGGTCCTTAAAACAAGCGAAAACTTCTCAGATTCTTCTGACGATTCAAAATCGTCTTCCAAAGACAATAATGCTTCCTTTTTTAGGTTCGGCCTTTTTTATCCGCTTATTTTTTAAATTAGTTTTCCCCATTTGAACGGCGCGCTGAACTTCAAAAAAGAGAATGTGACTGTGAAATTCCCGCGAAGATCTTATTGCTCGCTGTGAGCAGTCGGGGTGCCATCATTTCATTGGCTGGTGGCATATCCTGTTGACATACATCTCAGGTGAATGCGTGACATGTTTACAAATCTTCAAATACTCGCAGTCGTTTTTCACATGAATACCATGTCTTTAAATGAATTAACAGGGTATGTTAGATCGACGTATTCTAATACAATTTGGCCAGAACATCCATCAAGCATCAAGGAACAAAAGCGTGCCAGGGATTAGCTTTAATTTAGATATTTCTCATTTTACCGCTGCGAACGCAACAGGGTCAGGAAATGATTCGATACCAAAACTTTACGCGTCTATAAAAAGATAACCAATAGGAAAACAGGAAAAGCCTGACACACTCTTATAGATTGATGCTTGCTGATTGATACTGTGCAGTCATTTTGAAGGAACGGTTGCGTTTGATACCCGATTAATTCGGCGGAATGACACTCGGTCGGCTTCTAACTTTTTAACGAAGGCTCCGCGAATACAGTGCATATTGTTTTGGAACTCTAAAGTTCATAACCTTTCTATTAATGTATAGTTTGTTATTGTTCACTTTAAAACAACACGTGTACGAATTTTCATTCCGAAGGACACCCACGAAGTTATTGTGTAACCTTAAGAGGGTCCTTTAATAGTAATCTTTAAATATACAAATTAAATATGAATAGGTTACTATGATTGTAATTAATGTTGTGATTGGTGGAGATGAAAGGACTTAAAATGATTGGCTCATATAACTGTCCGATTGCAGCCAACTGCCCGATTACAACTTCGTACATTAATTAGTGGAAAATACAGCAGTCCATGCACCAATTAGCCTGCGAACGCAGACCTATTTCCGGCTGTCGCTTGTCTCCGCCGAAAAATACGGTCTGCGAACTCGAGCCGCGAAACGATTTCCGTGACGTCAGGTCTTATAGACCAATCACAGTTTACCTTGCATATCCGAAGAAGTAACACGCAGAAATCGCGCGCGGAGCTCTCGCAAACTCGCGTTAAAAAATGGAGGCCGACGTGTGCAGGAAAGTTTTCGGGTTTGATACGGTTCAATAAGCATCAAGAGGAAGCCTGGCGATCTGTTTTTGATTTTGGGCCGTTCTGACTTCTGAAAGTCGACTTGTTTTCGTGCCGTGAAGTCGACTTGTTTTTGTGCAGTGAAACCTGGTGTTATTCCTCCGAAAGCATTTTGAAGCAAGCCTAGGAACTAGGAAAGCGCGAGTTGGAAACGTAGCTACTGGAGCAATAGGGCTAACAGCAATAAAAGTGAAAGCGGGAGGCAGAGAAGGGCTTGCAGATGGAAAGGTACCAATTCCAGCCCTCGGAACGGACGTGATACTT
>Ga0126337_10002577_pt1 | contig 11583 bp, 5 predicted proteins | sample DipCmetagenome_FD_92527 | JGI IMG/M metagenome (GOLD analysis project Ga0126337, IMG submission 92527) | Coral microbial communities from La Bocana,Puerto Morelos, Mexico - Diploria C A metagenome | ecosystem: Host-associated > Invertebrates > Cnidaria > Coral | place: La Bocana,Puerto Morelos... | reverse complement strand
GTTTCTATTTCAATATGGCATCGGGCTCGGACTGCATGGTTGCTATTCCAAAGTCAGGCTTGGGCCATCTCGTTCAGCCCGACTAATTACGAACAGTTTCTACACCTGAGTGAGTGACACATTTGCATATCTAAGTCCCGCAAGAAACCCGTTTCAACGCTTTGCGCTTCCACGAGTGTAAAAATGACAATCCATCCCTAACACTTAAAAATCAAATCACTAACTGCCAAGACTTATTTCAGTTACTGACCCGTTAACTAAATCACAATATTCCTTTAAGCAGTTTGCAATGAACTTCTGTCAATAATACCTAATAATTTAGGCATTTGCCTTTATTACTTAGTCAAAATTCAGCCCTGAGCTCAGCAGACAAGAAGTGAATGGAAGGCCTAACATTATCATGCAAGTTTGAGCTAACTATACCATACATTAGTCGTGGTTACACACACCTTGTACCCAAGGTGTCAACCGTGAACAATAGATTTGGGTTGGAATGACCTAGAAGCATTTAGTGGGAAATTTAATTCTTCATGGATATCCACAACATCAAAATGCATGGACTGATTGCAGTCATTCTAACTTGTGTTGCTCATCCAATGATCTCAAATTGACCTAGCAATCCAGCATTCTGTTTTGATGTTTTGAGAATAACGCACAGAAGGCACTTTTTTATTTGCTCCAGCTACTCTATTTATTTCATAGAGCTTGCTGTATGTTACATGTTATGTTATTATCTTATGTACCAATTGTACTCAAATTTTTGTACTCGAAAGTTTGCCATGCTTTTTACTGTTTGTGCTCCAGATTATGCAGTTTCCTGTTATTGACATTTGCTGCTTTCCAACTGGTGGAACAGCTTAGTGATTAGATAAAACATAGATAAACCATACCGCTGACCTGGAAATGTCATGAGTAATTTGTTTGTTCCCTTTGATGTAGGATGTATAGTGATTTCCTGTGGCAGTTTCACTTTGAGAATGCCAGTTACACACAAAACACACACTACCATTGGGTTGTTCTACTTTCCTGAAGGGCTAGTGGAACCACAACTATTGTACATGTATTTTCACCACTGAGAGGCTTTGCTAACAGAGTACTGACAGTTCACCAATAGACTTCTAACAGATGACTGAATGACTATGGCAGATCACTAACAGAGTAGCGACAGATTACTGACAGATCACTTACCATCTACTGACAGCTTACTGACAGATCACTCACAGACTTCTGACAGACTACTGACAGATTACTGACAGACTACTGACAGATCATTGACAGACTTCTGACAAACTACAGACGGGTCACTAACAGACTACTGACAGTTTACTAACTGATTACTGGCAGACTACTGACAGTTTACTAACAAAGTAAACTAGACTAGACTACTGACAGATCAGACTATTGACAGACTACTGATAGACTGTTTACCATCTACTGACAGATCACTAATAGACTACTGACAGACTCCTGACAGATTACAAAACTGCCGACAGACTACTGACAGATTACTGACAAACTGCTGACAGACTACTGACAGATTACTGACAAACTGCTGACAGACTACTGACAGATTACTGACAAACTGCTGACAGACTACTGACAGACTACTGAAGGATCACTGGCTGATTACTGACAGATTACTGACAGAATTCTGACAGATCACTGACAGATCACTGACAGACTACTGATAAATTACTGACAGACTACTGACAGATTACTAACAGATTTTATACAATAAACCAAGTTATTCTCGCATTTTGATGGTTCTCGCCTATGATCTATTAGAGGACAGACACACAAGTGACGTCATCACCACAAAGTTTTTCCTTCTGCATTTTAAAACGCCTCGAAATTATTGAAAAATAAGATAATATTCTACGTGACTGGTGAAGATAAAGTACAAAAACGTCTTATCGAGGCATTGAACAGGTACGAGTAGCAGGAAAAAGTAAGAAAAAGGCTTCTCTTTTTTTTAGAATGACTCAGAAAAAATACTCGAGCAGTCTCAGTCGGCAATTGAGCGAGACTAAATGAAAAACAAAATTGATCTTGCTATGCCTCAAATTTAACAAATTCAATAAACAAAGTGTTTGTTACATTAATTTATTTAAAAAATTCAACTTAAAATAGTTGTTGACACCTTCATATCAGGAATGAGACAGACAAAAAAATCATCCCTTCTTAAATTCAGTTAAAATAAACACGTAACCTTACTTTCCGACGCAAATGTTCCAGTCCATATCAGGGCACTACAGTGAGAAAAGTATAGCTCACCACAGCTCGCGGCCAACTGTATTGCAGCCATAAGGTGTCCACAATACCACGTCAAACTAATTTGGGAATCACTAACCACAGAGGACACAAATTTCACCGTCGGTATCCTCCTTTCATTCAAAACTCGAATCGAATGGCGTGCAGTGTTGACCGCAACTGCATGTTTTCCGAGCGTATTCTTTCAGCCCCAGCAATATTCAAGGAAACATTCAAGCTTTTCGGCCCACAAGGCTGCTCTGATGACAAAAACTGAGTTGATTTTTCCAGCATTTTCTTTAACATTTAGAGATTTCGCAGTTCAATTCTGCTTTCGCTGTAAGTTTTCATTCCACGAGAAGCCATTTGAGTAAAGTTTGACAGTGGCGTGATTTTTCTTGACCAATCACAATTCCTTTTTATGCATAGCAACCAATGAGATAATAACATCAGTGACACACTTGGCTGTCGCCTCGTGTGCCACTTTTTTGTTCTTACCACATTTTGATGTCATCTGTGATCTATTACTGAACAGATGCACAGCAACATGGAATCTATTTGTTAAACTGACAGAACACTGACAAACTACTGACAAATTACTGAGAGACTATTGACAGACTACTGACAGATCACTAACAGACTACTGGCAGATCATTCAGATAGACTTCTGACAGATTACTAATAGACTTGCGCTAATTAAATTCCACGACAGACTTCCACTGACAGGCTCAGTGCTGCTTATAATGTCTGCTTTGGAAAGCTCTTCATTTACTGTATTACAGCTCTTATATAATTATGTCTAATATTAATACACTAGTGCAAAAAAGTTCACACACCTTTCAGCAATGTTGTTCTTCATGACATGAAATCTTTCGCTAGAAATTGTAGCCTGGACTGTTCCTCCGCCATAGTAACAATTACGTAGAATGTATGAGCTACTGTTCTTAACAATAAGAGCACCCAAACCAGTTGGAAAACCAAATATCTTGTAAAAGGAAATGGGAACAAAATCAGCAGTACAAGAATTTAAGTCCAAGGGAGAAGTGCTAACAAATGAAGATGCATCTAGAACAACAAACCAATGACACAGATGACTACTAGTGAATAAAGATCCTTGCTGAATTTGAGAAACCCATTCTAAAGGGTACTTTCTCCCTGAGAAATTACACATAGCAGGAAAGGCAAATAAGTTGTGGCAACAGTTGACGTATTCTTTCACAAAGAAATCATCAGTTTCATCTTCATTGCCAGAGGAATCAAATTGTTTGAAATGTAAATGATCCTCCATTCCCTCACTTGTGAACTGGAGTTGTTTCAGCAAGTCTTTCTCATTGATACAGATAACTTGTGCTCCACTTAAAGCAGCTCTTTCCCTGATACCAACCACTGATGTATGATTCTCGTGAAGATAACAGAAACGGCTTCTGTGAGGGCTTTCCTTGCTGAATACTGCCTGCCAATCAAAGCTCTCTGCCAATAGCTTTAAAGCAGCAGTAGCACCAGTAGTAAAAATCACAGTGTGAGTTTTACAAGAGGTATTAAAGTGCTTTAAAATTCTGCTGCGAACCTGCTCCAAAATATCACTAGACAACTGACTGCTAGGGTTCCCACTGTGTGGATTCCCATAGACATTATTGGTTAAGTCATTGTAGATGCTTCTTATAGCACTCTCTGGATACTGAGTTGCTCCACTATGATCCAGGTAGGTGATATCTGAGAGATAATGATTTTCAGATCATGAGCCTCCTGTGGGATTTCATTTAAGATAAAATTGTGCAGCACACTGATTCTTACATGTAAATTTTCATGTAAATCTACATGTACTTTTTATTGAAAAAATGAATTCCATTCAAAGTGATAATTTATGTAAGTGGCCACACATAATGTCCAAAGTGCGACATGAAATATTACATTTTTTTGCTACTAAGTGACTGAAAAGCTTACCAGTGGACTTAGCACAAAGATATACATTTTAAATGCTTTGTTAGCCTTTTGGCTAATCAATAAAGTTAAGGTGGAACATGTGTACTAAAGGCATCCCCAGTCAATCATATGTCTTCATATCTTCATCTCCATCTCTGCAGTTCAAATATATGATCTTTTATATACACAATTGTAAAACAGATACTAGAAAATACATGTAACTCAACCCTACACACTAATATATTATATTACATATGGTAAATAAACACTACAAGAACAATAGGAAAGCTTACACTCCTTGTGGCACACTACCTAGAATAGAGTACAATAATTATTATAATATTAGTTCTAACCATATTCACCTTTTAAAATATAAATAAGTAAACATTTTTATATTAGTCTTACTTTTCACTTAGCTTGTTCATGGGATCGCACAATGCTGGTTGCTAGTTTTAAGTTCCTAGCTATTTAATTTACACTGTCTACTTTTTATTTTCACTGAATATTTAATGTCTGATTGAATTCATGACCAAGTAGGAATTTTTTCATCATTTCACATTCATAGATATACTTCTTCATTAGAATTATAAACTTTTTGAATTTCCATCCCCGTCGACAGTATATATGGAAGAGTAATCTTGAAAATTCGAAGAAGATTTAACAAATTTTCCCACTGCCCATTGTCTTAGTTGACCTGAACTTTCAAACTGCAATTCGTGTCTACCGATAATTTGCCCGCTTTTGCGAGAAAAAATTCGGTTTTCTCAAATTTTCCTTCCAACTTCCAAATGAAAATTCACTCTGTTCGTTAATTTTGCCGTCAATTCCTGGTAGTAAGATGAATTAGAGAGAGCAAAACAAGAATGTGGGAGGCGCGGTGGCCTAATGGTTAGTGCGCTCATCCCTGGAGCGAACGGTCCGGGTTTGAGCACTGGCCAGGGACACTGTGTTGTGTCCTTGGGCAAGACACTTAACTCTCAGAGTGCCTCTCTCCACCCACGAGTATAAATGGCTACCGGCAAATTGTTGAGGAAAACAAATTGCAGGGGAACGACCTGCGATGGACTAGCATCCCGTCCAGGGGGAGTTGAAATACTCCTGGCCGCTTCATGCTAACAAAAACCGGGGATAAGCTCCCACTCTATGAGCCAGTTGGCTCTAAGGCTTCATTTTTTTTAAAACAAGAATGTGTCCGATAAAAACCTTGTGGTAGCCTCTGTGTCTTTTGTCAACCGAACATCTCTGCACTTTTCCTTCTCTAATCCCACTTCTTTGCAATTCAATGTTACATTATGTTTATGGTCTATGTTTGCCAAAACAAACTTTTAACAGGTAGCTTAAAATGTTGAAATAGTAGAGGCCAAAATGGACAAACTTGAAATGTTTGTCCAAAACTGAGATTGTCGCAATGACTGCCATTTAATTCTTTGCTTCTTGTGCTTACCATTTTGAGAGATGTGGACAGTCTGACAATCATCATTAGTTCATACTTTTAATTTAACACGGTAAATAATTCTGTAGAGATTCAGAGTAGAGATTCAATCTCTGGTAGAGATTGTAGGCAGTTGTACAGTATTGTACAAAAGTAATGCAAATGTCTTTCGCTGAAATTTGCTTCCAACTATGCGACTTTCCAAAGATAATTTGCACAAAGAAAATTGACTTTGAATTTTCAAACAAAAATTTGCTGTGCAATAACTGTCTTCGAACACTTGAACGAAAAAAAACAATTTTCTTTATTTCTTCTGCTTGAACATTCCCAAGCATTTTCTACTACTACTTTCTTTTCTTTTTTGCTGTCATTTCAATTGTTTGCAAACCCATACAATGCATAATTTTCAAAACAAACGTTCGACAGTTTTCATAACAGTTCTACAAGACATACCTGGATATACTTCAAAGGTTGCTTATACTGTTCAGGTCATGTTAAAAGCATCAAAGCTCTTCCACAATTATTCCTCTGCCATTGTTTGGCTCATGTTTGGAGGCTACAAAGGCAACATGCCGACGCACACCATGTTTTCGTAAAACCAGTCTGTGCGCTATCTTGTTTTTGTGCGAACAGTGTAAACTGCAGGTTGCAGGTCGCAGGTTGCAGGTCAGGATTTCACTTAGATGTGGAAGGAGTTGGATAGCCTTTTTGTTTTGTTGTCTCACACTTGCGTGAGAGCCCAAAAAAAGAAAAAAAACCCGATGTTGAGATTTCCGGAAGTCTATTTGTATTGTAGTAAATAGGACAAGAGCAAATTTTGTCCCAGGTTGCATAATTATATGATTATAGATCGGGTTAAAAATCCCATATGCTCACGAAACAAGAGAGAAAACATTTTGCTATCGGAGTTTTGTAGTATTCTTTGTGCAAAATTGAAAGGATAACATATTGGTAGTAGATGGTGGCGCATGTGGACACCATGGACAGTAAGTGAAATGGCCTTTTATGGCTTTTTATTTTATTTAACTGAATTGAAACATTGTCATTGGTACGGAACAAATCGTAGTTATAACAAAAAAGCGTGACAGTGAAACATGAACTCAATTCTCAAAGTTAAATTATTACAAATACGTTTAACTCAATCAGGGCTACATTTTTTAATACCTGAACTTAATATATTTAATTTCTTGCGGTGTTCCTCATGGAGAGTCAATGACACGACAACTAATTGTTGCTGATGGAAAGCTGTAAATTTAACAATTTATCTTGGCAATAATCAAAATTAAATTATATAAATTACTCGGATATTCATGCAAATTAAAAATATCGTAGTAATCATTAAGTCTACCAATACAATTCAATCTCAACTTCCGTTTTTTTTCCTTTTTGCCCTGTCGTGTAAGTGTGAAACAACAAAACAAAAAAGCTATCCAACTCCTTGGAACCACATTTAAGTGAAATCCTGACCTGCAACCTGCAACCTGCCACCTGCAGTTTACACCGTCCGGTTTTTGTGTCACCATAGCAATCACTTGTGTTCAATAGTGCTGGCACAGATTAAACAATCAATACTGTTGAAACGTTCTTGTTGTAATCATGCCAAAAGTAATTGCCTGATTTCTTTTGAAACTCAATTAAAAACCACTGAAAAGAACATTGCTTTGTCTATTCATAAACTGCCGGGTAAAGGACTGACTGGGCCGCTTAGTCACCTCCATGTGGCCACTATGCGGCCTAAAATCGTGCAGCTCCTTCAAAGTTCCTAGACAAGGTTTGCAAGTCTGTGTTTGGGGAAACACTTGTGAGGCAATCACTTTTTTTGGCTGCAAATAGCCACTTAAACTCTTTATATGAGTTTAGTTTATTTACATATGCTTGTTCTTATTGAATGGTATTGAGATTGTGAATTTTTCGCTTAAAACGCAACAAACATCTTCTGAAAATTCAACACCTTTTTGTGGAAAATTCGCAAGAACAACGGACGAACTTTGATGAATTTTGTTTACACTACTTTTGCACAATACTGTAGTTGATGAACTTCTATTCTTTTGCTAATGACACTCACGTGTGGTACAGTTGAATCAAAATGGCGTCAAAATGGCAATCTAGACAAAGATCTGTTAACATACTAGCCTTTCAACTCCTCTCAAAGATTTTACAGGCGATTTATACTCTGCAGATTAAAGCCATGGATGGTTTTAATTATTAATTATAAGATTTTCAAATATGATCAACCATTTCATGAACATTGCACAAGGAGAGAGAGAGTGGGGAGAGTGAAACGAACTTTTCAAGCTGAAACAAACAATTCATCTCACAATAAAGGTGACATGTTCTTCCTCTGGTAATTCGTGAATACATTTCAGACCTTTTTCAAAAGTAGTTTCGACGTTGGCAAACTGACATAATTATAAAGGGTTGGCGAACTGACATTAGACATTGGCGAATCAACTTTATATGTTGGCAAACTGGTCGTTGGGGAACTGACACATTGGCGAAACAATGATAGTGTGGGAATGATAGTAAACATGCAACAAAGAGAGAAACATCTTGGCACTAGGAAAACAACATGTCTCCTTGTCCATCGATTACTAAATTTGATGTCACTTTTGATTAATCTTGGGATAGGCCTTCAAAAAGACCTTGAGATTTTTACTTCAGTCAGAGTTGATCTAGCCTGCAGTGCAGGCGTCTTATTGGGGCGAGTCACTGAGCATTACAAACTTGCGACCGCCATGTTAAACCGCTCCACTCCACCCCCATTCTTCCTCTTGCCTATCATTCACCCCCTTGGTAAAACTTTGTTTCTCTCTCCAGTATGGTGGCCTACCTTTGCCATAGTAAAATTTAGAAAAATTGACATCCAATTTTAAAAAATTATTTGTAAAAGAATAAAAAAAAAAGAAATCATTTTATGAAAACAAATAAATTTATAAGAGTTTCAATTAAAAGCAAAAAGTAATAAAAAATTAAAATAAAAATAAATAAAAGTAAATCTTCATGGGCTAAGCACTGATGTCACAGACAAGGAGTAAAAATACTCGCGTATCGGACCAAGGGAGTTTGTTCAAGTTGGATTTGATGACAATGAGTTGACAGCTGAAAAGATTAAGGACGCCTGCTTAAAGCACTCTGCACCACAAACAGGAAGTAATGTAGTCTGTGACGTGTTGGCGGGAGAGCAGGGGCCATCCTGCTCTCATATCAAGCAAGTCCCAGATCTGAAGCTCATATGAGTATGTCGCCAGTTGGAGACAGGAGGTGATTCATGAGGCAAAACTGGGTGAACCCTTTCTCCCTAGAGTTATACGTACGATTGGTGTTCTGTGACAGTGCCCAGTGTGCATACGTGAGGACTTCATCCCTCAATAACTTGGGTGGGGCCCAGGGCTTTGGCTGCAACCATTGGCACTTTAAGGGACATGAAAAGTGTTAAAAGAAGGGCAAAACTTCCCAGACAATCCAGTTTGGTACGTTCAGCAATGAGCATCTAAGAGCATCAACTAAAGTAGTAACAAAATCATGATTGGGATGATTAAGTAATTCTAAAGCTAATTTGTCTACATTAATGGTGGTGACATTGACATAGTGCCACTTTCATTTTGGCTGTGGTCGCTGGATGAGCCTTGCTTGTGACTGCTGTTAGACTGTTGTGGGCAGGTGAACAGGTTATGGCTGTTGGAGCCACAGCAGTGCTGACAACCGGAGGACTTGTTGAAGCCAAAGCAGACTGTGACTGGGCGGCAAGGCTCCTTGCTGGGGTCCTGACTGGGGCATTCATCCTGCTGGTGGTAGGAGCTGGAACACACAGAACGGTGGGGCTTAGCTAGACCCAAGAATGTGACAGTCCAGAGTTCTAGATCAATGGTGTCCCAGGCTATGCTAAGGTCAAAGCCAGCACGGGGCCTGAACTGTTCATCAGAAGACAACCAGGCCAGTCCCTTAAACTTGATGACAGTTTTGCTGATGATTTGCAGATACTTAGTGAACTCTAAAGAGTGTCTAGCAGTAGGGTAAGCAGCCACGGTCACCAGCATGTAAGAAGTAAAGGCGTCTAACCACTTATGGAAGGTGTCGACAACTGGCTTTTTCTTCCGAATGAAAGTCAACAGGGAACCCGGGGAGCCTGGGGATGAGTCCTCTAACCGGAACTGAACATCGGGGGACTGGGGCTGATACAAAATATCGGGAAGACGTAAAGCGCACCGCGGAGTATCTTGTCCTTGAGAGTTTTGTCTAAAGGGCAGTTGATGCTCAAAGGAGTAGCCACGTTGGACGCATGGTGGCTTCTAGAACTTGAGGACGCGAGATCCAACGGCAGATTCCCTGAGTGAGGTAAATTAGTGAGAGCCGTTGAGATGGAGTACGAAACGGTGTCCTGTATGGTGGACAGCTGGGAGGAGTAAATAACTGGTCTGCTGAGTTGGCACGGCTGGGGGGCTTAGGGGGTCATCGACGGAAGATCCAGCATTGGAAAACTCCTCAACTTCTTTGTCAGAGTCTAGCTGTTTGACGGCGGATGGTTTTGGAACACCGGGTTCATCGGCAATGCAACGGTTTTGTGCCTGTACGAGTGTGTTGAACTCTCTGGCGGCCTGAGTGTGGTTTGATTACACCAGTCCGGTCTGGTTCGTTGGCAGCGGTTGCAGCATTGCTGCCCAAGGCTGCTCGCAAGTTTTGGACTAACTGTGAGCTGGAACCGGTGATCGGTAGATTTAAATTTTGTAAGCGTAAATGCATGACCTCGGTTGACAGCTTTGAAAGGTCTTTGTGTGCCATAGACTAGCTGACTTCTTCGCTCTTTGCTGTTTGCTCTAGAGCAAAACGAGTGTTTGTGCAAGGACTGCTAGAATAATGAACTTGGATAGCGATCAGCCGCTTTAAGGGCAAGACACTGTCTGTAAACACTAGTTACCAGTAGGTGAGCTTGTACTACTAACTACTTAGACATTGTATGCTGAACTACCAGCCATGAATGAGAGCTTCAATACTTTATCCCAATCCCAGAAGTGCTTACATTGCTACTATGGTTGTATGTGCTACATATAGATAAAGTTCCAGATATGAAAGACGTCTGTTCCGAGTTCTATGACTAGAAAGCATTCACCATTCATTATTACAAGAGAAACAACATTGCACGCAAGCACCACTGTGGCGTCATGCTCCATTAACTGCATTTTACTTATGTTTGTAAAAAAATTAATGCTTGCACTACAACCAAACAAAACAATTACAGTGAAATATTTAGATTCGACTTTGAAGAGTGACTAATAATCCTTGTAACACATTTTGGACAAACGGATAGTTCTTCCCTTGGGAAGCTGGTATATGTCAATTGTTTCAACAATAATTTCTAAAGGTTTTTGTTAATAGTCATAGTTTTTAATTTAAGACCTTTTGGAATTGCAGAGAGTAATTGGTTTGACTTCAATTTGGTCTTAAATTCTTCACAAGAATAGTTACATGTATTTGCCAGTACCCTTGAAGTGCATGTGACATGAAAATAACTGCTGCGTATTTAAAAGGCCTTTAAAATACTGAAGAATTGCATTTTCCTTTTGCTGTTGGACCTGTCTTAATTAAAACTGAAATACATGTATCCAGTATTTTTCTTTGCCAAGGACAATTTACTCCAGCCAATCTAATAATGAGAGGTAAGACAATATGGTAACCATATTTGTTGCAAGCAGGACCTTCTGTTACAAATGCCGTTTTGAGTAGATTGGAGCTACAGCAGGGCTACAAATAACTGTCGGTCATCGGACATTGGCCGACCAAAATTTGCTCATGACAGACATGTCCGACAAAATCCCAAATGTGGTTGGACATGATGTCTGGACAAACTTTTTTATCGTAAATCATTTTACAGCAACGATGAATAAAAATCTGCCGTGAGTAAGTCGGACGATCTTAATTAATTCACGGCTTTCGTAAGTCACTTAGTAAACAAGATTGACCTGGGTAATGAAGTTTTCTTT
>Ga0126337_10002576_pt1 | contig 11587 bp, 5 predicted proteins | sample DipCmetagenome_FD_92527 | JGI IMG/M metagenome (GOLD analysis project Ga0126337, IMG submission 92527) | Coral microbial communities from La Bocana,Puerto Morelos, Mexico - Diploria C A metagenome | ecosystem: Host-associated > Invertebrates > Cnidaria > Coral | place: La Bocana,Puerto Morelos... | reverse complement strand
CTGAGGAGAATGTGCTGCCTTTGTATTTACATCTGCAAATGGTTAGACATTCTAGTCTTCTCGGATAAGGACGAAAAATCGTAGGCCCCGTCTCCTGCATCTTCAGTGTTATATGGTTATAGCTGGGGACCGTCGTTAAAAAACCCACACACCTTCTCAAAGAGTAGGGAACGTAGTTCCCGATGTTGTGGTCTGATCTCGTTGTTGTTGTTCGGGTTTGCTGCTTAATATAGGGCTAACCTCATTGCAGCTTGTTCCCCTTGGACGATGTCCATAAAAATCGACTATAAACTATGATAAGTCAGGTGATCAAAAAAAGTCAAACGAAGTAAAACGAGAGATTTCAAACGTACATGGCCATTATTCTTGTATTCCTTCACTGAACTCGTACCAGCCTGCACACGTTACAATTTACGCAACGGTGCTAGAAGAACTATCAGAAGATTCGATTCTGTCCAAGGTGCAAAGTGCAAGCGGATCAAAGTCGCATGTCAAATAGTGGGATTAATTTGGAGGAAATTTTAATTAGTTCTTAGTTAAACAATTATTACCAAACTGTAGACTTAAAAATTAAAACTAGAACTGCAAAGAGTACATATGCTATTACATATGCTATAACAATTCTGCTACTGGTCACGAGGTACATGCAGAAGAAACTGTAATTCTATATTTGGATCATTTTATCTGAAATTTTAGTAAACGAGGGACTATTCAATCTCAGTCTATACTTAAAATGTTTTGTACTGTTGGTACTGTAGACATAATCGCATTTTACCTCCTGCTGGCCTGCTGCTTCTCTCAATCGGTAGCTAAAAACTGCGCAAGGCCTCATTTCATCTCTGATATTTGACTTTGAGTAAAACAGCACGAATTTGAGTTGCTCATCTAAAGAAAACCTATCAACTGAATTAAATGTCCCCGATACTCACCAAAGCGCGGAAGTTGTAACTGAGTGTGGGAGAAGGGGACAATTTACCTATTAAGATTAACGTAGACACCTAAAGGGCTTAGAGGGTATAAAGTTGGAAATAGACCCTCTACCAACCCCCACCCCTCACTGTAATGCACGCTCCTTATGAGAGCACAAGCGTTCAATCGCTTTACTCATTGCATGCACATCCCGCACCTTGTGTATAGCCGTCTAGTCGAACGCACCTTTAAACCGAGGTACAAATGTATCGTAAACTACCATTAACTTGTAACGAAGACAATTTATGAGTATCATGGGTGACCTTTTGAAGAAATGCTCGAGTTATAACACACTAAAACACTACTACGTTAGCCTCTCTAATTTAAGGCTATGGTCTGTTTCTCTGTGAAAAGAGGTTAAAGCGCAGAAAATGCCGGGTGATTTAACCGCCGATATTTATAGACCGTATATTTTTCGGGCTCTCGTGGTTCTTTTATTGCGCAGCTTTATCCTTGAAGGAGTTGAGCCATAAATCACTCGCCTTGTTTTCAATTTACAGAGGATGCTTTTAGTGAAGGTTAACTGTCTACCTACGTGTTTTAACTTTTTCGCCGTGTAATAGCACCTTTTAAGAATTAAAAATCGTAAATAAATATTATTGACATCAGAGATGGTTGACGATTACGATTAAATATTATCGACAAGAATGTTCGAAGAGAAATCAACCTGCTTTTGATCAATTCTAGAAATGGCCGTTTTTGGATATGCTCATTTCACCGCTACCAGTAATAACTTGGAAATACGAACGCGCGCCTTAGGTCCTCAATAGGCGAGAGAGTTGTCGGTAAATATATTGACGTTATAAGCAGCTTAACTAGATCGACAACTATTTGTACTTGAAGACGCTTTTACACGTTCAGGCCAAAGCGACACAGTGAATCAATCACTACAATTATTTATGTGAGATCATGGCGCCTTGCATTCACCAAGAATGTTTTGATTGCATGTTTTAGCTCTGCGCGGAAACCGCTTTTAATAACCACACTTGATGGTTGCTCGTCTTTTGACAACTGTCTCGAATACTAGCAAAGATAGTTAACAACTGTCTGTTATCGACACTTAAATAAAAGTAGTTTTCGTTTTGGAAAAACTTGGAAAATATTGCTGTCGATAACCATTTATTAATATAAATGTAGCTTGTCCGGTTCTCGATAACTTTCCTCCCTGACTGGCTTTTCAGCTATCGTTAGCTCAGGCTTTGGTATCCGAACATGAATCATGGTAGTCTATCGAGGGCCTTGGAGAAGTATATGTTATGCACTGTACGCAAATCATCCTGCCACTGGAAGGTGGCAATAATCAGTCGTTTCTACGGATATACAGGAGAGGTGTTAGTTACGATTTTATTGAAGTAACTTCTAGTAATTATAATAATAAGATACACGTACCTCGGTACAGGAAAAAGAATGACGGCAGTGAAATGGAGGCCAAGCTAGACGACTATCAACCGGAAGACGAACTTACTGTTTGCCTGTTTGTTGGAAAGCTTCGATATCAACTTTCTTTTCTCGTATCGATGTCGTTTCAACGGAAGTGTCAGCTATCCTTACTTTTTTTTGGACAATATCGAAGTTCAAATGTAAGCAGTGAATCAATTTTAGCTGAAAACAAGGATATCCTTAACAGTTATAATTCTGATCTCAGTTCTAATAGTGCGCCGTGAGGTTGTTTTTTGTTCCTTTCTGCATTAATGAAAACAACGACCTTTGACGTCGTAACTCGTCCTAAAAAAACCCGGTTATTCCAGTTGCAACTATCGAGTTTCCTTGAAGACAATTCAAGGTTCGACACTTTCAAACCAAGGAAGTCGATCGTTTGCTTGGAGTGAGTCAGGTTCTTGCCATATGCTACGCGTGAATGGCTTCAATGAGGCTCTTGTACTAAATAAAGAGCAGGAGCGGAAGTTTATGTTAAGGTGCCATTTTTAAATTGGTAATAGAAGGAAGGGACTTTTTTTTCCACGAAGGAAGGATGTTTTTTTTCCGCCGTGATTTATCTAATCGGAGCTAACTCTGATCTGATCAACTGTTCACCTTGCTTCTAAACAAGGCATGACTTCGCTGTGGACTTCTGCACGTTACTGAGAAATCTGACTATTTAGGCCACTGACGAACCGGAGATGCCGGCTCGTAACGCTTTTTTTTTACTGAGCTTATTAGTTTATATTTTAAAATAGTTTCAGTGTGACTAAAGAATAATTAATCATGCTGTCTCTTTAAAATAAATAATAATTATGGCACGTTTGTTTTGTTTGAGCTACTTTCGGTTGCACCTGTCATTTTTGCACGGCTAGTCTGTAATTAATATTACCTATGGAAATGAGCCTCTCGACAGCTCGTCGGGTCAAGACAACGGGGAATTTTTTACCAACGAAGAACATTTATTAGCTGGGATGCGAAATTAAATAAACTTCTTCCAAACTATGTAAAGTTCATGTGGCAGTGAACATGGTCACGCGACTCAATTAATAGGAACTGGTTAATTGCTGGTTCCGCGAAGCTGACAAAGCGTGGTATCGTAACAGCCTCGGTGACAGCATACACCCACTCTTCAGAAAGCGTCACTGTTAAGTAGATTTCCTTGACAAACGTTGCAACAGAGGTTGTGACCATATACATCCACCTTAAAACCGAATGCCGGGTTTTTGCCTCGTTAACGACTACCGCCGATGGACTAGAAGTAAATAAAATGAGCTATCAGGGTCTAGATGAACATGCATCATTATTATTATTCATGTTCTCAACGTGTGTATGATAGCCGCGTCATGATAGCCGTCTCGCGACATTGATTACTTGTTTCTTTTAATCATTTATTCTATTTCATAACATACACACTAAGAAAAGCCAAGTGGCCTCTTCAAAGTGAGGTCACATGTTCTGATCCCGTGCTTTTATGCTATATTTGCTGCAAGAATCGATTTCCACTAATAACGACTTTGTTAACAATTCCAACGAAACGACGTCAGGAAGTGTATTGAAAATATCTGACGCAAATATCAGCACGCGTGGAGTTAATTGAACGTGAAATCAACAGACCACGAACGAAAGCTGAAACAAAAATAAAAGTTAGTGCAGTTTATTAGCAAAAAGTGAGACCTGAAATCTAAAATAGAAAGAGGAACACGAAATTAAAGGTTTACAAACGACAGTCTCGATTCAGATAACTGATTCCAGAATGTTTAATCCGCATTCTTTTGAACTGATGAGAGGAAGCAAACTCCCAAAAATACAATGCAAGAGTGATAACAACAGTTCAGTTAGACTTTCCACAACTACTTAAATGGACCTTGGGCGTAATTCCCTAAAAATATATTTTCTTTTATCATGCGAGTCAGGTCTATCATGACTAAACATGTCGCTATAAAAGAGGGAGCTCCGTCCAAGAAAATTCAAAGAGTTTAAAACTAGGTGAACGCAGTACATTGAGTCGCTGCCTTAATTCAAGCTGATACCTTTATATCTCAACCATGACGAGCTTCAAATCAAGGGTAAGTGATTCTTTTTAACTAACAATTAATCAAGTTTCTTTATGTTAGGAGGATTATTTTTTTTTCTTATTTGAAAACAGAACAAGTAAAATGGCTTTCGGTAGATTTTTTTTCCTTCTTTGCTAAACATAAAACAGCAACGAAAGCAATGAGTTGTACTAGCGTTGTTGTATTGGCGGCTTCTTTTTGGATCACTCAAAGGTGAAATGTATAACTTGAACATAACCAGGTTTACGGGAAAAAACTGTTTAAAATACTTTAACGCAAAAAATCTCAGGTCCTCTTAAACGGGCCAAAGAGACAAAAATCAATAACACTTTGCACCGCAGTTATAAAGAACAATGAACAGAAGAGTTGCCTTTCGAAATTTTTGATCGAAACCCAGTGAACAGAAATGATACACAAATGCTTCGTTGTTTTGCCTGATTGTCAGCATCGAAAGACATCATCAAGTCTACATAAGCTATATGAATCTCAATAGGCCATATTCATATACTCGGTATAAGACTGGAACTAGCTTTAAATGGAGGCTCAAGCGGGAGAATGTTAGAAAATAGCATATGAAAAGACTCCCCTCCAAGCTAGTTCCAGTCCAACACCCAGAATAAGAAAATGGTCGGTCTATTCCAGCCACTTCCTGTGGTCATGGTGCCAAAAGAATTAAAAGTAAACAGCAGCTCCCTGCGTTACTTCCACCTTAAACAAAATACATAATAAGTGTGTTTTATCCTTGTGCAGGATGTCCTCTACTCAAGCGTTCTTGTCCTGCTAGTATTCTTCTCCAGTTGGGAACTTGCAGAAAGCAAACCTACAGTACTTAGCAAATGGGCATCTCAACCAAATGTTGACGTCACTCAGCAGAGAAAGATTTTAGATCAACCTATGGCAGATGCCTTAAGTTGGATGTCACGTGATCCAGAATACGAAATTGAGGCCGTCGCCGCTGCCCAGACCCACGGGGGAAAGAGAGTCAGAAGAGATAAGACGTCCAACCCCTGTGTGACAGGACACAGATTCGTCTTCATTGACGATAAGCCACCGATCGTAGCTGTGACCTGTGCGGAAGGTTGCAAAGAAATTAAAAGGCTACTCTTTGTAGATGGAGAGGATCCTTTGGTGATTCCAGTGAATTGTGTAGCGAAGAGTTAAAACGTGGTTACTAGGTACCTTGTAAATATACTAGTTGTGAAAAGTATTGCTGATGTTTAGTATAAATTTTGAGTTACGTTTTCGTTATGAGAACCGGCCGTAGTTCAGTTAAGAACAATCATGTACAAGGATGACCGTAGAGGTCTATCGAATATTTAACTCTTTATTATGCCACTGTGTATGGTGCATAATATGCTAGGTGTGAAAAATATTGCTGATAATATTTATAAATTTTTAAATTACGTTTTCGCTAAGAGAACATGCGTACTTCAATGAAGAACAATTCCGTTCAACAGTAACTGTTGGACTCTCTGGACGGTATGCAACTCTTGTTCATGCATGCCTAAGTTGTGTATATTGTCTTGTTAATAAACTTACAAAATATATGAACAGCAGTCCCTTTGCGTCACGATGAAGTCTTATTTAATGGTCGTCATGATCCAAGCTTTGCCTCCCTCCCTTTTCCTAATCTTTAATTTTTCTTCACTTTTGCTGCTTGAAATGGAAAACCGTCGAAGAGCATTATAAACAAAATCTAAGCAATGAAATCACAGAGTCGAAATGCTTGAGATCTTTGTTCCCCTACCTGATGAATGAAACAAGTGAAGCTTATCGCGAGATGATGTGTTAAATAATTCAATATCTAGTTTCCCGGGACAGTGCGAGAAGGTGGAGAACTATGTTGTGATGGCCTTGTGTCCCAGTCGGGACGATGATGATCAGTGAGCGATGCGTTGCTATTTAGTGAGTGGTTGGTTATTATAATTCATTCACTTAGCTAGACGTTTTGAGTGCTAAATCACGTTGATTAGGACTGGGCCACTGGGCACTTTGTTCAGTTAAACAGTAGGTTACCTGGAAAGGTACACGTCAAATGGATGACTAGTTCCTTGACCAGGAGAGGAGGGCAGCAGAGGGAGAGGGACTAGAAAAATTGACAGAACATATCAAAAAAACAAACGTGACTTTGTGTTTTTTCAGTTACTTCGGTGAAATACCGATAAAATTTGAATGACTGTTTACGACAACTTTTTTTTATTTGGAGCCCGTCTTACGTGTAGACTAATTCGTGCAAGGACGTAAATTGGCAAATAACGCAGAAACTGTCGATACAACCTCGACTTTTTCCGTGTTTAAAATCCTTATCCGACCTCCAAACCGAAAAAAAAAGCAATGAATAAAACTTAAATTTCTTCAGTAGCATTAAATTTCTTTTGTAGACTGTTTCTGTTCCTTCTTTATGAAATGGCCATTTTATAATTAATTGATATACGGTCTTTATCTCACGCGTCAGGTAAAGACCGTGCAAAAAACAAATGCTACAAGCCTTCGCTAGATAAAAATAAGTGACCTGTCTGAAAAAAAAACAACAACTTGAGCACCTATCAAGCAGGAGGCTTGTGGAATTATTAACAATCATAAGTATTGTGGTCAGTAGCTTTCATATCCCTTCAATGTGCATTCAATTCTGCACACTGTTTTTTTTTTTGTTTTTCTTATTTTTAGCGTAACTGTATCCGGAGTATTGTAGTAGTATTTCAAAATTGAAATTGTAACTGCCGTGCACCCGTAACCGTGTGTTTTTAAAGTGTAATTGTACCTCAGACTCTTTGTATCTGTACCTGTAACTGTATATCTAAGTTAATAAAGTATTAAATTATAAAAAAAAAATCTGCACACTGAGTAGTTTTCTTCATCTGCACACGTATGTAACATGAAGCGTAATTTGTTCAACGTCAATAACACGGAAAGTACTAGAAGTGCTAAATAAAAATAACAATTACGGGCATACGAGGAAACTACATACGTTTAATTTGGTAAATGTACTGTTAAACATAAAGCTTTTATGACTTGCAATAAGCGATTTCGTGCTATAACTAATTTACAATATACTGCACCTGTTCTGTTCCATTATAATACATGATCTTCTTGTTCAAGACGCGGCTATCTTGAACTGGATATTTTGCCTTCTTTCGTCTTAAGAGCCGAAAATGCTTCATCTTCTCTCCTTTTTTGTTAATTCGGCCTTTACTTTTTGTTTGTTGTTTTGGCACTGAAGTTTTTCCCTTGAAAGGTGTCATCAGATAAGTAACTTAATATAGTCGAGTAATGACAGCCGCTGCTAATACACAGGCAGGATGTTTCTCAATTAACAGCGTTTTGAAATATTTGCCGACATTATCTTGGGAGACGAATGTAAGGTGTAAAATAAGACAAGAGAAATTGAGACGCCCAAAGCTTAGAAGACTACAAGCAGTCTCTCTTGTCCTCTAAAAAATAACAGAACGGGCACGATATTCTCGTTGGTTCGGTTCTGTGTTCTTCCTCGCGGAGTTTAGAAGATGAAAAAAGGAGCTACTCACAGTCTAAAAACTTATAATAAGCAAAGAAAGAAAAAAAAAGAAAGAAAGAAAGAAAAAAAAAGGAAGAAGGAGAGCGAGAGGGGGAGAGAGAAAGAACGGAGATCACAACCATTGTTTCGATCGTTTTATACGAAAATATCTAATGGTCTTGTTGTCATGCAAATCCCCAGCTCTACTTTCCCGCTTTAATCTTGGCGAAATATTTGTCTCGTTGACGTGTTTATTCAGTTGAAAGCCAAGTATTTCAATAACACTCATGATCACCTGTTTGACTGGTAATTTTCTAAGAAGCATTTGCTGCCATTAAAACATTTGCCAACGCTTCCTGATCCACGGGAAGTCAATTAGGATATATATATATCTATAAATTTGCTTAACCCTGTCGTTCCACAAGACTATAAAAGTGAAGCCGAGCGTTTGTCAGACAAATGGAAGCTGCATCAAGTATGAGCCCAGCAGCCATTAAGGTACATTGTATTTGACACCTTTTTATTATTTCCTTGTTAACTTCTAGGGTAGCCTTAGAACTTTGGCATAATCTAAGGGTTATTTTGGGGGTTTCGGAATCATTTAAGGCTTAAAACATTGACTTAAAATCTAGTGAAAACAAATTAATTGTAAATCGATAAGTGACTGCTAGATAAGGCGAGAACCTGTTCTGGAGATAGATTAATCAACTACCAGAGGTGTTGTTGTCCTATTTAAACATGAAGTTACTTGTGCTATTTTTGTTACGGTAAGCCTGGTCCTTCTATAAAAGAAAAGAGCAAAATCGTTGAGATTCGTTTCGGTTGTTCGGTTGTTCGAGGCATAATCGCATTGACAGCCACGTACCCCAGAGATTTCCAGGCTGTTAATGTGTGTGAGGGAATGACTTCAAAGACAGTCATACGGAACCAGTTCCAAAACAGCCCCGTGAATGCTGGCTTCTGATTTGACAGAAAACTGAAATCTTCAGTATTTATTCAGCTCATTCGGCGGGCTGCGGGCTTATAGTACTTTTTTGTATGTGTGTTGTAATCCGAAGCCTGCTTAAAAGCTAGTTTGTTCATCACAATAATAATACTTTGCTCGTTCAGCATGATCTTACCCGAAAAGAAAACTTTTCGACGCCGAAACTCCCGATCGTATGGCGTGCGCCCGGTATACTTGTCTGGTCCTTGGCGTTTTAAAAATGTATAATTTTTGGTTGTGGGAATTAGAAACGATGTGAGTCCATGAAAGGTCTAAATTGATTAAACCCACCGCGTGTTCATAATATGTGGAAGTGTTGGATACGTCATATTCTTTTTACGGCATGGAATTTTTATTCGAGGAATAACATCTGGATTTCTCTTATTTCTTCCTTTTTAAGAGTTTTGAATCAATTATTTCTATAATTATTACACATCGGTGAGTTGCATTTACTCCCTTTATTTCTAAAACCTACTAGCTTAATTTTGACACGTGATGAATGCAAATATTCTGAATTTCTTGCTAACATGATTGGTAACTTTTCTACATTCGCCTAGCCTTTACGTTGGCCTCGTGTTAGCACACACGCTGCTGCCCGCTGATTGGGCAGGATAATACGATGGATTTTTTTCTGCTCGTTCACAGGGCTGTTTGGAACCGACTCGGTAAGACTCCTTCTCAATTACACCTGGCTTCCTTTCCAACTTTTTTCGCTGATTTCTCCTCTGCCGCATTGACCCTCTTTTGCCTACTCACTGCCTTCCAACTCCAAGGATGACTTTGCTGAGGAGAGAAAAGCTTTACGGTGATACGTACTATTCTATGTATTTCTTCTAAACGATGCGAGAACGAGACACCGGCCACTTAATTAAGGTGTACAGTCTTACTCCCTAAGTGTTTAGTAAATGCTTACTCGTCAGTGAGAACTGCCAGCTACTGTATCCAGACCACTACATTTGTAGGCTTTAATAGTTTTTCGTTTTGGTGTAGGTATCTCTGTTTAAAGTGTTCGTGGTTTACCTGCTCCTCACTTTGTCTTGGGGTGGCAGAGTTCACGGTCGTACTAGAGAGCTGAATTATGTGGATGACTTGTACGACCGCTCTGCGAACCCAGAAGAGCATAATAAAGAAACTGTACAAACAGTAGAGGAAAAACATCGTACAGAAGTTTACCAAGAAGATACACCAACTATGAACAACTACCTCGATCTCAGAAGAAAATCATGTTTTAAAGGCGAGGCTAAAACAATAAACGGATATGTTATCATAGAGTGTAACGTTGGATGTAGATTAACATGTGTTCCTCTTCGCACTAGCAAATACATCCTCGCCGCAAGTAAATGAAAGGAAGAAAAATCTTCTGAGGAGTGACAAATGAACGAATAAACGACTAAGTCTATTCATATTATAATAAATTATAAATATTAAACAAAACTGACAAATTAAAACACACAGTAAAGCTCAATCAATTCCTTGTAATGATAATAAAAAAAGTAGAATTTTAACGGTAAATTATAGCAATAAAACCCATTCGGTCTTTTCAAGCCTTTTTTTTATATCCACCACTATTCACCTCCACTTCGCTGAATAATTGTTAAATATACCCAATTTCGGGGCGTTTGTTTTCATTCTAGCCTTTTCTGGGTTTCGAATCGAAGCGACCAAGAGTGTTAGTCTCTCACTTGGACACGACACTGGCCCAATTGACCCAAAATTTGCTGGTACACATTTAAAACTCCCGGGTAAAGAGCAGCACTCAGTGAGGGTGATCCTACACACGGGAACGATACAATCATGGTGATCCCAGTCGGTACTCGACCAGGACCCAGAAAACTTCCATTGTCTCCCGAGATGAGGCTATTGCAAAGAATTTTTTTTCTTACTGACCTTGTCTTTTCGACCCATTTAAAAATTTACGATGTAATTTAAAAAAATATTTTGACCAGCCGAAGGGTTACCAGCTTCCTTAAATGACTAAAAAGCTAATTATGTCAGGGATCTGGTTTAAATAAAGTAAAATGAAGTAAATATTGACAGCGGAGGTAAGATAGTTATACAAAAGTACATTATAGCTAAGACGTTACACACGCACAACACGCACATACACACACTTAAAAAGATTATTAGTGGCCACTTAATAGAGGAACAATAAATGGGAATGGCAGAAAATATTATTTTATCGACTCTATAAAGCAAAATGCTTTTGAAAAGTGAACGTATATGGAGATAAATCCAAAAATAATTCATTGCAACAAAATATCGAGTGCATATATATTACCCATTATAGTTTTCAAGTTCCTTTAATTCCTTCAAAGGGGTCGGGGTCCTCGCTTGGTTCATCACGTGGATACAAGGCAGTCTTCTGAGAGCATTTCGTGATAGTGCTTTGGCGAACATCGTTCCAGGCTTGTTTCTACCATTCAATGGCCATATAAGAACGTTGATGGATTTGACGATTTCAGACGTGTTTTATCTCACGATCAACTTGAGAGAAAAATCACCGCATGATTAGCTATCTGCAAAGGACCTTTCAATTGGCGACTACGCCAATTTCCCTTTCGTAAACGGTCGTTGCCATTTGAAACGGTCGATGCCATTTCTCAAGAGACCGTCATGAGAAATGGCATCGACCGTTTCAAATGGCAACGACCGTTCTGCCAAAAT
>Ga0126337_10002575_pt1 | contig 11591 bp, 6 predicted proteins | sample DipCmetagenome_FD_92527 | JGI IMG/M metagenome (GOLD analysis project Ga0126337, IMG submission 92527) | Coral microbial communities from La Bocana,Puerto Morelos, Mexico - Diploria C A metagenome | ecosystem: Host-associated > Invertebrates > Cnidaria > Coral | place: La Bocana,Puerto Morelos... | reverse complement strand
TTGGTGAATGATTTTGGTTTGCCCAGATTTACGAACATATATTTGAACAAAGAATGTTTCAAAAAATCCGGTGTCAAGTGCACATGTGATTTTGTTCTTTGGTTGTTTCTGCTTGAAGTGCTGTTTTCTATCATAGTCATTAGAAATGGGAAATGGCACTATTGAAAAAACCGGGAAAATCGACTTGATATTCCTGCAATTTCATGCAAATCCGGGTCGTCTTCGTCCTCTTCCCGACTTTTTTTCCGATTCCCCAAAAATCATCACTTTCCACTTTCCAATATTCGCGCTGAATCAGACGTGTCGGAATCAGCCCGTATTCGACCGATTAGGATCGCAGTGGACCCACAACCAAACTTAAACCTGGCCATCGATCATCCTGCTTGGCAGGGGGAAGATGACACAACTGAAATCCTTGACGTGTCGCCGCCTGAAAGTTAGGCAAATGCCTTGCAAACCAATCTTCGATAACCTGCAGTCTCCAAGCAGGCCAGGGAATAGCCACAGAAGGAAGATGTAGCGCCAGTAAGGCCGATTCTGGGCGAGTAACTGCGTACTCAACGTTGCAAGAATGTGCCCGCAAAATCGCTCGAAAAGATCGGCCAAACCAGGAACTTCGTTTCTTAAAGGGATACGGCTTCAAACGAAAACTCGACTGTGCAACAGTATCAATCCACCGTTTTCCACAAATCGGTCCAAGTTCACCTGTCTGAAATTGATAATCCACGAACAGTTGATGAATCGAAATCCAGCGTGCGTCCACAGATTGAGCGTCGTCGATGCCTTTTTGAAACCATGCAGTAACCATCGCAACATACCGATGCCCATACTTCGCAGTACATTGCAACGGCAAAGGAATGACAGGATGAAACCCTCCCCATGGAGGTGCAGGTCGACTCATAACAGGAGCTACATACGAAACCCCCGTCTGCCCATCCGGTGAACTTTCTTTAACCGCTTCCCTTCTAACAACTTGTCTGCTAACCTTGAGAATGGTCGTTTGCACCAGATCTGTAATGCTCGTCGCGACATCCAATGCATGTGCATGGGCTCGATGCAAAGTCCAGAAGTCAGAATGCCGCTGAAGGTTGGCCAACCTAGCTGCTCTGTCGACTACTGTGTTGTGTACATATGCCCAATGCTCCATTGCATCAGTTGTTTGTGTGAAATCTTGGTGTGCTGCAACTTTAGTGATGACTACTGAGTGACCAAATTCCAGGAAAACCAGCGATTCATATATGTCCAACCATAAGTCAGCATGAGGGCTATTAATTGCAGGCATGCTTTTCGTATTCAGCATAGTGTGCAAACGATAAACCGCCGATTCGCAGTCAGACCAAATTCGGATACGCCTCTTCCAAAAAACTGCATACTTGAGTGCTTGTTGTATAGCTGTCAGCTCAGCACGAAATGCACTTTGAAAAAGCCCAATGACTGGTCCTGCCATCAGCACCTGGCTTAAAGAAACGTCACCCGTCGGATGAGCTTGGACGAGTGCCCATGCTGCAATTCGGAGATCAACCTGACATGGCCACATGCAACTACCATCGCTGAAGACATCAATCCAATCACCACCGTCTGAAAAGGGTCGTGGGGCATGTTCAACACTCGGGAGTTGCAAAGACAACAGCTTTTGACACCAAGCTTTCCATGTAGATGGTTTAAGCGCCCACCCATGCAAAGTCAGACACGGAGGAAGGTCAGGAAAAATCGCCCAAAAATCATCCGTACAATGCAGTCTTTCCGAGTTGAAAATCGGACACTCCCAAAACCTGTGCTGTCTCGAATCTGCCGCACCGCAAAACTCACAAACTGAAGCTCCAGTATCTGACCAATGACAAATCGCATCATGGGTAAAATGAGCTCCATTCAAGGCTTTCCGAAAGAGTCCCTGATCACTGACGTCAAGGGAGCGGAGAAAACGGCGCGTGGCTGCTGGGTCACTGTCAGACAAACCGTCAAAGGACTTGCGATGTGCGACTGCAGCAGCAACACAATGGTCCCACGCCCAACAAACTCTGAGTACAAGTTCTTGATAACTAACGCCTAAGAGGGAGAATTCACCAATGGAGTCAACCACACTAACTCCCTGAGAAACTGACCACCCCAAAGTATGGATACGATCAACCAACAATGCCGTCATGCTGTATGCTGGTACTGATGAATCAGGTTCAACGGCAGATTGCAAAAGAGAACTAAGAGTCTCAAACGATGATGCTTCTCGAACAACTCTGAAAGTGTCAAGAATACTCCAACATTTCGGATCAAGAGTCGGGTGTTCAATCATACCCAAATGCACCACCGGGTTACAACCTGCCCCTTCAGCAACCAGGCCCTGCATTACATGAGTTCGAAGTTTGGTGAAGACATTATCTGCTACATTTGAAGCTGCCACCCCATGTAGACCTTTCGTCCATGCTGCTTGTTTAACTGCCATCACTTTTACATTGTACGGACTTGGCGAACTTCGGAGTTTTGGCCACAAAGGAATTAGGCTCTCAAGGCGAGCTGAAAGAACTTGCGTGGAATGTTTGCGTGTAAACTGCAATTGTGCACCTAATCCACGAGCCTGATTACGTACCTTAAACTGGGAAGAACGAAATGAAGCCCGATGATATGCAGAGTTACTCCAAACAAACGTCTTTCTTTGGTCAATGGTGAGGTCAACCTGTTTTGCAAACTCAATCAGATGATCAAACAAAGCTGGGATTTGAGCAGGCAACTTTGCCAATATCTGGAGGTCGTCAACATAGCTAATTGGCTGACACAATGGGAAACTCTTTTCAAACCAGAGATGAAAAACGAAATCCAGCAGCATCATCGCCACGCACGACAGTGCGTCGCCTTCAGGACACCCTGTACTCGACGAAAGGGCTGGTCCTGTATGCTCTCTGATCTGGAAACGTCTTGTTAGCTGTCCCAATGCTCCACTCCATGCTACTAAAATTTGGTGTGGAAGACCCAAAGCAGTTGCTGTATGGAAAATGACCTCTCGCGGCAAATGGTTGAATGCTTTCTCAACATCAGCTATGATGCCTCCAATTGCAACACTAGATACAAAAGAGGACTCAATGGCCCATGCCAAATGTGTCCAAACCTGTGAGGCCTGGCAATGTGGCCGGTTGCCGAAAAGGAAAGCTGGGCAGTGTTGATGCAAATGTGCCAAAAGAAATTTTGCACGCAACCCACTCCACAGACGATATCCATGGGACAACACCGTAATGGGCCTATAAGCTTGAACTGAGCTGGGACACTGCACTTTAGCCAACGAGGCAACTTTACCTGTAACAAGCTGAGATGGCCAGCCTCCATGACGTTCAGCATTTTCAAACAGGTGGCAATATGCGTGAAGGACATTATCTGGCATTGCCTTCAAATCAGCCAGAGACACACCATCCAATCCAGATGCGCTTCTCGGCTTTTTCCGCAAAATTTCACCACGAACAGCTTGTACACTGATGGGAGGCAACTCACACGGAACTCGTTTGACATGAGCTCGAATGAAGGCACATATCTGTGACCACTGAGATGCTGGGACATGTTTATGGCGATCCCATCTGGCCTTCCACTCTTCTTCAAATGCCTGAAACAGCTCTGTTGCTGCACCACTAAAACGCGATTGGCGTACCTCACTGCCTATGTTAATGTTACCTAAGGAAGGCAGACACACAACGTCATCTTGAATGTGAATGACATCCATTTCAACTCCGTCAATGAAAAGAGGAAGCGCAGGTTCAAGGGGATGCTGAGTTGTCACAGTAACAAAGGCATTATCGGAATCAATGCTAGTGACAGTGCCTGCATTCACCTGCAACAGAACATCCACACGATCAGGGCCAGTACTTTTGATGTCCTGAAAAACAAGATGTGCCAGTTCCTTTCTGCGGTCCACTGCATGTTTTTTCCGTTCTGAATGCAGTGTCTGTTCAAGGCGTCGAACATCAAGCAGAAAAGATTCATAAATGTGAGATGCTACATCAAATGCTGGTGGAATCAAAGGCATGACATCTGGAGCCCTATGAATCTTAGCACCTTCAACTTGCCACCAAGTACGGAAACCACATGGAAAGCCACGGGCACGAAGGATACTGCTCCAGAGGGAAACACCATGGGCACTATCAGTATCACTGTGATGAATCTTACGATACCTGCAGTAAGCTTGCAAACGACGAAGCTGCCGAAACCAATCAGAGTGCTGATGTGAAATACCTACCCAAGTGGGTTGGACATCCCCACAACGACCAGACTTTGTTGGCCTGGAATTAAATGGACTACGTTTCTGCTTTACGTCAAGTGTATGGCCTCGGCCCTTGCACCGTGGAGGCAAAGGAAGTTGTCCACTTCTAACCCGACTGGCTGAAGCAACAGATTCCACATGTTCCCACAAATCCATGTATGCTTGATCTGGATTCTCATGCTGATACCATGATGCAGGAAGATCACACTGAAATTCATCAGGCCATTTAACTTGGGATGGGACTCGCCAGTGATGCGTCACCAAAGTAGACGATCCACCCTTGAAATACCCTTGAAGTACTGCATGGTCCGACCACACTGTTTGATCGACCTGTACATCAACGAGAAAAGATTGAAGCTCTTGTGAAATGAAGCAAAAGTCTTTTCTGGTGGATAGCTTACATGTCTTTTCTGGAACCTTTCCCCATCGTTCAAAGGCAAGATCTTGAAGATCACGAAAACCAGCTTTCTCTAAAGACTGGAAAATGCTAAGCCCACCCTTTTCAAAGTTGAAGTCCCCTGCAATGAACCTCAACCCCCCAATTGGCCCCAATTGTTGCAAAAGGACATGTGCCAAATCATCGGTATTTTGCTGGGCATCAGGGTGATTAATGCCTTGAGGTTCACCATACAAAACTGCTCCTGTGATCCAAAGATCAGCACAAAGCGTTGTGGTGAGCAAGATTCTCGATGTCTCAAAGGTGTTTGACGGCCATTGCACTGGAAGTTGGCGTGTTGGATGTTTAGAAAGCATGCAAACACCACTCCATTCACCTGTCCTATCAGAATGCGGAGGAAGAGGGACATGTGATCCCCCGACACAAAACTGAAAATCACCTGATCTTTGGAGGCTATGCTTGAAAGCATTAAAACCACGACTCGTGAGGTGAGTTTCAGAGACGGCCCAAATATCACAAGAGGAAAGATATGAACTGACAACCTGATGCTTACCACATAGCCCACTTGGATTGAAAGCCCCAAGCGACCAAGTGCGTTCAGGGACAGCACTTCGAAACTGTTTTGGCCCGGGATTGAGAGCCTCTCCGGAATGCATAAACGCCAACCAAATCAAACGCTGTACTGTACGTGGATGGCACAAATTCAAAACACGAAGCTTTTTGTTAGCTTGTTGGAACTCACTCTGAGGTTGCGATGGTCTGAAAGAATGCCGAAGTGCAACAAAAGCACCACAAACCATCATGATCTTGGCAAAAACCATCCGGCACAGCAACCCAAAAGTCCAGCACACAAGCCCAACGCACCAGAGGTCTAGGACATGGGTTTGAACCTGCAGCTGGACTCTCGAGATGCTTTCCGGACGGCACCAACGGTAGTACAAAAAATGGTTAGATGAAGTCGTGAAAGCACAACACCAACGAAAAGTCCTATACACATGCCAGCAACCCCCAACAATAAAATGAATGGGTGTCCAAACAACCCAAGAACACACATTACAATTGCTATCCCATTTGCTGGATACGGAACAATGAAAAGGACCAACCTGGCAAATGCTCGAAACCTCATCACATCGAAGCCTTTGGTGTTCACGACCGAGCACCAGAAACTGATCATGGCAAAGCGACTTGTTAGAGCAATGGGCTCCACAAGTTACAAAACAATCGCAAAAGACTGCATATTCCACCCAATATGCGAAATGCAATGGGAGCACCATTAGATGATCCATCCAAAGCAAACCCATGTATGATGACCTGGTCATCACAAAACCCTGTATACTGCACATGATGTGCCACACAAAAAGAAAGCACCAACCCATTCGAAAAGCCCATAGTCACTCATGCTCACTGTCACACTTCCTTTTAGTAAGCAAAGAGCGGATTTGCGACATCTGAGATTCGAACATTTGCTGGATCTGAAGTTGCTGTGATTCCATGTGCCCCGAAATCTGTTGTCCTTGGGCATTGAGTTGCGCCTGCATTTGTCCAAATTGGACCGAGGTCTGTGCAGACTGCTCTTGAACCATTCCTTCAAGCTGTTGTTGACGTGTCACAAGGGTTTGGAATTTGGATTCAAGTTCCTGAATCTTGTCTGGCACGTCATCCTGATCCATTGCAAAAGTTTGGGGGATCTTTGAAAGGACCGCTTGTTCAATCTTCTGTTCAAGTTGCTGCATGCTTTCAGTTGCAGCAACCAGGCCATTGCAATGTGAATCCTTTGGCTTGAGGCCTTGGTATCCACCCCAAGGATCATGTTTTGCCCAAGGGTCCGGCCCACGCTGTCCATCAGAGCCACCAGAACCACACAAGGAAAGCGTTGAGGGAGTAGCAACCGACTGTTTCAATGGCTGCTTTTGACTTGGTGTGTCCTTCTGTTTTGTGATCAACACCTCCCCATGGCTCATATTGACAATGTTCATTGGTGGCTCATCCACCGCAAGGACCGACCACATCACACCACGCTGACTATCGACGGCTGAAACCGGCTGAAGTGGTTTCACAGCCCATGGGAGCAATGAAAGGGCACGTGACAGTGCCTTGCGATCAGTGCCGTAGGGAATGGGGCCTACCATGTAGTGTTGACGAGCACCATTGGAAAGGTAGACGGCTTCCGCCCTCAAAACTTTGTGCAAGTCAGCTGCTTGATCCTTTGTGGTTCTCAAACCAAAGCGGTCACCCAGTCTCGCAACACCAGCCGCTGCTGGATTGATCTGTCTTAGATGAGAGATAGTCGCCTTATCCGCTTTCGGAATCCAGATGACTTCAAAATCAACACTGACCTCTCGACTGTCCATTGAACGTGGCTCAATGTACACCCCACCTTCGCCGCTACAGCTGAGCACTCTGTCTAAGAGACACTTTGGAATTCGAACACAGACAGAGAACATGACGGCTGTTGAAACTGGCTCAGGCTTGTATCCAGCTCGCAAGAATTGGCGTCTCCACACGTCTACGATTGCATCAGAGGTATTGATCTTTTCTTGGTTATGCCAACAAGGGCAAGCACAATGCTCATTACGACACAACCGCAGCAAAGGAATCGACTTGATGATGTATCTGATTGGAGCCCCACTAACTTCGTCCCATGCTTCAACACACTCATCACGAAACACAGTGATTTTGATTGTAGCCACCTGGACTGTGTCAATTTCAACTGGCGAAGCAACCTGAGCTTTAGTCACTAACACGGATCCAAGTTGAACCAATGTGGCTTCCAACAAAAGAGGTTCTTGATTGACCAAACATCGAGCCGGCACTGTGACTGGAGAAGATTTCAAGGATGTAGAGCATCCACCCGAGGGACCTTGCAAGACCAAAAGAGCCAAGGGGCCTTGTGCAATGACCTGAGATGTCCTCAAGTACGGTTCAGCCTGTTGCCAAGTCACTATCACAACTCCCTCAGCTATGGGTCCCAACATCGTCACAGGAATTTGGGAAAGGCTTTTCCCACCACCAGTAAATGCACCTTCAGGAAGTCCAAGCTTGGTGGGATCTAACGAAACTTCTTGCGGGATCTCTTTCAGTTGGACATTCTTGCCCTTCTTTGGTTTTCCCACCGGCCCATTACCAGCCCTTTTGTCAATCTGGGCACGCAATTCATCTGGGGTAATGAACTGGAACTTGACGTTCGTTCCCAGTGTCTTTAAAGACTTCCACGGAGATTTACCACCACAAGCTTTGAGGACATCAATGACCCCAATGGCCTTGACAGCTTGTCTAGCTCTGTGATGTGCATGATCAGACGGAACTCCATGAGACACAAGAAGTGGCTGAAGAAGGTCAACTGCTTTTTCAAAATCTGTTTCATTAACACCAGCACCCCAAAGCCATGGATGCCACGTGATGTCAGCTTTTGACACCGCCTCCTGAAACATCTCACGCAGATACAAATGGTGTGCTTCAGCAGCTGATTTGGTTTCTGGCAAAGAGGACTTTGTGAGGAAATGCTCTAAGAAAGAAATGCTCAACGATCCACAGAAGCCACTTCCTGAAAACAATCTATCCAATTGAAAGATACTGTGGACAGGAAGGCCTATTGCGTCTGCAACGCACTGAACGAACTCTTTCAACCCTGAATGCACGAAACCTGGGACGTCCCATACCTTAGCTTTGACTCCTTCCCACCCAATGGTGATGTAGATGGGATACCAATGTTGATTCTGCAGGACAACGGTGATATACACTGAGTTCATTTGATGGTGAGCAGCAACCCATTGTCCAATTGGTCGAAAGTCGAATGTGTGGAAACAACCATGCACTAAAAGTGGTTCAATCAAAAAGACACGGGTTGTATCACTACTAACAACTTGCAAACGACTCATGTGCCAGCGGACTTCATCATCCCCCCACAAACCACCTTGCTGTCCAAGCATTTTGAGACGAGATGAGATGGAACTTCGTTGTCCCAACAAACTCTGAGCATGGTCAAAACTGGTCACAACTGAGACTTGCAAATCAAGGAATCTAAGGGGTGTACCGTGCTCAGGACTGGAAACTGTTGGCCCAACTTCTGCTGTAACACTGGTTGTGCTACTAACCCATTCCGTAGGATGACCAAAAGATTCAGTTGCAGCTTCACTATGATGACAAGTTGCCGGAAATGAGCCTACAGGTGTATCTTCATCATCAGTGGGGTGATTTTCAACACCAAAATCAAGAAGATATGTTGAGCCAACACGTACCTCATGAGTGGGACTCACTTCAAGTCCATCTTCAAAAACATGAGCTGCTTTACGTTTGAGGCCTCGAATGCAACACTCTGCAGTTTGAAGTTGATCTACATTTGGATGTCCTGAAATGCGAAATTCCGAAGGCTCATCAATCTCACCGAACCTCAATGCCTGAAGACATACAAACCCTTCTTGTGGACTCACCAGAGGACATGGGGACGCGTCAACAACTGGCACAGGGATATCCAAATCCTCCACAATCCCCTCTTCACATTGCTCGGTAAGGTCAATGGCAACTTGTGAAAGGGTGAGGCCGTGCTGAAAGTCATCAACAACTGACTCGTGAGTCGAGGAAACAACACCTAGTCGGGGTAAAATCGTCTTCAATCTGCATGCTTCTCGAAATGTCATTCAGCTGTGCAACAACTGGGGAAAGATTTCTGGAGACTTTTTGTTTGGAAAAAATCTCCCAACACAACTGAATCGTCTTGTCCTGACAAGTGTCTTCAATGGTTTCCAACAAATCACGCAGAGGCAGTGACGAATGTTCCACAAAAATGTTGACATGCGCCAGGGTTTCAGATGCAGGGAAACGTGGCCCCAAACCCTTGACCAAATAGCAACACCTTGCCAACAACCAAGCACGATAAGCCATTAGAGCTGTCGAAGGATCAACTTGTGAGCTCTTCCATTGGGCTGTCTGTAAGGCCTTCATTGCATGCGAAAAGACCCACACCGCCTGTACTGGGGAGGCCAACTGTCCCACGGCACCCAGGGCAAGACGACATTCAGTACCCCACCTCAAATTTGGGTCCATTCCACACAAAGCGGCTGCTTCCTGCGGATGAATGTGTCTGGTACATCCTGTGACTTCACTTTCTACCAATACACCGAACAAACCTTTGGCATCTAAACGTGCCGGTGACAAACCTTGCGACCGACAGCCGCATGGGCAAGGGCCCAGTTGGGAGCCCCAACAATGCAACGCACAAGCCATTGGTGCTCGTTTGTTCAACACGTAGGACTTACCTGAAAGACCACCCACCTGAAAAGCTTCTAATTCAACTGGGGTTAGTTGCAACTCACGTTCTTCACTATTCGGCCACCTGGGAATGCATGGCAAAACGTGCTCAACTGTTTTCAAATCAGGCAGACCTGGACATGACTGAAAATGGATCTTACCGACTGCTGGAGCGGACAAAATGCACCACCATCGGTTTCGACGACTCGGCCATGCGTCTTGCAAATCCAACACACAATCAGCCCGAAAAATCCTTTTGTCTAACACCAAGTTGTTGCAAAAAAAAGCACATTGTTTTGTTGCCAAATTTATGTCGACATTTGGTTAGATCTTCAAATCTTCCAACCCACCGAGACTGACTTTTGACTTGACTGACCTCATCTCAGGTGGACCGGTTGGGTTTGAGAAAATGCCCAATGTCTTCAACAACGACTTTGGTCCGTTGATCGAACAGGCGGGATTTCACCCACCGCAAATGCTGAAATGAATTGATACATAACGCTGGAAAAGGCAGGATTTTCCGGAAAATATGTTGTCCACTTTAAGAACTTCATAACCAATATATTTGAATATCATTGCAACATCAATTTTTATCTATACATATTTTGAATACCTGCAATTAAGGTAACATCAACTTTTTTCCAACCAATGTCAGGTGAAACTGAAATTCCTGTGAGATACAGTACTAGTCCCTGCGGAATTTCACCAACTTTCTTGAAAATCCATAGTGTTTTTGCATAGGCGAATCAATGATTCTGTAAATTCAATTACTAGGGTTGGCATTTGGGAAAATTGGTGTTTTTGTTTTATTGATTTTTTCTTCTTACTGGTTTGCAAAAAAATTGGTGATAGTGAGAAAACATATTGAAACATCGCACAACAAAATCTTCATGAAGACTAGGTTGTTTGTAGGCAAGTGCTTTTGTTGAGCCCCTCATGGTTCACACCCATTTACATACAATACCGTTAAAAACCACATCTCCCGGCAGGCATCCAAATTTGATGCTCGGAATTTCAAGCGGGAAGGCGTCGATTAGTTGAAAGTTGATTTCCCTGGAGGGTTGACAATGGTCTGGGTTTTTAAACTGGGCCCCTGCAAGTTATAAGTGGGGCTATAACTCCACTTTCATGTGTTATAACCCGACTTACCATTTATAGGGGTTATCACTTATAACTCCGTTTATAACTAGTAGGGGCCATCTTGTTGACATTGGGGAAATTACCCTCCTCCAAAGCTCACCAAAATGCCCCTGAAAACAGACCATTGCCCCAAAAAGGAAAGGCTTGTCTCCCCAATAGCATTTTTCAGGGGTTTTCGCTGTGAGTTTTTATGGGAGTGCATCAGGAAGTCCTGTGGAATTTATCAGGTAACAATTCGGGAGCCTTAAGATTTGATTTTGTTTTTTTGCGGGTGGATGGGGGGAGGGGAAATTGAAGATGCACTTTTCCAAACTGGTGAAAGAACAGGGAATAAGCAGCTTGATCTCCAATTATGTATAGCTTGTGGGTCCACGATGATACCTAACATTTTCGATTCAGCTAGAGACATTGCGAAGTTGCTTGCCATCATCTTACACCCTGTAAAATCCTGCAGGCGAAAGATTCGAAGGATACGATCATCACGGATTCCAAAACCGATTTGTTTTAAGAAAACCTCTAACTGTCTCCTCAAAACTGGATGGAAATGTGTTCTAAGAGTGAGCTTGGGGA
>Ga0126337_10002574_pt1 | contig 11591 bp, 11 predicted proteins | sample DipCmetagenome_FD_92527 | JGI IMG/M metagenome (GOLD analysis project Ga0126337, IMG submission 92527) | Coral microbial communities from La Bocana,Puerto Morelos, Mexico - Diploria C A metagenome | ecosystem: Host-associated > Invertebrates > Cnidaria > Coral | place: La Bocana,Puerto Morelos... | reverse complement strand
TCGAACTTACAATATTTTTTCTAGAAATAGTTCATCCAGACCTACATCCTGGCAAAGTTTGGGGATTTTCGATTTTTTCATTTTGCACACCTCTAGGCGAAATTTTGGGACGATCGCTCTTAAATTGTCCCACCTCTCTGATGTACTCCTCTTGCTCAGACTGAAGAGTCAGCTCAATAAAAACTTGATGTAGTTTTTCGTTACAGTAATTGATCATGAACTGCTCAAAACTGTTCCTCTGCAAAGGAAACAATCATCATATTTTAACTGTTTGATCAATAATGTTGTTACTTTTTACATACTGTTACAATTTGAAAAAAACACACTTTCAATGAGCAATTAAAAATACTAGGTTAGTAGATCATTTCATATTAACATAGTATTTGGCATTTTTTTTTTTAATTTCCAATGACTGACTCTTATTTCCAGTCCTGAATTGCTTTTAGTTCAAGATTGAACAAAATGGAAATGATAAGTCTTCGGAGGACCTGCACAGATCTTAAACATACATGTTCATGCATAGAATGGCAACAGTTTGTACCTGAAATATTTCAAATCCATAAATGTCCAAAACACCAATAACTTTTCTTTTGCCCCTCTTTTTCACCTGATAAATTCAACAGTCATTATTATTTTACTTATGGCCTGGACGGCACACTAATGAGATGCATACTCCTTACGAGAAGCGTCACAATGTACCATGTTTGTGTTTCCACTTTTTTTATGAATGAGAACACTTTGTGATGCTTGTCATAGAGTGCATACATCTCATAAACGTCAATTCTGGCCATACTGTATCTTTATTATCAGACATACATGTAAGCGTCAACATATTTATATGACAAATTTATGCTAATTGTTTCAAAACACAGGATTATTCCAATATCAAATATTTTTCATCAATTTTATTGTTACCTTTATACTGTCATTGACTCTTTGAATTAACCAAGAAAACATCCTTTCATAAATTGCTTTACAAAGTGCATCTCTTGCATTAAAAGCCTGCCAGAGGAATACAAAACTCTCAAATGAATAAAAGGAACAGGTTTGAAGACTATCTCATTGTGAAAACAGTTAGACTACTCTGTCAGCCAATCTCAAACCAAAGTAAAACGAAAGCCAATACCAAAATAATTGTCGGGTTTTGCTAAAAGCAGAATTTTTGTCAGCGGTGTTTTACAGCGCATGCTCTGATCTGTGTTCCAAAATGGAAGAAGGTGAGTTTTGGTTTCTTTGCAATTTCAATCGATTCAATCCCCTGCAATCCTTGTATCTTTTTGTTGCTTTTTGCTCAAGAAACAAACGTTAGATCCTTACTGTATACGCGCGTATACGCTACAGTGTACCTACGAACATACATGTACACGTATCGTTTTTTTTCCTAAAAATTGAAATCTCAAAGAAACCAAAACTCACCTTCTTCCATTTTGGAATGCAGTTCAGAACATTTGCTGTAAAATACCGCTGACCAACATTCTAAACTGGACCGCGGGAGAACCGCGGGATGTGAATTGTGAAGCGGGCCGCCGGGCGGCGGGCCGTGAACATGGTTTACTTTGAGCCGCGGGCCTGCTTTTAACAAGACCCAATAATTGCCTGTGATTACTGTCACACTGAAGTGAAAACCGCTGTATCTGAAGTTAAATTTATGTAAGTGTGGAGATACTTGCATGTGTTGCGTGAAAAATATATGTTTGTGTTACGCGTTTCCTGTCATGTTCAGTAGTCTTCTTCGCAGCCGCTTGGGCTGAAATCACGCAATGCTTCCCATCCACAATATGGCTGCTTTAAACATTCCTTTCTTGAAACAAACCAATCACAGTCCCACTTTCATTTTCTTGTAGGGATTTGCAGAAAAATGCCTTCCAATTAATGGCTGGCCAGTGTTTTTTTGGGAAAGAAGACATCAAGATTTCGAGCTATGGTGTACATGTAATTGATGCCTTGTATACAATAACTGCGGTAGGTGTTGATTGGTCTAAGTAAAAAAATTGAAGGGATGTATGTCGGTGTAAAGCAGCCATGTAGGGACTGGAAGTGTTGACTTCTGCATGATGACCTGCAGAGGAGGTTCCCCTTTACCCAGCTAATGCATGTAAACATGTAATCAATATACGTACTTGAGCAAGTGTAAGAGGGGTTGTCATTTTCTCATTTCCAGCCTCCACAGTTCTCCTTGTCAGGGCATCCTTAAGTAAATGAGTTCCACACTGCAACATCTGACAAGCCCAGTCCAAATCTACAATCACATACTTACATACTTAGATTTGAAAGTTTAATGCCCTGATAATTATCTTGCAAGCAATGCAGATGGTAAATGATTAGTGCCCTGAACTCACTGGATCAACCAACACCGGTTCAAACTCTGGCTGGGGTTATTTTGTTGCATTCTTGGGAAATACTGAGAGGACACTGAAATTTCACTTGTGTCTCTCAACAAGGGACAATAATTGGATACCCATGACATAATTATATTATGTAGTGCTCTTCTGGAAATCCAATCAAATATTCTTGAATTTCATGTTAGAAGTGTTGATGGCACAACGTATGCAAACTGTAATTTACAACAAATAGAACTGCAACAAATATGCATGTGTAGAGTTTTTCCACAAAATATCCATACTCAAAAAGTACCACTCACTTAATTGGGGACACAATTTCAAGACAACTTACATTTCTCATTTTTGAGATCTACTGAATCATGAATGTTATGTCCACTGCTTTTGTCAAAAACTTCTTCAAATGTAACATTTCCAATGTTCAGGATAGCAGATAAAAGAGTGTATAGGGACTGCTTCTCCTCTTGAGAAAATCCCACAATGTCCATTGCCCTCTAGTAAAAAAATAACAGATTGATTAAATTGGACAATGCAACTTCCAGCAAGCTCAGAGTGGGCATATTTGTGACAAAAAATACATGCACAGTAGCCCTCACCCCACATACCTATCCTATCACCTTGTTTAGTCTCTACTTGTATGACACAAGGATTTAATATGTAAATCAAGGTATATTAGTCTGTGGCATTAATTACTTTGCAGCTAACTAAAAAGTACAACATGCCTGCATTATGTGCAAGAAAAAGTCCAAAATTCCATAAAAATTATGCATGGCACTGTATTGCATTCGATTGTGTTGCTTTGTTCTCTATTGTATTCTATTGTTAATCTATTGTTAGGTGGATATAATACAATGCCATGCATAAATTTGCCGGAGTATTGGACTTTCTGTCTACACTTTGCACTACAATTTACCATAAATTTAAATAAGGTACAAAGAAATCTTCAGAGACATAGTTTATGGTTATGCCAAAATTAACCTAAATTAACTTCACTAACCCACGTGTTTCACTTACCTGCAGATACAACCCAACTGTTTCCTTACCTAGCATACTGCAAGTCTTGCTTAAGGTGAAAACATTACATACCCACCTCGACCACTAAGAAGTCCTTCTTGTCATCAATTGTGTCAACTTTTGTACATTCACTTTCATTGAGATAATTGTAAGAACTACAGTCCCTTTCAAGATTAAGTTTGCCTGTATAGCAAAAACAGTAGCAAGTTAGCTAAACGTGATAAGCTGCACTGTTTGAACTATGTTGTTGATTTCAGTAAAGTTTTCAATAAATACAAAAATTTTACATTTTATTTGCACAGCTATGCCCAGAAATGTGGATGACAGAGTTGAATGCATGCTGATCACATAACTAAATTTTAGATTAGGGAAACATGAATTGTTTTTCTTCTGAGTTGCAAAATAACAAGAAGAGAATGCGAAATGCTGTGGGAACGCAAGCCAACAGGCATGTGTTTCCACTTTGATGCAGATGGATAATTAAATTCCTGAGAAGACTAAAAGAAAAACATCAACAGTTTCTCGACTTTTAAAATTTTGAAATCATTGAAAAAAATGACACACACGCGCACAAGAAGTGATTGGAAATGATTATTCGACTTGAATTTCAGTTAGAATTCTACTGAGACTGTTCACAGTCCCCTCCTTTTGGAGGAGATCGTAGATGTCCATTGTTGAGTTTAACGGGCCACCATCTCTTGATGTGAGTGAAACTGGGGAAAGTACAAAATGCCTGTGGGTAGGGGTGGTGGAGGGCACAGAAGGAGGGCAAAATAAGGAGACTATAACAGCTTAACTTTGTCTCATGTTCCAGAGGCGTGGCCGTGTCTCTGCTAATCAAATTAATAAACAAACTCCTCCCCTTGAGAAAAAAATTGTCAAATCAGGCTATGTTGTGAATAACAAAGACAATAAAATACAATTTTGATAGTTTTCAAATGAATATTGCATACAGAAACGAATTTATTTAAATGATTCGAAAAAAAATATCTCTTAAAAAAAAGTGGCAAAGCCACAGAGAAATCCAAAAGTTCAGATGCATACCGTCTTTGTGGCTTTAATTTTAAAATTTCATTCGGCGATTTTGCCGCAAAAAACACGTCATTTAGACCGGAGATCCGAAGATCCCAAAAAAGGTGTAGAGTTGACACAAATTCCCTTAGCAGATCTTTTGAAAATAAATCTTGGTGTAGATCAACATCTACAATCTCACAGAAAAACAGACGACTGTGCTTAATGATTACTGTACTTTGATCATCAAAATGTAAATCATCTTTATAACACTATCAATACTTGTATGCCACCAATTTGTGCTTGTTCTGCGTTTCTATCAAGTTATAGGAACACAACTTTCGGCTCCTTCTTGGTGTAGGAGACACAGGACACGTCACAATAGAACGCCGCCTCACAAGCCGATTATTTTTATTGTTCTCCTTGTTCCTTTGTCCTTTTGTTTCACATCAACTGCCTTTTCTACACCAAATAGGAGCCTGACTTTCAGTGTACTAATTCCTTCAGCTACTTTCTAAAAATCATTATGATTGATCATTTACCAAGAAATTCATCAGAGGCACCAGAGAGAAGGTTGTAGAAAATATGGAAATTTCTTTCTCCTAGTGATTGGTGAACGACACGTGACTAAAAGAAAACCAATTACAAGTAGTCAGTTACTCCTCAAATAATTTTACAATATAAATATTTTATCTATCAAAAAACTCCTGCAGATTGACTGTCCTCTCTGGCTGTGTCTGTCCTGTCTGCAAATGTAATAACACTGTAGATGTAAGCTTACTGTAAGCAAATGTAACATCTTCTGACCTTGAGGTTTGTCGTTCAAACAGTTAGTAATTATTGATAATTACTCTGAATTGTACACCAGTCTATCCAATTGAACAATAAATAAGTAAAAAACATCTAGTATTTACCAATCAATCAAAGAGACGTATGTTATTGTTTCCAAAAAAATGTTTATTTTGAAACTGGTACGCAAGGAGTGGAGAATTAATTTATCTTGCAACTTTTTGGCCATCCCTCTAATTTCACCTGTACACTCAATTTATGTAATGATCATTCGACTCGTATGTTCTTTGGAAATGAACTTTAATCTCGGATACTCGAATTTACACGTTTTCTCGACTTGACTATTGACTTCGCTCGTTTGAACTTTTGACTTGACTACTCCTACTAGACCTCGTGTTACAAAAATATAATATAACCTGGTTTTCAGATCACGTGCTCGCATGGGAGTGAGGCGATTTCCACACTCCCTACCTTGACCACACTACAGTGGTCAAACAAAAAGTCAAAGTTAAATGTTCAAAAGTTCTCTCCTTAACAGTTCTCCTTGAATCACCGCATTTCGGCGTGGCCGCTGGTTGACTGAATTGCTGTGACCTGCTGGTTGCGGTCCTTGTAACAGTGTGCTTGGGGGTCGCGGCACTGGACTATTTGATTCCGCTCGTACTTCAATGGGGACTAAGTGCTGAATCAATCTCTTTAGAAGCTGAGTCTTTCTGTTGCTGCTTGACACTTTAACAATAGCTACTCTGACCTTCCCATCCCTCGATGGTATTAGCTGTTCCACTTTACCCAGTTTCCGGAATGCTCTGGAGGTAGATTGACAATGTCAGGGACAGTTTTAGAGGTACGGTTACAATTGATGCTTGTGATGTCGTTGTCGTCTTGTTAGAGTATTGTGGGTGCTTATTATTTCGAAGTGCTCGTCATTTGGCATCGCACTTATCTCGTGATCACTGACCAAATGGGACGGAGTCATAGGGTGTGAAATAGACTCCTCATCATCGTAAATGTATGTGAGAAGTCGTGAATTGATGAGACTTTCTACTTCCACCACCAGAGTGTTCAGTTCATCGTAGTCTAGAGATGTTCCCCCGCCCGCTGTTTTCTTGATGCTTCTTTTCACGCTTTGAATATGTTTCTCCCAGAACCCCCCCCCCCAGAACCCCCCCCCATGGGGCCTTCTCTACGATGAATCTCCATGACACTCGGTTGTTGGAGAGGTAGCGTTGAAATTCTTGTGATTTGAAGAGTTTCTCGATCTCCTTGGAGCTAGCTTTAAACGTTTCAGCATTGTCGGATATCAACGTTGAGGGCAGTCCACGTCTGCTTGAAAATCAACGAAATGCTTGTAGAAATGAGTTCACACCCAGATCACGTGTAAGCTCTAAGTTGACCGCGCGAGTTGATGCACACGTGAATAAACAGATCAAAACTTTCTCGGAAATCTTCTCGTTTGATTGGGGATCTCTGCTACTTGGGAAGTAAAGGGGTCCCGCAAAGTCCACACCTGTTCACGTAAATGGAGGGACGTCTGCCACATGCATATCAGGCAATTCAGGGGTAGACTGAGGTTAAAATGGCACACCTTTGAATTTTCGGCAAATGACACACTCTTTCACGATTTTCTTTGCTGCTTCTCGACCACGCAACACCCAGTAATTCTCTCGCAGGTTGTCAGCGTGTCTCTGACTTCATTATGTTTGACTTTCGAATGAAGATCCTTTATCAGTAAGCTTACAAAGTCATTCTTGGATGGAAACAATATGGGATTCTTGCTTGTGGAAGGGAGGTCTACATTGTTTAGTCTGCCTTTGCATCTCAAGACACCCTTGTCATCTTTGAACAATCCAAATTGCTTGACTCTCGGTAATGGCGAATATTGAGAAATCTCAATAGAATCAGAAAATTGAGCTCGGCTTCAAAATTACTTTTTTGAACTGACTTTTTCCAGTATGTCTCAGCTTCGTTAATTTCGGAGGCACTTAACTCCTTCACAGGTTTGCTGCCTGAGCCTGAAGAGTTGACTTCATCATGTTGATAAGTCGTAAGACATAGGCTGAAATGCGAAGCAATCTCGTCAATGAGCTGTATTTCTTTGGGTCAATAACTACAGTGAAGTTCACCAGGGTTGCACGTTCTTGAGTGTTTAACAGAGAATGAGACACATGCAGGGAACATTTGACTAGTTCAGTCATAGCTTCCTCGTTATCTGCTTCCACTTGAGGTGACTTTGGCCAATCGTATCAGGGGTCCTCAGAAATTCTGGTCCGTTCCACCAGAGTGAGTTCTCCACAAGTTCCTCTCCAGATAAGCCACGAGATGGTAAATCAGCTGGATTTTTGGCACCTGGACAGTAATTCCATGCAGCTTCAGCTACGCCCTGGCGAATCTCTTGAACGCGATTTTGAGCATATTGTTTCCATGGCTTCTCTTGCTTTATCCAGCAAAGGACGGTTATAGAATCCACCCAGAAGGTAGGTTTGATTTCACGTGGGAGCGACTTCAACAGGTTGCAGACAAGTCTTGCTGAGATTGTTGCACCAAGTAGTTCTAGTCTTTGTATGGTTTACTGTTTGATGGGTGCCACCCTTGTTTTGGAAGAAAGTAACTGGACCTCGACATGTCCAACTTCATACTCGGAGCGCAAAAAGACAGCAGCAGCATCGCCTTCTTTGATGCATCACTAAAGGCATGAATTTGAATGTCGGTTGGTGACAAACTCGAATTAAAGTAACAACGGGGTACACGCACAATGTTTAGTTGTGTCAGACTAAACACAAAGTTCTTCCACAATCTTTGATTATTCCCTTGCAGCTCTACATCCCAATCTAACTTCTCCAAACAAAGGGACTGGAATTTGCATTTCATTGTAATAGTGAATTGGCTCAAAAGTCCTAGAGGGTCCAGCACTTTGGCTGATAACTTAAGGCGAGATCTCTTGGCAACTTGTAATGTGTTTGCATACTCTATCAGTTCCTTAAAGTCAAATGACACTTCGTCTGATTCGGTGTCCCAGCAGACTCCAAGGGTCTTCAGCAGATGATCGAACACTTGATTTAAAGGTGAAAGATTCGTCTTCTTCTTCAATTGGCTGATTTGCTTCCTCTGTCTTAGATTGCACCACAGCTTCTTCCTCGTTGTTCATGAGCTGAAGCAGAACAGGTGGGTTTGAATTCCATTTGGCAAAGTTAAAGCCTCCCTTCGCCTTCAGTTCCTTTGATTGTTGATAGACTTCAAATCCTTCTTGAACATCACTAGCACCAGCCAGTAAGTCATCAACATACAGAGAATCTTTTATCAACTCGACTAATTCAGGATAGAGTTCCTTGTAGGAATCTAAATGATGCATAAGGGTTGCATCTAGAATGGATGGCGAAGGCCTTAACCCAAGAACCAGCCGACACAATCGCAGGTGAAGAACGTCTGCATTGAAGACAAATGGATCTTTCAGCCACAAGAAGCGAAGCATATCACGGTGACTTTCCTTATTGCTGATCATCAAAAATGCTTTCTCAATGTCTGCAGAAATTGCAGTTCGATTCCATCGAAATCTAGCCAGCACATCAACCAATTGCGGGATGTAATTCGGACCAGTGGGTAAGCAATCACTGAAGGAACGTTCTTGTCCCGGCGATTTTGCAGAGCCATGATAAACAATCAGGAGTTTTGTAGTTTCTCGGTTCTGCCTAATAACGGCATGGTGAGGCAGATAATGCACATCTTCCTTGGTCCTCGTTTCTACTTCTGGATGAGGCACCTTCTCAATAATTCCTGATGTGAGCTGTTCCTGGATTATGTCATCATATTCTCTCAGAACCTTTGGCGTTTTACTCAACTTGTTGTGCATCGATTTCAATCGGTTGTAACAGAGATTGTAATTGTCAGGAATAGGTAAACAATCGCTTTTCCAGGGAAGTTCGATTTCGTATCTCTCTCCATTGTGCTTTACACTGACAAATTGTACCTTTGACGGGGAAATATCTTCTTCCGTTTCTCGAATTCCGATAGACTCTGTTTCCCAGATTCTCTGGAAGTTTTTCTCAGTTCGTCGTTTTCGTGCAAAGCGAAAGGGCAATCTCCTGAAATAATCAAGCTAGACGTGAAAGTATCTGATGTCATGGAGTCACGCAACGGGCCAGATAAAAGCCATCTAAATTTACTTGAGACTGCCGTTGGACCAGAATCCCTTCGCACGGTTTCGCAACTGACTATTTCCCAATGATAGCGGAGCTCCCGCAGCCCGAAAGGCCGCTGGAAACGGCGCCCCACAGGAATCATGGGAAATCAAAGGAAACTATGAATTGACTTTTTTGTGGTTATCATGGCTAGCGGTATTAATCGCGGGCGCGTACGCACGACGACGGAGTCGCGCAACATGGCGGCCATAACCGAAACGAGGCTAAATTTATTTTCGTGGGGCCCCATCGACAGGGTAAATTTTTCAAAGAACGAACGTGAGAGAGCAGAGTCGAGTCGAGAGCAAGAACTAACAGGGACAGACGTAGCCAGGAAGATCGCGAAAGAGAGCGGGCGAGGCTTAAAGAAAGAAGGCGAAAATTTCGGTAAGTGACTTTTATTGTGGTGTTTGCTATAAAAATCATCAAGTTGCCCCGGCGAGGTAGCATAACATGTAAGCTTATCTGCAATAAGTGTGTTTTTAAAAGCCTTCCTGATTTGAAGCCATGCGGCAAGACATTTTCTAAGTTGCATTTTTTTAAAAAATTTCGCTCATCTCTAAACAAAAACACTTGAGTTGTGGAAGGTGTGGTAACTTACATTATCGTAAGTAAATAGTTTTCTGTCGATTTCGTCCTCGAGCTCGACGGTCTAAAAAGCTCAAAACTGTATTTGTAAACACAGCTTCTACGAATGTTCTTTTTAAAAAAATTCAATATTCAACGAACCAAGAAAAAGAAATGCAATCAAAATGCACAGAAGACAGTTCTGTTATATTTCAATAGTTATTGGTAGCCCTCCTGAAATCCTGCCCATGAAATCATGGCTCTATTTGCATCAGCGTACCATTTTACACCTCGAACTCCTGATGTAAACCTAGTTCAGGCTGAAACTACAAAATCGTTTGCAATTTCCCTGACATACATGTTGGATTATTTTCATAAGTAACAACATTCAAAGAAATGCCTGTGGAGCTCCGCTTTTAGGCTTGGCTAAATCTATATAATAGTCAGAGCCAATGAGAACATCAATCGTTCCACAATTGTCGTTTAAACTGTCGGCTAATTGTAGATTCTCCAAATGAGGATAGTTCACTTCAACCTTCGACGACAATGGAAAGCAAATAATTGGATAATTCAATGCGGTTACCTCGACTTCTTCGCCTTCGTGTTTCCTCAGTCGGCGGAGTTTAACAACTTCACAGCTTTGCTTTCGAAATGTACTGCCACCAAATGTGTTCAGGTGCAGCGTTTCGGTTTTGATAGACTTCAAATTACTTGTCACGTAGGAGCGCTGGCTTCCATTATCGAACAAAATACGCACATGTGTTGATTTCGAGATGTCTTCATTGAAGGCCATAGCTTTCGCTGTTTGCAAAACAACTCTTTCCTTGTTTCTAACTGTGTTGGTTGTGGCTGCATTGCTGATTTCCCGTTCAGGTGGGCTACTAGTAGGCCTTTCATCGCTGTGAGGATTTGATAGAGATGGGCAAAATGGTTGATGATCAGATTCTCCACAATGGCGGCAAAGCTTTGGATTTTTACAAACGCTGACAACATTTCCAGGTCTCAAAACAGTTTAAACATCGACGCTCCTTGACCAGGATTCTTTACGCTGATTTGGATCCTTAACTCTTTGACAGGAGGCAGAATAATGATTTTCCTCGCAGAAAAAAAAAAACAAAACACTTCACTAGATTCCCGCGTATTTTGTTTGCGACCAGCGAGTTTGCCGATGGAATTTGGGGTTTTCCAAAAAAAAGGTTTTCGCGAGCCTTCGCTTGTTTTCACATGCTCACTCGTTTCTCCAACTTCGACTTCTTTCTTGATCGTATTAAGTGAATATTCAATTTTCCAAATATCATCGGTTGAGCTGCGGGCAACTTGCAGTCGAATTTCGTTGGGCACCTTGGACATGACTACTGGGATCAACAAACTTCCATATTGCTCTGTTGATATTCCTAGCAAAGCCAAACCAAGTACGTGGGCACTTATTCGATCGTAAATATATCTTAGCGACGCTGGTCGATCGTTGTGGCTTTGTTGTAATTTGATAAGCTCGTCCGTGTGTGCTGAAATAATTAACCGCGCGGCCATGGGCCGAGCGCGGTTCTTAATCTACCCTTGGTTTATTTTTTTGGTCTGTAGGCTGAACCAAACTTCTCTCGGCCAGAATTCGAATGACGCAATTTATGTCGGTGACCACACAGACCTCCATTCGGCCAAATCGTGTTCGGGACTTTGAATCACGCAACCTGTGATG
>Ga0126337_10002572_pt1 | contig 11596 bp, 9 predicted proteins | sample DipCmetagenome_FD_92527 | JGI IMG/M metagenome (GOLD analysis project Ga0126337, IMG submission 92527) | Coral microbial communities from La Bocana,Puerto Morelos, Mexico - Diploria C A metagenome | ecosystem: Host-associated > Invertebrates > Cnidaria > Coral | place: La Bocana,Puerto Morelos... | reverse complement strand
TTTTTTTATTTTTTATTGTTTGTTTTTTTTTTTTTTTTTAATGTAGAAAGTTGTTTTATTAAAAAAATAAAATTTGTGGGGGGGGGGGGGGGGGGGGGGGAGCAAGGGTATTTTTTTCTCTTTCACGAGAGCCACTTTTTCCTGAGCACAAACTTAAACCTTATCCTCTATTATATCAGAAGAATGAAAAAGGTTTTCACCTTATGAAGGTACAATTGGTTAAATGAAACAAAAATCCATCCATTTCACGTAAACTAACTGAACAAAAGAAAAAGAAACCTTACATACATGCACTGATGTCTGCCTTGGAATACAACATCTTTCTAGTTTCCAGTCATTGGATAGCTAGGTTTAATTGCCACTGCAATAGCAGCAATGTTTCCTTCATTTTTCTGCATTGCAAACATATATTTTTGCATAGAAACATGTATATAAGAGGTCATTTTAAGGGGAGTTATAAGTACTAACAGAAACTGTAAAATTATTATTCAATTTTACTTGAAACATGATCACATACTTTCCTTTCTCCATGGATGGCTTATCAATGGATTCTCTGTACATGATGAAATACTGGTTGGTATATTCTGTCTTTTCCTTGCCATCAGATCCTTTCATTACTATTTCAGGGTAGTAGTTTAAGATCTGTTCCAAGGAATCTTGTCCCAGCATCAAAGAGCGTAGAGCACTAATGATAACTGATGAGTCATTGATCTGTGTGGAATATTGTTATTTCAAGAAAGTTCAGCTAAACTGACAAAACTAGAAACTCTTCATATTTTGAATATACATTTGAAGGGCTCCCAGTTTTGTAACGCATTTCTACACATTATGCAATGAGGACCTCTGTGTCCATTTGAGCCAAATTGCTTCTTGCTAGTTTGTTTATTGTTTCATTTCCAACATGTCTTACTCTCAAAAAAGAGGTTGTCAAACCTTCCCTTTAGAAACTGCCTGGGTTGATCTACTCAAAGGGGAGGGAGATGGGGAGGAGTGCACAGTACAATTATAAGGAAGAACCCTCTATCACTCTGACCTCTCCACTAAAACTCCATTAACATGAGACCATTTAACTTTATTGCACCTTCCCACCTGGCCAACAAGACATAATCCATACACATTCATCTGTGCCAAAAGGGAGTCTCCTGGATATACACCAAATCTTCCAGTCTCCCACATGGTACACACATGGGTCACTGAATACCCTGATATAAAGGAAAGCACTTGATAAAGTGCATTTTTCATACTTACTCTAGCTTATTTCTGGCATCTACTGGGTAAATTTGGAACACATTTCTGTGGTTTGATTTCGGTAGTTATACTTTTATAACAACGTTTCTTTTAGGGTCCAGAAAATTGGTGATCTTCCGTGTTCCAATTTTCTTTTCTCAGCACATTATAAAAGAAAATGGCTACATTGTATCCCCAGCAGAATGACTTACCTGCTTGTCATCTGCGATAACGATCGGGACTTTTTTATACTTGGAAAAGCCGATTTCTCCTTTCCACAAAGGGCTCACCTCCACTTTGTTATACTTGATGCCATGATAATCAAGAAATGCTCGCACTTTACCGCAAAAAGGACAGTTCTGATATTGATACAAAGTAACTGTTAATTCGGAAATTCCTTTCTTGGTAATCGATTCCACGCCGATCTGAGAATCTTTGATCGGCCTAGCTTTTACAGCAGTGGAAAACAACGTGTGGTACGACATAACAGCGGAAAGGCCGACTCCACAACTCGCAGCCAGAATAGCCGCGAATCGGCGACTTGTTCCAAAGATCGCTGACGCATTGGTACTTGAGCTGACTAGGCATCTGTGCAGACAACCGTTCCCTCGGTTCAAGATCGATTTACTCAAAGATAAGTACGCACCTGTCCCGAGACGACAAGCATTTCTGGTAGCCATATTTATTTTCCTTATGCAATACGGTGTTCCCAGGACTTTTCCACTGTAGAAATGGCGACGTCCGTCATGTAAAATACCATGAAGTGTGCTAGGCTCGACGAATTCAGTATTACTCGATTCTGATTGGCTGAGAGCAACTCACTCGTGCAATTATACCCTTGATATTTTCCTGCGATGATTCATGCCCGAACGCAACACTGAGTAGCATTTTTACAATGTTTAAGTCATTTCTTACCAGCTTCATTTCCTAACAAAATGTTATTGTTCATTCATTCTCTTTGCTTCTGTGAGTCATACCTACTATGTGTGAGTTGATCATAAAGCTGCCCTTTTCTTCGCCGCTCTACAACATTCCAGCCGAGAGCCAATCCAGGTCTTTTTGCTCAGTTTCAAATGCTCTCCTCCATGTATTCTTCCATGTATTTTTACGACAACAGCAGAAATTATCGCGCACCCATTGGCTAATTTCTATTCTCAATAAGCGGACAGACAAAATGATTGATAATTTAACAACGTGTGAGAGCGGACAATTTGTTGTCGAAAAAACAAATTAGATTAAATTTCGATAAACATTTCAAAATAAAAACGAGCAATAGAAATTTACGTTTCGATGTCGTCATGTCATCATTATCAAGTGACAAGAAAATAACGATTCAACAGTGGTATAATGCAGTGAGAGGTGTGACTGTCATTAACATATTTGTGTAAACAAATAGTTTGGCGCCGATGGAGTCCGATTGCGCGTTCTGGGTAGGTTTTTCGAAGAAACAGCATTTCGTAAATCAAACAATCCAGTTTTTGGTTGCATTTCTTCAGGACGGAAAAATTACTGGTAATGTTGACGATGTTAGAGTATGTCGGGTATACCAGCCGCCATTTGCCGACATGGAAACGTTGTGTAAAATTTATATCGCTCATTTTAAAAAAAAAATTGATGAATTTCGTCCTATTATCTGCGGGTCTACTCGGCTATCCTCATCTACTTTGACAACATTATGACGAAATTCTTGATCAATAACATGACAGATGCACGAAAAACTGACGTCATTTTGTTTTAATACCGCTTGGTTAGAATTCTACCCAGAAACCCTTACAAAGCCGTATGAACCCGTGGCAAGCATTGTGTATAACCGATATTTTACGGTATTATTTATTTCAAGCAACTCAAGCAGGAACACCAAGTTTAGTCATTCTTTTGAAAGTTTTTTAATTTTTCCTAAACTTTATAAATTATTACACAAGCAGGATGACTGATACAAAGGTTTCAAGTAGATCTGGCTGTATCTAAATTGACTTGCAAAAAGACCTAAATAAATAAAATCTAAGAGCAAAACAAGAGTGTACTGTGTTTTTAAACTATTTTCAATTCAAACTCAACACTGTGTCAGAGTCTGTAATCTTCAGGATCTATGAGGTCCTGGAGGTCATGTGGTGTAAACAATTTAGGGAAAATAATTAAAACTGAGAAAAAATAGTTTCTAGGTGTAGCCAAGAATAAAAACAATCAATACAAGCAAATAAAATAAAATTGCAAACTACTGAAGGCTTGTACTTTCTATTAAAAATGCAAAGTTTGGCCGGCGTGGACAGACCTTTTTGCTTTGATAAGACTGTAAGTCAGATATGGCTAGCTTTAACAAGCACAATTCATGCAACTGAGAGAAATGAGGAACAACATCTCATCCTCGTGACAAGAGAGAATGTACTTGTACAGAAGACTTTCATGAGAAAAAGAGAGTTTCTTACTCTTGGCTTTTTCAACTTATTAGATATGGTCACCAAACCATTACATTTGAAAATACATACTTAACAGTAATGGAAAACCAAAAGATAATTCAATTTGAAGCCCAGCCAAGTTTAGATAAAAAAAAAATTAAAAGATCAATAGAGATATATTAAAGAGAAGTAATGGTAATTACAAGAGTCTTTTCATGTGACATTCTGTGAAAATACAGGGGACTGAACACTATTGAGACTGACACTGTACTCCTCCTCTTGGATGACCATAGTCCTCATCCTCATCATATGCATTGCCCTAAAATGGGAAAGGACAAAAATAGTTAATCTTGACAATCATGTTAGCACATCACACCCCTCTCCCACCACCACCACCCCTCTCCCATCACCACCTTCAATTTGGGTTTTTTTTTTAGAACCTTGATTTGGGTATGCACTAATATTGACTATGAATCACATACTTAAATGCAGCAAAACCACCAAGACTGAATATGTTGTGGCATGAAAGTTGATGAAGTTTTGGCTTTAAGTAGAAGAAAGATTTGGTGATTTTTACTTGAAGGTTTAACTATATTAACCATGTATTTCGCACAGGCTAAACAGTAAAACTTAAATTTCTAATGCAGAAGACTCCGAATGCAATTCAGTTCTTACCATGTGTTGCCTGCGACTCCTTTCTTGTTCTTCACGATCAAGTTTTACAAGGTCCACTTCTTCACCTTCTTCAGGAAGGATAACTTCTTCTCTGGGAGGCAACAGCTGCTCCAGTTGAGGAATATTAGTTGTTGGAATAAACCCATCTGGTGGAAAGCTTATCTGGTACAGACAAAAACCATAACATGTTATTAGCTGATTGAAACAAAAAAAGCATGTTCTGATTGACAGCTGGTCAAATATTAATCAAATAGGAAATATTAATCAAAAAGAACAGAACTCTGTTGTATTGCCTTCTTACTGAAACAAATACAATAATCCTGTACCTTAAGCAATCTATATCAGTTACTGTTTGAAATGCTATCATAAAATGCCTCCTTACGTTACACAAATGCTCTCATTCTTACCAAGAATGTTATGATAAGTTGACCTTTCTCATAAGGATTTTTGTATCTGGGCATTCCTTCACCTCTCACACATTTCATTTCACCTGTAGATAATAACACCTAGACATATTAGCATGATTAACCAGTCATTCCTGAAATTGAATAATAAATAATTTTTTCAATGTCCTAACATAATAAAAGAAACCTACCAGGTCGAATGATCTCTCCCGGATGAGATGTAATGATCAGATGCCTATTGTCTAACATTTCAATCGTTTTTTGGAAGCCACAAAGTGCTTCAGTTAGTTCAATTTCCTACAGAGGGGAAAAATGACCATTGTAAAATGACCTGTCATGTGCAATGTAATCTCATACTGTGCGATAATTAATTTAAAATGTTAAAAACTCTAAAATACTTCAAATGACTGCCCGGTCTAATTTCCAGTTTATATACACACATATATACATGTACAGCCATCCATTTGCTAACACGCGCACTTGCCATGAACAGGCACTAAACCATTGTGGCAGCTACACACAACCACTTAGAAACTTGTAACCTCCAGATGTGAACCATTCTTGTAAGTGCAGATTATTTCTGGCCCTAATGCTGCCCACTTAAGGGAGGTGACTGACTGAAACACATGTACATGTGAAGGGTCCTTATGTAAAAGGTTTCAATCACTGCTTACATGTACAATGAACTTCTACAATGCAAAACCACAATCATTGATGAAAAAGAAGGGAAGGTAAACTGCCCCCAAAAAATCTCTATCTTTGGAGTATGCAGTTTCTTGAATGATTATAAAATCATGTTGTAAATGAGCCTTCAGGCATTTGTTCAAGATAAGAAATTAGAACTTTCACATTTAGTGAGATATATGACTGTCAAAATGCGTACATGTACATTGTAATGAAAGAAAAAGCTATTCCTTAAAAAAAACTGATGACAAAAATAACATGCAGGTCAGGAGTGAAATTGATGTGGATGCACCAAGACAATGTTCAAAATTAACTCTGAGTACAATTAACCACTGAAGAACATATAGTACATTCAGAGTAACATCAAGAGTAACTACTCACATACCATTTTCATGTTCAAGTCTAAATCACTTCGCCTGAAGACTGGGTGTTCCTTTTCATCAAGGATGATGATGATATCACCTGGCTCAATACCCGGTTCTTGGTCTCCCTCCCTGGAAAAGGTGATTTTCTGGCCATCTTTCATACCTCTATCAATGTGAACTTCCAGGATTTTACGTTCTTTGACTGTTTTCTTTCCATGGCAGGTCTTACACCGATCTTTTTCTGAAACAAAAATAAAAGATTGACAAAATCTATATCTAATCACTGAGGATCCAAGGGCTCAAGGGACAGGGGAGGTGAGAATGCAACTGTACACTGAGCTTATGGTTCTTTACCAGCTAAAAATTGGATGTCTATATCAGATATAAAGACACTTTTTAAACATTGATTTCTTTTGATTTTGCTATATGAATTATAAATTAGTTTTTGAACCTCCCATACCACCCTCTGTTGTTCAACCATGCGGTCACCTACAAGAACTCATTCTTGGAAGTGATTAGCTCTGGCTATGACCACTTTTTCAAATTTCTGTGGTGGTCGCTTATGAGAGCTTTGACTGTTATTGTTTCAGTATAAGGTGGGTACCTAGACCTTGGGCACCATTTAAAGCTCCACTATTGTTCAATGCTCAAAAAAGTTGCACAATTAGTCCTTATCATGTGAAAGATGAATTATTGAATATGACAAGAGCGTGGGACAAAGAAAACGTCTGAGTCCCCAACAGGAATCGAACCCATGACTTCCCAAACACATGATGGGCACTCTATCCACTCATGGAGAACAATGTCATTTAACTGAGTTCATATGTGGCAGGCGTCCTGCATACTGCATACTGCATACTGCTAGGATCAGCACTGTTGAATTCATCATAAGTAGTGATCAGTAAATGAAGAGGGTGAATTTTTGAGCTCATTGATGACATGTGAAAGATGAATTATTCAACATGACATGAGCATGGGACAAAGAAAATATCTGAGTCCCCAACAGGAATTGAACCCATGACCTCCTGAACACATGGCGGGCACTCTTTCCACTGAGCTACAGGAACTCATGGAGAGCAAGGTCATTTAACTGAGTTCATATGTGGCAGATGTCCTGAATACTGCTAGGATCAGCATTGTTGAATTCATCGTAAGTAGTAATAAGTAAATGAAGATGGTGAATTTTGGAACTCAGTGATGAAATGTGAAAGATGAATTATTCAACATAACACAAGCGTGGGTGTAGTCCTTAACATGTTTCTCTTACAACAGTAATCTGGAACTCCAAGAACTCCAAGAAACATGGTCTTCACTCTTAATTATTAAGTTGCTTTCATATTGACTTCAAGTTGTCTTCAGACAATACCTGATATTCTTTCTCCATTTCCACCACAATCTCTGCATTGCGTTTGGATTTGTTGCACCATCCCTGGAGCAATTCGATTGATCCTGATATACATCCCACTGCCATGACATGTATTGCAAGGTACCACTGAGTCCTGCAAACAGCAAACAATCCACTTCAGATACCACACATATTATGAGCTGCATGCATTATGAAGGGAAACAGCCAAAATATTGTCTGTATGAATTCAAGCATTTTGGTCCATCTCATTGTTGCATGCACAATGCATTTTCATGAAAAATACCTACATTTGGACTCTATCTCTTGAAAAAATATACAGAACTTATAAATTAGCACAGGGCGAGTAATGTTAAGTCCACCATCATGCATGATACATGTACTTGTGAACACATAACCACACCTTTTGCTGTTCATTTATGCAAAATATAGATTCATTTACATCAACAGTTGAAAACACATGTATATGGCAAACATACGTTCATTAGCACAAATGAACTTTCAATAACACTATTTGCATATGTATTAACATTCAACAGCATCAACAGATGAACAATCAAAAATAACATTTGAAATATACTTTCAATCTTGCATAATGGAAAATTGTAAACACCAATAGAAAATAAATTGCATCTAGTATGACAATCAATGGCATATAGAGACATACAATAATTCAATTTGCATAGAGACACATAATTAATTGCACCTTCCTACAATCATTTATTGGAAATGGTCAATCATTAACATGAACTGACAAATGTTGGTATTTTTCGAATAAACAATTGGAAGAAAAAATATTCTTTAATTTCCATCATATGTAGTTACATGTACTTTAAAATACTCAACAGAAAGAGAAGAGTATGCAAATTATCATTTAAATGTTTTTGGCACAATCTTTTGCTGAAGCACATATAAAATGAATAACATTTTACAGGTACAATACTGTAACAAACAGAGTGTGCTGTATCAACAAGTAGACACATTATAGACAGAAAGGTTCTTTCTGTCTGTAATCAATCTGAAAATCATGCCACCAAGAAAACAGAATCTTACTTGAGGAGCAATAATGAATTATTCAAGCCTTCAAAGATGTTATGAAGATTATTTGACCATTGCTGCTACTATTGGAGTAACAGAAAAAAGTATCATTGCATAATACTTGAGAAAAGGAACCTTGGATCATGGAGAGACACGAGGAGGAGCAAATCATGTTTGAGTACATGATTAAATGAGGGATGTCCTGAATGACATTTTCAACAAAAAATTGCCTGCTAACACTAGAACAGATAAATTGAGAATTGACAGTGTCTTCCAAGAAAACCAGAAATCCAAGACCGCACTATAGCAAGAACACTTGAATGTTGTATCATGTAAAATTGGCAAGGGCAACTCCCATCCACTTTCAAAGATGTTCATGAAGATTATTTGACTGTTGCCACTACTATTGGAGTAACAGAAAAAAGTATCATTACCTGATACTTGAGAAAAGGAAGGATCATGGAGAAACACAAGGAACAAATCATGTTTGAGTACTTGTAGATGATTAAACGAGGGATGTCCTGAATGACATTTCCAACAAAAAATTGCCTGCTAACACTGGAAAAAATAAATTGAGAATTGACAGAGTGACAAAATCTAAGACTGCACTATAGCAAGAACACTTGAAGGTATGCTGTATCATGTAAAATTGGTAAGGACAACTCCCAGCTGGTCGAAACCACCCTGATGTCCTGCAAGAAAGAGTTGACTATGCCAACTGGTTCATGCTCCATGCTGTAGTGAATCATAGTACCGTGTATCTTTTCTAGATGAGTGTAGGTACCTGTACAATATTTGGCCTGCAAGAAGTCAAGCACGAGCAAGGATGTGAGAGAGATACGGACACGTACTTGTGGTTAGCAAGAGAGAAATGTTACTGTAAAACTGGCACCTTTCCCCCATGAATAGACTTGTCTTTTACTTTACATTTTTTTGTAGAATAACTGGACAAAGATTTAATGATTTTGACACATAGGCAAGGCTAAATCTTGATCCCAATGAACATATGATTTTCATTTATGGCAATGCACCAGCCCACAACAATTCTGCCATTCCTGGTCCTTACTCTGAGCTTAAAAAGCTACTAGCTACTACCATAGAGCCCATTTCTTAACATTGTGGGGCAAACAAAAAAAGCGGACATAAGTTGTCCAGAGTAGCAAGAACAGATAACAAAAGAGCAGAGGCAAGATGACAAGGAATCGCATTAGGCAATCTCCCCACTCAGTTGCTATTTCAGACCCTGCAGAGAAACATTGGCACTATCATGGCTACTAAATGTGGACAGTGGTACAGAATTTTTTAAACATACATTCCAAGATGTTCAAAGAAATTAAAGAAATTGAAAGATAAGTCACCTTTTCGGTGTTAGATTTCACATGAAGTGTAATGTGACTTACGATGTAAACAAACCGGGAAAGTTCAGACAATCTAGTCAACCACGCACTACACATGTACAAAGTTTTGAAATTCGTCTTCCTGTTACAGTACTACGGATATAATTTTCCCTCTGCTTGAAGTCTTTGAACATAGAATAGTTTCAGCTTCAAAATGGCACAAAAAAAGTGCAAATGTGACTTCAATGCCATGAATGTGGCAGAACTTAAAATATATTTGCATGAACGAGGAGTTTCAGTAAGCGGATATTAATTTTGAAAACTTTGCTCGTGGAAATTCCTTCGGCAGTCAAAAGAATGGTTTTGCCAGTAGATCCAAACTTCGAAAAGATCAAACCTCTGATGAATTAATAATTCAAGACATGCTAATTACAAATCCATTTTCCCTGGAGACCGTGAAAAACTTCAACTTGCTGCCGTTTGGGTTGTACGCTACTTATCGAGTACGTGTGGTTGAGTAGAATGTTGAACTTTCCTGGTTTGTTTACATCGCAAGTACACATGAAATCTAACGCCAAAAAGGTGAATTACAAAAAATTACATTACATTACAGTACACTGCAATAGAACAAAAATTTATTTTGAAGTTTCTTTTTCCGTAGTTGATTGTTATTACTACACACTGTCATGTTTGATTAAATGAGTTCACATTAATGATTGACCATTTCCAATGATTGTACGAATGTGTAATTGATTGTGCATCTCTATGCAAATGGAATTATTGCATGTCTCTAATACCCCACTGATTTTCTATTGGTGTTAATGATAAACCATTGTGTGTGATTGAAAGAGTATTTGTTATTTTTGATTGTCCAAAGGTGCAATTGTTCATCCGTTGATTCTGTTGAATGTTAATACATATGGAAATAGCATTATTAAAAGTTTGTTTGTGTTGATGAAGTTCATGGAAGTGCTAATGAACGTATATTTTCTGTTATATAGTTTCAACTGTTAACATAAACGAATGTATACAGTATTATATAAATGAACAGCAAGAGGTGTAATTAAAAGAGAATCCTTACTTTGGGTAGGAGTTCATCTTGGCGTCATTTAAGGTTGTTTATTTCAGTTACCTGCCTGTCATAAAAACTCAGTTCTATCTATAACTTGCTGGAGAAAAATCAAATATACACAGTACACAACGTAATTATCCTTAGAATTGTCATTACCAACTTGCTACAGTATACACACCTTCTTCCCTCCTCGTCCTTCGCACTTGGAACAAATAACACTTTTTTGCAAGGCCAGCTGCCTTGTTGTACCATTGTACATGTCCTCCAGAGAAACCTAAAAAAATGAAATAAAGCATGGTACATGTACATGATATATCTTATTCACAATTGTTGTAGTTAAAAATTAAATCCAGGTAAAAATAATTTTAACCTAGTTTGATTCTCAATTTCCTAACCCTAATAAGGGTTAAGAGACAAAGGAATTAAATTTTTAGTTTAAACCTGAATTTAAGGTGACTCCATATAGTTTTATTACCGCGTGCGCTGCTAGCACAAACTTGCCGGAATCTGCGCGCACGAGCTGACGCAAGCTGAGGCAAAAATGATCAATCATGGAATTATGCTAAACATTTCAACGGAAAACTTTACCCATAACAGAATTTTAAGAGCAGACAATACTTTTTTAACTTCTAAGGATTATGAGTTTGTAAATTTTCTCTATGGAATTGCTTTCAACCCCATAAACGAGTACGAAGCAAAGTTTGTGAACCGTGAGCATGCGTAACACAGTAACTTGAAGAATTTCTATTTTGATGACGTCACGAAAAACTAAGATTTTTGAGTGATCTAAAACACATATTAAGCACGTTCTAGATGGTGAATTTTTTTGAAAATTGGCACATGGATAGGATTTTTCTTTTTCTCGCTGTCAAGAAAAAATCATCAAATTTTATACATACAGTAATGCAATATGCGTCAAAAACGAAAATTGCGAATTCCTCCGAAAATTATGTACAGAATTTCTTGTAGCTTTGTCAGTTGAAACTCCTGGTATGTTTACTCTGTTTCCCCAAAAACAAAGAAAATTCACCGTGT
>Ga0126337_10002571_pt1 | contig 11601 bp, 6 predicted proteins | sample DipCmetagenome_FD_92527 | JGI IMG/M metagenome (GOLD analysis project Ga0126337, IMG submission 92527) | Coral microbial communities from La Bocana,Puerto Morelos, Mexico - Diploria C A metagenome | ecosystem: Host-associated > Invertebrates > Cnidaria > Coral | place: La Bocana,Puerto Morelos... | reverse complement strand
CCGGGTATTCAATGGAACGCTTATGTAAAGCCTTTCAATATAGCCCCTCCCTTGGACGCAAGCGCAAAACGGAAGACTTGCTTTTTCTTTCGCGTACGTAAGTAGCCGGAGAGGGTCTGAACAGTCTGGCGAATTACTTTACCGTGACATCAAAACTGTCCCACAGAGGCATTTTATAAAAAAAAAATATAACATGTCCAGGACAGGTGCACGTACTAAAGCCATCATAATCTTTCTCTGGTCTTCCTCTTCCTTATGTAATTGGTTCTAGCAGAAGTGGTTTATTCAGTTTAGACAGGTAATGGGCTCCTGGTTTAGAGAATAATCATCATTTCTTGCCTTCGATCATCCCAAGAAATCAACTATACTGCTAAAAAACATGTTCCTCGTTTTTATGCTCTTATTGATAGCAAAAATTACACTCTCCACTCCTCTAATGTAGCTGATTTGTCATGCCGACAAGTTTTTTTCCAAAGATTACAAGCTTTCTCGCCAAGCTTTGGAAAAAGACCTCGACGCTTAGACGGGCTATCAGTAGACCATTTCTTGAGTACGAATTGTAGATACAACTAATTTCGACAGAAAGTAAAATTCTGCTTTGATACAGCTTTTCTGCTGGAAATTCTGAAATTCTGCTTACAGAATTTGTCGGGAAACTGGCTGCTGAGATACAGCTACTCAACTGGAATTTCTGCTCAGAATACGAAATTGTTTGTATTGCCTTGTGCTTGGTTTAAATTGCCATGTGAGCTCGCTATCAGCTGTCGCACTTAAAAACAGGAGTTTATTTCTGAGCAGAAACACAGCTCGTAGTCAGCACGGCTTCCTAAGAAGCTATCAGTGTTAATTCTCAAGAAGCTTGGCGCCCAAGTGACACCCCTTGACAAACTTGGAAACGAAGAACAGGTGATTCTGGGCTAGTGAACTCTGTCACCTTGTAAACAAGTTACGGGTTTTGTTTTCAAAGAAAAAGAAGACCTCTCGTCCTACACTATTACCTTGGCGAGATTAGCGACTTTAATGTAAACTCTAACAGTTAGTTGCCTTGTTGTGTTTCGCTGCTGTTATGATTTGTCGGTTTGCTGTTGTCGTTGCTCCTGTTATGTTTTGCTGCTGTTATTATGATATGTCGGTTTGCTTAAACCAGCATACGACGAAAGCGAGGCGAAGCGTTGCGCCAGCCAAGCATGCTGGTAATAGCGGTGAAGAGCGACTACGCGTCGTTGATTTTTTAAAGAACTGGATTGAGAAAGAAAATAACAAAGGAAAAGAACACCACGAGTGGCCTAGAGAGCTAGTAATACTTTGTATGTTCCAATCTAAGCGATTACGTTAATAAACCGTATTGGGGAATCGGATTCAATAATGGCGACTTACACTCACATAAAAAGAAATGGGCAAATTGGGGATGAAAAAAAAACACTTTTGCGTTGTTTATTATATTACATTACATGCGGCTGAATATACTAAGGGATTCAATGTAATCTTTTGTTACACCGTACTGACAGATGATTGTAAAACTTGAAGTCAGAAAAGGTACAAGCACCGCAGAAAAAGATGCATACTATTTTATTGTTTTTTTTTTTGTTGTTTTTTTTTTTGTTATTATTATTATTTTTTCACATCCGGAGTTCTCTTCAATCTGTTCCCAACACAGCTGGATTATCGTTTGCATGACCAAGCTGATAACTCGTTCATGACGGATATTTTTAGTTACGCGCACTGAAAGTTTATCTGTGTTTTCGTTTGCTTAGGCTACAAAGAAAACCATGTGTATAGCGATATGCTTGTTTTCTGCGACAGCAGTTGAATCCGAATATGAGAAATCAAAAAGTCATGGAGTTTGCTAGAGGTTTCGAAAAAGGAAAATTCTCGCCCGTCATTAAAACGGTTCCTTGACATATTGCGTTGAAGTCTGTTCTTCGCATTGATAACAATGTTAGTTTTGTCATTCCTTTAGTAGAGGTCAACAGTTTTATTTCACCCTTTAATTGCTTGACGTGATTTACATATAATTTTTTTTCGTTACGGCTCAAATATCTGACACGAAGCCGAACGCGTATCATGTTGTTGATTGGACGTTAGAAGCAGAATTTAAAAACATTATGTATCATAATAAAAAAAAATATGATTCTCTTTACTGATCGCTATAAAATGTTAATTTTTGAAAAACTTAAGCGATAATCAACATTTTAAGGCAAAAAATTACGACAATTGAGCTGACAAGTTCTTTGAAAGCGCGCTGGAAGTTTCGTTTGATAAGGTCGATAAGAAACGATATTTTGATGTCACTTTTAGGGTGACGTTACGGTTTACAGCCGTATAATAAGATTGTTATCATTTACCTTTTAACTCGATCTGTTCTCTTACATTTAACCAGATCGCATCAGATCACTCCTACAGTCAACATGTATCACCATTCTCATGGCAAGAAGTCGACAAAGAGATCATTCCGTGTTAATGCAAGGTAAAGTATTCAGTATCAGGGTCTGGCTAGATTTTAGTGCACTTGAGAGCGTGAACAGAGTTTCAACCTACGTTAGCACTGTGCTTTCATCCTGTATGTAGGGTTCTCTTGGTTTTCTTCGCTTAGTAAATTGGAAAAGATCGTTTGCGCTTTTCTATCGATTGTCTCCTGTTAATGTTTCAACCTTAGACAGCGGTAGAACACGAAATCGAAATCCAGAATTGGTCAACTGATACAAAAGACTTTTTGGAAAACAGCTATCAATTCACCAACACTGCTTCCGGCGATTTTCACTCAAAACTCGATTTTTGAAACAATTTATCATTAAAACCTAAGACCAAAGAAATGCGGTTTTTAACTGGCGCTTCACAGTGTCAAACCACTCGGCCGATACACACTCGAATAGTTCTCGCGGATTAAAATCCCTGTTCCTTTATTTAAACTGTACTGGTGAGTTATATGCCGGGAGCCGGATTCAATGGGTCAGTTCCAGTGCCACTCAGCTACATCCTCACAGTGAAAGGGAAAGGGGAGGCTCCTCGACATTATCATATAGGTCTTTTCTGTCAGGTTTGTAAAGGAATAGAAAGCTTTGCCTGTTTTTGCACTACTGCAGTTAAATCTTCATTAATGCTTCTCTGAACACTCTTCGTGAAAAGTTCTTGCAGAATACTTCGAGGTGACAGTTTTGAATATTTGGAATGCACGAGACAATTTCTCTTCTGTCAAATGGATGAACTTCTTTAGGTCACCCTCAGTTCATTTTGTCTGCAGGAAATCTATAATCATTTCAAAGAACATTGTGGTCTTCTTCCGTATTAGGCTTTCCTAAGCGTTGTGTCCTGATCATGTAGTGCGATGTGAATTAAAAGGTGGCTGCTTAATTTTGTTTTGTTTTCAGTGTTCTTAGTATTCTTACTTATAGCTTAAGTCGATACATTTAGCGATGATTGCACTTCTCTACTCAGTACCCATTCACGTTTCGTCACTTAAACCAAATTATGAAAGGGGTTTCGTCACCTTGCCAACTAAGTGACATATATCAAACATCTACACAACGGCTCTGTTTTAACGCCATGTTATTAGCGCTAGTTTCTCATTTTCTTGCTATCTTTTTGGAATAAATCGCGTTTTTGTGTTGAGTTGGTTATCCAATTTGTTTATACCTAAGGTTATCATAACATCACGTAAAATTTCAATCAGTTTAGCCCGTGAGACGAAATAAATTTAATTCCACTGAGACGAATTTCTTCAAAATGCTTTGACGCATTATCGACAGCACCAACAAATATTTTTTTTTTACGATTACATAAAAAATAGCATCCTTACTCTTACACACTGGAACACATAATCCTTTTTTGTCACGGGGTCAAGTAAAGAGACGTTCACTTAACCAAATTAACAAAGCCATTTCTTGGACTGACGAGCACCAGAAATCGTATTTAATCTACTCCGTTCAAATTCAGAATATTGTTATCGCACAAGCCTGAGTAGCCTGAAAATATATATCGTCCGTGTCCTGTGGTCCATAATCTCAGGTATTGACCCCTAAGGCATAAGCATAACTGAGTGTTATTTTGGCCTGACTGAAGAGACATTACATACTGAATGCCCAATGAGCTTTCTGTGTTACCTTGGCCTCTCAGTCATCACCTTGAAATATTGAGTCCTTGATAATTAAGCTACTGTGCCATTTTGAATCATTAGTCTTGTCAACGCAGAATAAGCAGGCTGGCAGAACATTCAAGAGTCGACTGAATTCTGCGAATCCAACGGAGATCCTTTCAGATTTTGCCGATAAGTTTTCTTTTCAAACTCAGATCGCTATCGATAGTAACCTGGTCGCTAACTGGACGGGATAAATACAAATGTCGTTTGTGTCCAAGCGAAGGAAAGGAACTCAGAGGATAGCTATGTAAGTGATTTCTTAATTTGTGACGGGCGTTTAATCAACGTACAACAGCTTAGAGGATGTATAATGCAGGTCATTTCGACTAACTCTATTGAACTCTTGGAAATACAGGGTAAATATTTAAAAATTTAAGTAAATTCTGGAGAAGGTAATTGAACCACGCGGTCACTCAAAGGAACAACTGAAAGCAAATAAAGTATCATGGGATCCGATTTGGTTTGATTACACGGCTTCAAGAAGGCTAAGTAGAAAGCGACAAAATATAACGTCGAGTCGCCCTGAGTAGATTGATCGTTACCTAATGAACGAGAAAAGCCAGAATATTTAGCGACCGAGCTACGATTTGTCGTGTCCTCTTAGAAAAATAATTGCGTACTTTTCTCTAACGAATTAATTAAACAGAGCTGATGTCATAAATATTGTTTTTATCGATGAATATAAAATGATGTTTACGAAACGCTTGATAGCCGAGCTTCTCTTTTGTTCTCCTTTGGTTTACCTGGCTCTTTCCTCGGTGGTTTGCTGTGTTTCTCTTCAGGATCAAAACGTTATTTTACAAGAGAACAAAAGGACGATCAATTTAAAGGACATCAAGGCAGACACAACACTCTTGTCAGTTTCCGCTTTCGATGCGCGCTTTGTCGCTTGTATCAGCAACACCACAGCAAGAGCGATAAAAACGTCAAATTTTATTTTGTCATTGCGTGGTAAGAGAATTATAATGGCAGCACTTTAAATCTAGCTTAAAGGCTCATTACTCTTCACTTGCGTTAGAAGAAAAGAAAAATAACTTGAAAATGTTTAAAGTTTTGCCACCGGGAGAGCATGTTGGCTTATACGCGACTAACGAGCCCTCGGGGTGTCTGTTTGAAAGAAAAGAGATTTATGTGTTTACTCGGCGAGTGTTTGCCGATTGATTTAGCGTCAAATGAGCGAGAGATGCCTTCTTGCCCCAGGGTAACTGAGCGCTCGCTGGCACGTTTCTCAGTCGTTAGCTCGGAATTGCTGTGATATACAGTCAAATTACCAGACACCAAAACTAAAGCACTTTAGAACACGTAATACTCGTGTTCAGAACTGGTAGATATTGACCTAGAGATAAATATCACGTACAAACCTACTTCTAGTGGAACTGAATTTTAACATTTGTGCCCCAATAGGATTCAAGAACACGCGCAGTTGGACATCTCAGATAACCGTGCCGCGGAAATTGCCTCGCCACCGAATATTGCTGCCTGTTCTGCCTGGCAACACACAAGTTCTTGTCCTCTAACAATGTCTCGATCACGATCTCGGCTCTTCGACTCTGACAATCCGGGAGAAACAAGGCTGTATTTAAACGTGGGAGGACAAAAACACGAAACGTTTGTGAGTACGTTAGCTAGCATACCTGATACGCGCCTGGCATGGATAGCGGAAAGAGCTTTAAAGGATCCAAGGCCGCTTGGACAAAAGCGTGAATTTTTCTTCGATCGGAACCCCGCAGTTTTTACACACATTCTAAACTTTTACCGCACAGGAAAACTTCACTGTCCAAGAGATGTGTGTGGCCCACTGTTTGAGGAGGAGCTTAACTTCTGGGGCCTGGATGAAAAACAGATCGAAACCTGTTGTTGGGCGAAATACGACGAACATCGAGACGCCGAAGAGAAATTACAAGGATTTTCACGAGACGATGATCAAGATTCTGACTTCGAAGATGACATCGACAGTGGTTCTGGTGATATCGAAATCCCAAGCAGTGGCAGCGAAATTTGCCACGACGTGCGTCGAATAACGGCTCCGCGCTCGCGATACCCTTGGCAAGCGCTCAAAAAAAAAATGTGGAAAACTTTTGATGATCCTTACTCGTCTAAATTTGCAAGGGTGAGTACAACAACACAGTTCAAACGTATTGCGCATTTGAAAGATGTCATACTGTTATTTCTTACGTACCCGTTGTTGTTAACCAGTGTACATACAATGCTGTTTTTTATTCTAATTTCTAAACTTATAACTTATGCGATACTGCGCTCTATGGCCGCTTTTCAGCCACTGCAAGTCTTTATTCTTTCTTCAATTGTTTTAGTTTTCTTTTACTAGTAAGTACAACCCGTTTAACGTCCTCACGATGAAAACCATAAAAACTTTCCATAAGACACAAAACCAGCTCGTGTGCATTTGCTTTCAACTTAACAGTTATTTGCATTAAAAACAAAATACAAAAGTTGCTACGCCGTGATGAAATTTTCTTATCGACGTTTCCAACATCTCATGACAGTCTGATTTCACGATATTTTACGGCTTATGGATAATAGTTTACTTTTTAATTTTCTACTTTTCGTGTATCTGGTAATAGCTGTTATTGCGTTAATGGCTTAGATTCTAGTTGCTTTGTATATTCAATAAATTTGCGGAAGAACAGAGTGAGATAACACAAACATTTTGAATGCAAGCTCGGTCTAAAAATGCAAACAAAAGAGCTATCCGCTTTTGATACGGAGGCGATGAAAACTCTACGAGCGACAGCTTTCTTGAGAAACCTGTCAGCAACGTCGAAATTCAGAAAAAAAAAGCCTTAGCTTAGCGTCAAAGGGAGACAATATTTTCCCCTAATTTAGTCTTTTCACTGTTTGTTCAATTTTTTTATTTAGCTACCCTTTCTAATGAATGAAAACTATCTCCTACTTTCCGTGATTGGTCAAACCCAGACTTAACGTCGACTATTGAAATGCCGCTTCCGATTTCGTGTTAGAGAAGAATCGTTCCTTCCTCAACTCAAAAGATATCAAAACCAGACAAGAGCAGCATGCATTGATTAGAAATACAAATTTCGATAAGAACACAATGAAATGATATTCTAAATCGCATTTTAAATATCTACAGTTTCTCTCAGGGGAAAAAAATGTATTAATTAATCCGGAATGAAACATTATTTTCAAGCTTCCATCTTGGCGAACTACTACTTTTTCCATCTGTTAATAAAAGCAGGTGAACAGGCATTTTGAATGTAAATGTCGCGTTCTGCTCTTGCAAATGAGAATCTTTTGTTAATCTGTCAAACAAGACACTTGTCTGGATTATTGATTTCTTTTCATGTCTTGCAATCTTCCCAAGCTTTTTACGATAATTACAGTACGATGAAACATAGTTTCATTCTGTGTTTACGACTTGAGAAATCTATTTGTCTTGAGTACATTGTTCCTGCTCGCGTTTGGCACACACAGCCATATCAGTTAGATATATAATGAGAATAAATTTTCTCTGGGACAAAATTTAAAGTATTTCACTTCTCCAGAAGCCGAGAAAAATGACAAAAGCGAGAAAACAAATATGTTATCAAAAACGCGGCGTAGCTTGTTCATACTTTTTCATTTTATGCATAAAAAACTTATATTTATTTTAATTTCATCAAAAATTGTTTTTGACAATTTATTCGTACCACCATGTACAATTCGTTTATAGAGAAGAACTTAGCATATATTAGCATATATTATTGTACTGTCAATTATCATGAAACAAAAACTGTTTTAGTTCATATGAATACATCATAGATAACAGCTGAACATTTTTCGCGTCGTGATTTGAAAGAGGTAAATAGCCTTGTGTCGAAACACGAAACGCTGAAGCGATCAATTTGCCTTACTCAGTTTGCATTAGAAAACCTCGTATATCACACGTGCTAAGTATGTGTGCAGTCTGCCAGAGTGACATGCGCGTTATCATCGGTCGCGTAGCGGACTTATCTTTACACAAGCGATGGGGAAGCAAAAAATGTGTAGAATGAGTCTTCAAATTGCCTTCAAAAAACCATTTTCCCAAAGCTCAGAAACTATTTTCTATATTAAAAAAAGACCATTTAGAATACGCTTTTTCGTGGCAGCAGGAAAGTTTGAAAAAGAGATGAAATACAAAACAATTCTCCCATTTCGAATTTCTGACGGATGTGTTGACACAAACAATCAGATATATTTTCCACCGGAAAATAAAAGTTTCCTGAACGCTCCAAAAACAAATATTTGTCGTCCCCCTATGACACTTCAGCATCGACTAATCCACGACATGCTGCCTGCGGTACGTAAAAAACAAATAGCGCATGCGGAGTAGATAAGTTAGGCATCTGACGTCATTGAAAAATCACTCGTTTCCAGGTTCGTGCTTTCTGTTACGATCTCGTCAATGAATAAGGTCAGTCGCCTTGAGAGACTGGGCTGGACACTAACATAACGAATGTAATAAAAGTAATAAATTTCTATTTTTTTTTTATTTTTTCCCAATGCAAGAATTTTAATCCTAGTCAGGTTACGCAGGAACTTCGTCAGCAACTAAACAAAGATAACTCGTAAAACTGAAACGTTGTTTTATATAGTAAAATAAGCCCTATATCGTTAAGGTTTTCATGCGACTTTCAACCCGCTTCAAGGGCTCTGTTCCTTAAAAGAACACAAGCCAGTACTATTAATTCACTGTATGTTGACTTTTTGTCTCCAAACAGGCTGTTGGTTACATCTCTCTCATATTCAACGTGGCGGTTGTAACACAGTTTTGCATCCTGACGTTAGATTACTTTAGTAACGAAAACTCGACTCAAAACCAAGTGCTCTTCATCATCGAATCTGTAGCTGTTTCTTGGTTCACATTAGACATCGTTATACGTCTGTTCTGCTGTCCCGATCGGGTTCGCTTTCTAAAAACGCTTCAAAACTGGGCAGACTTTATCGCTATCATACCGTTCTACTTGGTTATTATTACGTCATACGACCAAGTCATCAGAAACTTTAGTATTTTGTACGTGCTTCGAATGATCCGCACATTTAGACCATTGAAATTTTCTTACGTTATGCAGGTGTTCACGCAAACGCTTCGCGCTAGTTCGCGCGAATTGTATTTCCTGATCTTCATCCTTGGTCTTGAAGTAATAGTGTACGGTAGCCTCGCTTATTACTCTGAACGGAGCACGCCCCAATCTAAATTCGTCAACATTCCAGTCTCGTTCTGGTGGGCGCTAGTAACCATGACGACGGTGGGGTATGGTGACATGTATCCGACGACTCTGCCTGGTAAATTAGTGGGTTGTGTCTGTGCAATTAGTGGTGTGCTTATGATAGCGCTGCCAGTCTCTGTTGTGGCTAGTAACTTCTCATTGTATAACTCCTACGCAAAGGTAAAACTTAAGCTTCCTTCACGCGGAAAGAAAAATATGGTCGACAACGCCCTTAAAGCATTACAACTCTCCACACCACAGACCAGCGTAAGCGTTCCGTCGCCCGACGGAGTAAATGGCAATGGAAGAGGCCGCTATGCATCTCTAGCCACCTCAGGTATTGAAATGGGATTGCTTAACTCCAATAAGAAGAGTCCTGGGGAGGAGGTTGATCCGTTACCCAATCACGAGCCAGATAACCGAAGGTTTGCCAGGCGATCGGCACATTTCTCCTTAAACCTGGTTCCAATAAGAGCGCATCCAGAACTTCCTGAAGGAGACAGCGAATCAGAAGAGAGCACAAAGATAGAAGCCGGAAACCATTTACAACCTACAAATAATAACCTCGGTTAACCCCTAAAGACAACCAAGCATAGACCCAGCAGAGAATATCAACAAATAGCCAAGCACTAAAAGATAACGTGGTACTAACACACGTGAACGATCTACGAATAAAAGGAATTGACGTCCTGAGATATGATACGTCACAACCATGCTGAGAAATGACATGGTTATTATTTATCAACCAACTACGGCTATTTTGGGAAAACATTTCTCCAGAGGCGGCGCGTCCCAAGGGAGGACAAAGAAAACAATCTTCTGACCTTGTCGGGCTGCAAACGAACTGATAATTTATGTACAGCCATGAAGAATTTCTTAGAGTGGGTTTGGCGCGCATAGCTAAATTTCAAAAATTAATTTAGAATGTTATGAATATTGCTTCCCCAGACTCTTCTTAGTGATAACAAAACAACATGTATTTTACTATTTTATGAGAGACTTTGCAAGAAGAGCAGTTTTCAAGAGGGAGCAAAGATAAAAAAATAAACAGTCACAAGCAACAGATAACTCACTTTCTGTTATCAAAGTTATAACACCAATAATTGTACGTGTTACATGTGTCTGATAATACGTCCGCTTTATTTTTGTCTAGATCAGTTTCGCCGATTTCAAGAGATCAATAACAGCTACGTCAGTGAACTAATTCGTGGTCTAATACTGATAAACAGATCGGTCTCACACACATCGCTTGTTGTTCTTTACAAAAATTAATATGCTGCCTCTTAGTGTGCAGTGATTTTAGAAAAGAGAGATCGTGTCACTAATGAATCATTCTTACATCATCACATAAGTCCTGAAGAGGGAAACGTAAACAGTAACCTTATATGGCAGAAAAACGCACCCATATTTGACGGAGTAAATAAAAGGAAAATGAAACTTGTGAGATTTAAGGAACAAATAGTGTTCAGTGACAAACACCTGCACGCATTATATATAAGTGAACATATAAAAAATATATTTTTGAACTGCGTCAGGAGCCCATCACAAAAACAATGGTGCCATCATAGTGGTAGCAGATTGTTCAAGCAGGCCTATCAATGCTTACTTGTAATTTCATTGTAGTTGTATTTGTTTCTTTTTTGAGTTTTTTCTTCCTACACATAACCCATCCCTTTTTGGATGTAGCAATTTCAGGAATAACAATGTATACTCACACTAGAGTGTAAATATAGTCAAAATAATAATAATAGGACCTACCCAAGTGCTTGAACTGCTAGTACCAGTTTTTAAAAAAATATTTTTTTCTCATCCTGGCCTAAGATTAATAAAAACATTTCCATTTCAGGCACTACCTAAGACTTATGCAATTAGTGACCCATCTGTATGGGTATCTACAAATGGAAGTTGAACCGTGGTATAGATAAATACAACATCAATTTCACACCACTAGCACACAAGAATTCTGTATATTTTTTAATTTTATCTATGAGCTGATAAAAATTCTTATCAGGACAAATAGTTACAACTATGTTAGTGCAACACATTTAATTGGAAAAGCAGCAAGCAATAAAAATGATTGAACTGGGGCCCTCTTTACCTATTCACAGAATTCTGAAAGGAAAACTACTGCAATTGTTTCTTCTCGAAGTTTTATCATGCGGTAGAGTGTAGCTCCACAGTATCGTTACAAGATATTTCACGACTCTTCCTTCAAGTGAGATCCTTCCTCGCGTGTTGCCGTTGTTTCCATTTCTGCTT
>Ga0126337_10002570_pt1 | contig 11602 bp, 5 predicted proteins | sample DipCmetagenome_FD_92527 | JGI IMG/M metagenome (GOLD analysis project Ga0126337, IMG submission 92527) | Coral microbial communities from La Bocana,Puerto Morelos, Mexico - Diploria C A metagenome | ecosystem: Host-associated > Invertebrates > Cnidaria > Coral | place: La Bocana,Puerto Morelos... | reverse complement strand
TCGTGTATAATCCTTTTCTTAACAGGTGCAAATGATGAAAATTTTATTTCCATTTATTGCAAGCAACTAGAAACTAATTAAGGCCTTGTATACGTGAAGGATATTGATCCTTCCCCAAATAAAGCGTGCTTATCCTGCAAGGAAGACAAAAAAAAAAATGAAAATTAACGTTTATAATATTCAAACGTTCATACGTGCAACCTGGAAAAGCATTTTCCTTCATCACAAACGACTTTGTGTTGAAAAGGCATTAGGCTAAACCCAAATTGACTACAAAAGTTGAAAGAGCTTGTCATACTTATTTATTAGTGAAAACTCGAGGAGAAATTGCTTTTAACTACTGCAAAATTTCTGCAAATGCGCTAAAGAGCTCGTACATTCTTGGTAAAATTTTGAGTTTTTAACCCGCGTCGAAGAAAGCTGAGTATTCAGAACATATCGGGCTCGTATTCCTTGGGACAGTTACTCGTGCTGTTCGCTTTCAATATTCACAACTAATGTTTTTGTATCAGAAACTGTGTCGCTTATGCTAATGAGCAAATATTATAAACAAGCATTCTCCTATAGATTGCGTAAAACGTGAAACGTCGAAAGAAAATATGGGAAACGGACGTCAAAGCACGTCAAAGCACACACACGGCAAATTAGCAACTTAAAGAGACGATAAAGCCAACGTTTAATGGCTGAAAAAGGAGGAGATATGTGTGGGATGTTTGACAAGAAGACGAAACGGTGGGAGGAGTTCTTATGCTCTGGCGACAGGAAAAAATCAATGTAATGGAGTGACTTTCATTTTTCCCACAACTCTTTCTTTATTAAAATATCTCCGCGCCAACAAATTTTAAAACTTTGATACTTGGTGGCCAAAGCAGGGAATTTTAGATTTAGCGTGGAAACTAAGGGGAGTTCAGTGAGGGTGACTTCTTTTTTTTCGCAATATTGTCGTTTCTGAGTGTTAAATTATTTACCTACCTCAAGAGCAAACTCCGCACGTCTTCTGGCAGCGGATGCGGATGAAGGAATACTTGCGACTGTGGATGAACTTGCACATTTTGAAATTACTACACCTTGAAGAGCTGTCCCGACATTCTACAAGTGTGATTTGCAAGGAAAATGTCACAGATTAAGGTGTCATAAATTGCTTGGACGATAGATATTTCAAAACAATCCAAGAATTTTAAACTACTTTTAAATTATTCTCATTTAAGAGACTCATTTAATGATTATTCAAGTTTAAAAAAGAAGATCATTACGGTGTTGCTGATTGGCCCGCCCCAGTCGTCCCAGGCCGTTTGAGAGATCCTATCTAAGTGAAAACTGGAGGCGAGTCAGGTCTTCCATGGATCTTTCCTTTGCGAAGATGCATCAAAACAAGAAATGGTAATTCATCACACTTGCAAAAATTGATTTTCTCGAATTTCGTCATAAATACTCCGCCCCGCGTAGTGTTTTTAAGGCTCTGTGCGGTGTTTGTGAAAAACGAAACTTTAACGAAATATCTACAAACCTTTGCCTCGTTTTATTTCCACATACTTCCCTGCAAAACAAACAGAACACACACTGATTAAGGTTTTTTTCGCAAGTTGTTGTTATTTATGACAAAATTAGACGCTGAGAGATAAACTTTTTATTTACCAGCTATCAATTAGCTGAACCACGTGTTCGCGGGAAATCATCTCAAACTATTTAATATTTGCGTTCAAGGATCCGACCCTACTTGCCGCCTGCATTATCGCCCCAATTGTAAAAAATTAATGGCGCTATATTTTGGCGTCACCTGAGCAATTTTAGATCAGGAATTTTAAACTGTGTTGCGTTATAGTTCGTATTAAAAATGTAAATATTCTTGTGACGATATGCGCAACTAAAATGTGAAGAAAAACAGACTATTCGAGGCTGCTGCTTCTTTATCAGAGATATCAATAGAATTGACCTGCATTCAGATCATTGATGATGGCAGCCTCCAGATATCTGGGTTTTGTTTTGCCATTTTATGACAGGAACATTCACTTTTTTATATCTCTAGTTTAGTAATATTTTCTTTGAAAAGGGGTTGTCAGACTATCTAATAATGATAAATTGCCAATATTTTGTAATAATATTGGAAATGCTTAAACAAAAACAGAAATTCTATACGAGCCAAACCATAATTGAGTAAACATAAGCGACTGCAGAAGATATATTCTCAAAATGGAAATTTATCAATATTCAGTTCTTTCATATTATTCTTCATTTGGAATGCTTTGTCAATTAAAAGCGACAAAACTGAATCACTTTTGTCAAGTTGTAAGTAGTTCTTTGACAGTTCAAAATTTATCATTATTTTTCAACTGAACTTCCGTCCGTTTTAGGTTTTGTTCGCGGAATTGAAGTTAAACTTAAAGTTCTCCATCGATCTTAAATTGTGTTAATCAATTCAACTCAAGTTCTCATTGAAGTCTTACGTAAGCTACATACAATCTATAAATTTCAAAACCTTCTTTTTCTTTGTCTTGTTTTCAAGACAAAATCGGGAACAACTTACCTACGTCAAAATAATCATTGCTTTCACCACCATAGTAATATCTTGACGGTGCGGGATCCTCAACTGGTTTTGCAGTAAGGCTGCCAAAAAGCATCACAACCAGAAGAACGAGACGAATATCCATATGGACGGCCATCTTTAGCGAGTCGTGGACAATTCAGAGAAACAAACTTGATCAACGTGAGAACAGACTTACGTAGTTAACGAATTGAGTTGATGTATGCTCGCATGGTTGTTTGCTTATTTCTGGTAATAATTTGTGTGGTGTCACCTGCAGCATAAATATTATGTAGCTAAAATGGAGTTGATTAAGAGAGAGACCACTTGTTTTTAATTTTTAAAAATGGTGTAGCTGAAACGTATGTTTTTTTTTGGCAAGACAACCGTGACAAAGCGATGTTGCAGAAACAACCGAGTTAAGCTTGAGGAAACTAAGCAGAACAAATATCCTTTGTTTACTAGTATGTACCTGGCGCGGTCGGACAAGCGATATCCTTGAAGGTTATTAAGATGTGAGTCATCGAGAGCAATCTTAGAGAGCAGCAGGTGCTTATCTTAATTCGACTGGACTGTAAATTATTAAATGTTTGTAACCTCGCCGAAGCAGTGCAAACTGTGAGCTTGCGTCTTGTTTGTGTATTTCTGAGACTGGATTGGTTCTAGAAGATTGTTGTTAATTTTTGTATGTAAACATACTTAGAGATCATAGCACGAGCTTGGATGCTTCTATATATTGCTTCGCTTTTTGAGGCAACATGCAAATATATACGGCAGGCAAATAATTTGACATAATATTTTCTGCCACCTGTTCGAGTGAGCGGTGTAATTGAAGCACTGACATTTTGCGTCGCTTTTGTAATTTGGGACATTCACTATGTTTTGCACTATAAAAGAAACCCAGTTGAATTACTTGATAAGAGAGTTTAGCATCCACAATACCGACTAATGAATATATTATAAAGGAAGGCGTTTTATAACTATATATAAAGAAAGCTAAGCGCAATGGAAGTGCGTTAGAAACGGCTGTCAGGAATCAGGGAAATTATGAACGCTAGATAAAGGCTGTCGATAAAACAACGAACATGGAACATTCCGGAACATCAAACAATTAAGATAAAAATACATAAAATTAAATAACCAAAGGAGAGAATTAAGTAAAGTAATAACACGATTTGGTATTATTTTAGATCCCATTGTGCAAAAAAATTAAGGAAAGTGCAAATGATTGTAATGAGTGAAGGTTCGCAAATTTTAACTTTTAAGTAGAGATTTCAGTCGTTCGCGATGTCCCCAGTAAAGGGAGTATCTGGTAATGAGTCATCTACCATGTAAATATCCGGAAGTCGCTAGGAGTTAATTAGGGAGCTTAAGCAACGACAAAGACGACGCCGAGGACGACGCCTAGTAAAAAATGAATTTATATTTTACAAGCGAAATTCGCGATTGTCTAGATCTGCTCTGTACGCTAATGGCTCTAAAAATTTGTTTAAGCCAAATATGAAACAGCGGCGTTCAGTTCCAAATAGAAATGCGAAAAATTGGCCGTCGTGGTCCACTTTTCGTAGACGACGCAGAACTTGGTCATTTCACGTTGTTGTTTTGCAGAGGACGCCATGGAAATGTACAAAGATTTTTAACGCACGTGCACAGCTATTATTTTGCTGATTAAACCTTTTGTTTGGTGACGTTCTCGTTGCCGTCATCGTCGTGGTTTGCTTAATTAAGCTCCTTAGTAAACTTTTTGTCCCGGTACCAGAAGGAAATCATGTCAGATAGAGGTCAAATAAGATTAACTGAATCTATTTTTGCACCCTTTTTTTCAGGCCATGCATACTTTCAATCTATTCATATGCATATTGCAAGAAAAGAGCTTTGCCTTCATATAGCTTTAGTGTCGATAATTTTCTGCAAGCTTAAATATTCATGAGTTTTCTTTGCCCGAAGGTGGAGAATGTTGATACTCTTTACCACTCATATTTTCCCGGAGGTGGCGATTTTGGCATATTTTTTTTCTCCAGAAAAAAAAAACAGAAATATAACTTTACCTTTAAATATAACTTTAACTGAAATTTACTTTAAATAACGATTTCTATTATTTCTGGTCTTTTCATTAAATTTTGCGCATTAGAAAATTCGCGCGGACTGAATTGTCAATTTGAAATTTGCAGTTGTATACTTGCGCTTACCAGTTTTTTTTCTTTCAAGTATGATTACAGACCGAATTGGACGACACGAAGTCAGTATTACCAATTAATCATAAAAATTAGGCTATCACGACTTTGATCTTGGGGTTCGATATAATTTTTGAACTGGCGCGCAGAAGAAAATTTAGTCATTATTGAACAATAAAGACAATAGTGTGTTTATGTCTCGGAAATATCGGTCTGATAATTGCCCCTTGGAAATTTTATGTTCTTAAAACTAGCATATTTGCCCTCGAAGCTTCGCTTCTCGGGCAAATATTTGTTTTAAGAACATCAAATTTCCGCGGGGCAACTATCATCCGATAGTTCCTCGACAGAAACACTCTATCGTGCTTTCAATTCTGTGCGGCTCCAATCTAACTTACAATTAGTCCCATCGATATCAGATAACCAACTATCAATATGAGAGCCGTACAGACTCTTATCACTTGTTTTTTTCAAATTCAAAAAAAGCGATCATAACGTATAAATAATAGTTTATTTATACGTTATGATCGCTTTTTTTGAAACTACCCAAAAAGCTAACACTAACTTTTTCAAAGACGCCTGCGGTGAGGATTTCTGCTCATTTCCTTGACCATTCCCATGAGAAAAGTCGATGCGCAAAAAAGTAATCCCCCCCTGATCCTAACTTTAAATAGTCCTAACCCCAAGCGCTAACCTTTACTTTCCCTCCAGCCTCTCTGTGATTAGAACGTATACCCTAATTTAACCTAGCCTTAACCCTGAGTGGTGACTCAAACCCTAAAACCTACTGCAGTCTAGAGTTCTCAGGCATGCGTTTGCATTTGTCCATTGAAATAGCTACAAACGGATTTTCATACTGTTGCCTCTCGTTGCGGAGACATACATGTAATAGCTAATTTCACCACCTGCGACACTTTGGAGACTAGCTTCAAATCTTCGCTAAAAGTTGAAAAAAGAACTGTCACAGCTCCATCGCCCTGCAACTTACAAAATTAATGCTGAAACTATCATTTTTAGCCAGTTTTGTGATTTTATGGTCTAAAGGACGAATTTTTAAAGCAAATTCTGCCTTTGAATTCCAGCGTTCGTTGCAAATAGACCACTATTGACCGTGAAACAAAAGTCTGGGTCAAAGTCAACTGTTAAACCTCGGGGCGATGTTGAAATCTCCCCATCCAGGGAGGGCCCTGGAAAAGCTCTCTTTGCCAACCATTATACTTATATTAAAGCACAGCTGGAGACAATTCATTTGCATATTGTTTATTTTTATTGCCTTTAGTTTTTCCAGTGTAATGATGTATGGTAGTGCAAACGATGAGAATTTTCTTGAAGCGAAATTGGGCATCATATAAGTTTGGACTTCACATTTTTTTATCTCTCTTCACATGGGCAGAATTCATCTACAAATAAAACAAAAGTATTCTTAAATGGCTGATAAAAGGACGTGCATGATAATACTGGCAGATTACTAACAGTTATTTTTTTAATCGAGTCGGAGGTAGAGGGGGGGGGGGAACGAAGAAAAATACTGGCGGAAAAGATCCCCGCGACGTTTTTCCTTCTAAAATGAGTCAATCACAGACACTGCATGAATCTCTGTGCCGGTGCCTAATCACTAAGTAGCTTTTATTAAATTCGAATTAATCTACACCGGCTTTTCTCAAGTTCGTTTAACTGAAGAAGTTTGCATATTTTCTGGTTTTGAAATTACCTCGCATCCACGTTGGATAGTTGTATTGCATTGTAATGGTTAACCGAGAAATTAGAAGACTTATCTATTGAAAAAGTTCTTGTTAAGGCCACATTAGTGTTTAGAGGAAGTGCATGTGGCCGAGTGGTCAGGCCAGCCGGACTTGAAATCTGGAAGTTGTGTGTGCAAGTCCCGCTCTAAGCACTAAGCTGGAATTGTTTCTTGTTTCTAGTTCAACTCCTCGGTCATGCTTGTAGATATCCTACAGTTCTGATTCCCGCCTATTATGTTTAGTTGATGTAATTGTTTTCTTTCAGTTCAACTGAGTGGTATGCCTGTGAACTACAATCTTGGACAGAATAAAAAGGAACAATTAACCCCCTTCCCCCACAAAGCAATGATGAAGACACGAAGGAGCAAAAACGCGCCATTTTGGCATCATTGAAATGGGGGGGAGGGGAGTCCAGATGTTCCATTTATTTCTTGGACAGAATAAAAAGGAACAATTAACCCCCTTCCCCCACAAAGCAATGATGAAGGCGCGAAGGAGCAAAAACGCGCCATTTTGGCATCATTGAAATGGGGGGGAGGGGTGGTCCAGATGTTCCATTTATTTTGTCCAAGATTGTAGACAGGTGTAGCTGAGCGCATGACCACTAAAGACAACAACATTTTGACACTTTTTTTTGGAGGGGAGAGAGGGGTTTTATCATTGAAAACCTACTGTAATTAGCCAACCTCGTTCCCAGGGCTTTTCCCTTGAAGATGGGTAACCCTAACCCACCTTCAAGGGAAAAGCCCTGGGAACGAGGTTGGTAATTAGCGAGTGTTCTTATCAGTATTCACATACCTAGTAGCACATTCCGCAGGTCTTTGGGCAACGAGTTCGAACAAAAGCGAAGCTCGGATTGCCTCTGTTGTTGCAGATTCTGCTGTATCTCGGTTTCCTGCACGTCCTAGGATAGCGGTCCCTACAGCCTACACAAAATAAGTAATACATTATTATTATAAGCTGGCTCATTAGATAATGCCATTGAAGAGTTCAATGGCTTGGTCATCATAACATATGAGCCCTTATTAATACTGGATGTATAATGCAATTTAAGAGTTTTCATTGGCGCTTTACAAATATGGTTCTTTATTTTGGTTTAATTTCCTATATTTTGGGGGCGTTTTCAAACACACAATTATTCCACTCGCGCTTGTTGCATATGCAATGATTAAAGCGCGTGGCTCCTCGTTAGCTATTTATCAACTCATATTCAACGCGCGCTTGTGGAATAATTGTTAATTACACGCGCCGAGTCACCTCAGAGCTTTTATCGAAGCTTTGTAGCTTAATATGACTATACTCCAACTGGAGAAAATTATAAACCATTTTAATATTGCCCCATTGTTTCAACGTTTTTTTTTTCCCAATCAGATACTCTTGGCGGTAGAGTCGCAGAGAGAGACACTGCAAAAAAACCGTCAGAAGAATTTCTTGCCCAAGAACATAGTATATAGTTTTATCAACGCAATTCATGTTATAAATTGTCCTAAAGCACTGAGTGTTAAATGAAAGTATTCAAGCTGTAGACGGGGCGAAGTTGATATATTAATCATATAGCAGAAGGCTTGAAAGCAGAGAAAGATAAGGAGCTTATAGATGTCACTTAAGTGGTTGTCTTTAGGGCAGCTGTAAATAGCCTCGAAAACTCTCTGAAATAAATTATAACAGCAATAATTTATCTTCTCGTTGTTACCTCGTTTCGTTAGATCCAAGCTCTCCCCTGAAAAAACAGTAACGGATTAAATGGTCAACAAACTGACGGTAAATAGCAGTTGATAGTTATTTGCTTAATATGAAAAGATTGTGCATAAGATGCGCAGTGGCTCACTGCTTGACTTCGTCAAGAAACCGAGGGAGTGGGCCTCCAAGCTCAATATTTGCAATCGAAGATCAAAACTTACCTTCTTCAGTATAACGATTTGGTGGTTTAATGGCGTGAGGTAGACTATTAACAACTGTCATAGCGAGGAAGACTGCCAAACAAATAATGACAAGATGCTTCATCTTAAAAAAGAAGATCTGATCAACCAGAGATGCTTCGAGGAGTGTTATGTATTTGACGAGCTGGTTAACAAAGCGAGGCGATAACTGCGCATTGGCACGATGGCCATCACCTGCTCGAACAGAGACAAAAGGACGTTATTAAAAAGAATGTTGACATACTTCTTTAAAGGTAAATTAGTGCCTGTTTAATTGACCCTTAGTGACAAAATATATGCATATCTATTAATTTAAAAACCTACAGGTGTCGATTTAAACACGAATATATAAGCCATTGTTGGCTAATCAGTTTTTTCAAGTAGGCCTCTCTGCGGTTTCTTCACCCACATGAGTTTTTCTTTTCATTAGCCGAAGCTTTAGTTTCCATTAACATTTGTACTCAGCCAGAAGGATATATTATGACAATGATATATATACATCTGTAAAACAGCAGGAGGCACTGTGACCTACTGGTTTGACAGTGCAGCGGGGATGGACTCCGAATGATAGTGAGCGATCAGTGAATTTAAGCCGTAGTGGTTGTGTTTTGTTCTAAGTTTTCCCCTCTCCGTCAAAGAGCAAAAAAACAGGACACGTTCTTCCGAAACTGTTTATAACATGACCAGTAATTTAACATATTAACTTGGCTGAGAGCTAATTTCTAAGCTGACGACATGTGAAGGTTCACCTGAGTGATCTAATCACGAAGCCATCTTTTTTTAAGCATGGCATTTTCTACGCCATATTTTTTTTTACAATACATATTTCTACAGTTTAAACCTTTAATTTTCTTTGAGCTGTTTTAAAATCCACTATGCGCAAAAATATATATTATGTCTGAAATAAACCATGAACTAAAACATAGATTAAAACAGCCCACAGGATATAATTGTCAGAAAATATGCTTGTTTAAGACTCAGTAGGGGGCAAAATAGCCCAATAGTTATGTGTGTTAGACTTGAATTGAGATCAAGAGTTCTTCGATTAATTCCAGGCCGGAGTCATTGTGCCCTCTTTTTAATTAAGGGAAAGAACTTTTCAGTCTCGCTATCTCTCTAAGGACTATAATAAAACGTGCACTAGGGCACTGGAGTTAAGAGGAGAGGTAGTAAATCTTCTTGCTACAGAATTCGGGTTCGCTTCTGGCGGGGCAACTTTCACTATATGGGGTACTTTTATTAAAAACGAAGAAGAAAAAAAAACATACCACCCATGGCCATGCAATGAAAAGGAAGCTTCTGCTAATTTAGGCTGGAGTTGATTTTCTTTTTTTCTATATAAAAAAATTTTGTCACGAAGTAATGTGTGATATTTTGGATGCTATCAGCTGTCAATCATTCCTTTTATACCTTACTGTCACAATTTTTTGATAATTTCATAATGGTGGCCGCCATGTAGATTCTTCTGCGATCAGAAGGCATATTTACCACGTCGGATTATTCTGGAATATTAAGACGAGTCGATTATGAAAGTTGACTTTGTAAGCTTTGTCCCTTAAAAGAACAGATGGCTTCCTCAAATACCGGTAGTGTTTTCCTATGTAGTAGTACACGTTTTAGGCTGAATTCTACATTTTTCTTGTTATCTAACTCCAAAATATGTGTAGTTTGCCTGCTATCGTTGACCTTATATAGTCACAATTGAAGAAAAACTAAAAGATTAAGAAAATAATCATAAAATATTTAAACCATCATAGCGGCGTTCATAAGTAATTATAGCTTGTTTTACGAATTGAAAAAAAACTCCCGAAAATTAATTAAAGTGCATGTGCGCGACGCAAAAAAAACCGCGTAAATTTTATAAATTTTAATACTGAAACATGGAAACGCAATTTGCATCATTGTAATTTCTACGAGGAGGCTTTTTCGTTTGCGCAGGCTAATAATTTAGGAATAAAAATAGCTTCTTTTCTTTCTGGGCCGATGAAATTTGTCAATTAATTTAGATTCTACCTCCGAAACACCACTCTATCACTTGAGGCATCTTCATCGAGAGAACATGATCTTGAATGTGCTTGTTATTTGAAGTCGTTTTATCACTTTTCTTTTCTTTCTTCCTTCTGCAATGACAATTTTTTCCCCTTTGAATTCAGTTTTCCTCTCGACCTGTACGTCATTTTCGTGAAATTATATAAAAAGGACTTTGATAATTTCGGACTAACCAGGCTTATCTGTAGTCGCTGTGTCATTCTACTGATATGTATTAAAAAGACTTATTTTGGGAAGCACCAAACTTAATTTGGCGGGATTAGTAATTTAAATATGTATGAGTTAGTATAAAAATAAGCATACGAAACGCGAAGGCGTCGAGAAGATCAGATCAGACTTACCAATGAAATCTGAACTAAATAGGAAAAAATGAAAACAAAATTAACCGCAAACCAAGTTGCCTTCTGTCTCTGTAGCAAAACGACTCGACGTGATAAACTTTGCACGTGAAAAATTGGTATTGATTAACTAATACTCGTTTTCATATAGATGTACGAGAAGTCTCCCAGTTTGCTGTAGAAATCTGAGGCCCTTCCACGGTTTCTGGCACCATCTTGTTTTGGGGCAAATACGGGAAAAATTGCACTGAATTTATGGAGAGAAAGGTGAATCTTATGTCTACTGAATAACTCACGGAAAATGGGATTTCTGAATTATCTGTTGGTTAAAAACTAAAGATACTGGGCAAAAAAAATATTTTGTCGCCTTTGAGGGATATAGCCTCGTTAGAAAAGCCACATTTAGGGTTTACATTTTTTCATACATTTGCCTGCAAAATCATTATTCGCCTGAAAATTTGGAGACGCTCGTGTGAAAATTAAAAGCCGCAATTCTTTGCCTCACACAGCGCATCTATATTCTTGAAATTTGACCAAAAAGCCGCTTCTGTTATTTGTTCGTCGTAGCGCAGCCAAGACACCCAGAAAGTTAATCACTCTCAACTTACCAGGCATCGAACGTTGATATTTTCCCATACATTTACTTCAATTTTTGGTGCGTTTGCCCCAAGCAAGATGGCGTCAGAAACCGTGGAAGGGTCTATCGCGGGGAATAACGCATAAACTGAACGAACAAGCACGACGTTCGAGCTGCGAAATTGAAGGCTAACAGCTTCCCTCCTTGCCCTCTTGCCCCTCTCTCCTCTGTGAATAAAAGAGAGAGCCGCTATTTTCATACGAACAGAGACTCCGATCCTTT
>Ga0126337_10002569_pt1 | contig 11603 bp, 9 predicted proteins | sample DipCmetagenome_FD_92527 | JGI IMG/M metagenome (GOLD analysis project Ga0126337, IMG submission 92527) | Coral microbial communities from La Bocana,Puerto Morelos, Mexico - Diploria C A metagenome | ecosystem: Host-associated > Invertebrates > Cnidaria > Coral | place: La Bocana,Puerto Morelos... | reverse complement strand
GTTGGGTTGTGTTATGGGTTAGAGAAGGTGATGGTAGAATAAGATGCACGGTTGCGTTAGAGGGGGTGGGGGGGGGGGGGGTGCAGTGACGTGGCAGGGCTGGACCCAGCTGTTCAAAGTGCAGAAATCTCTATCAGTATAACAGATTCTACTGGATGGTGATTTATGGGTGAATTTATCATATTGTGCTTAAAAATGATACTTGCTGCATTGAGTTATGATGTTCTTTATAATTGCCGTTCTCTCGTATCTATGTCGAATGTCCTGTGCTTTTTTTGTTTTTGTTTCAGTGATACTATTGCCGAGCAAGACCTGAGTGATCTGATTGTTCCTCCTCCTCAATGTGAGTTCGTGTTGTTTTTGTTTTTAACCTTAGCTGGTAGTCTGTTTTTTAACAAACTCGAAAAATTGCAGCAAGTATTTTTTGCAGGTCACATTCCACAGGTCACAATTCAAGGTTACTCTATATTTGCCCCAAAACACTGTAAAAACAGTCTAAACATTGCTGATCGAAGGAGGCTGGGGCCTGAAGTAAATGTTAAGTAAAAACAGTATTTCGTTTGAGTGCACAGTTCTAGTGACCTGTAACTGTGAATTGTGCAATGTGACCGGTAAAAAATGTGGGTGAAGTTCATAAATCTGATAGTTCTACCTCAGGTACTCGTACTGGCATGTACTGGCTTGTGTTACAAGTGTTTCAGCGTACCTTCAGCTCGACAATTTCCTTGACTGGTTCTGCTAATAGGTCCGCAAATGTATTCGCAAACCGCGCGTGCCTGGTCTCGGAAAAGCTGTCACGTGACGTACGAGACTCTCTCAGTCTCTCTCTCTCTCTCTCTGCACCTGTATATCTGGTGCGGAAAATATGAAATTAAAACACTCGATTTATACCACATGCAGAAAGTATTTTATAAAGGCTCAAAAAACTTGGATTTTTCTGTCATTTTTAAGCACATGCTGGTATTGTTTGCCTTCTGAAAGCACGCGGTTGACCTGATGAGAGGTTATTTAATAAGTGGACCCTATCTATGTGTCGGGCAAGATCTCAAGAGCGATCTGACAATATAAAAATGTTAAGTACGCCTTGTATTTCTTTGTGTAGCATACGATATTGAGGAAGAAACGGTAGACAATGCCAGCACGATAACGAGTCAGATTGACGAACCCCGCAGTCCTTCGCCTTCTTCACCTACCAAGAGTGTCGACGAACTTCTTCAGGTGCTTGGCATGTTTTAAATTAAATTATATCAATTTATTTCATTATATACAGGAATACACCTACGGGTATCTACGGGTAAATCAAGCCTTTTTTTTAAGTTTACGCGTATTAAAAATCTTCCGTGTGACTGAAAACAGATGGCGGCTGTACATTTTACCATGATACCATGTAAGCCGTACACAACTCAGAAAGACATTTTTGTAATATTTGTACCCGTGTAAACGACATTGTGTAAGTTAGGTTTGAAGGTTTCAGAGCTTTTCTGTACGTTTTCATGAGCTTTGTTAAAGATTTTGTGCTCTCGGTGTTTTGGGTAAATGTACCAGTCGCCATCTTTTTTTTTTTGTTCCCAGTAAAATCTGCAAAAGTAGAACAGTCGAATTAGTTCGTTTGTTTGTTTACACACAGAGAGCAGAGCAAGTAACGCTGTTCTGTAGACAGCAAGTGGAATATTCGGATGATGACGAACCCAAACAAAGTGTTCGTCTTAGCGAGGCGCAGAAACTGCGAAAAGTTATCATTGAGCTTGTCGACACCGAGAGATCTTACGTGAAGGTAAACAAAAATGATTTCGCCTCGTTAACTCTTCGTTAGGCGTTTTGCGGCGGGGATTGCCGAGATGGGTCAGGGTGCTATCATTCATCATGAAACAAAAAACTGACATAACTTACCAAAAAGTTAGAATCTTCGCTAACTTGTCAGAGAGTTTAGCAACCCTGTAAGCAAACCATCATAAAGGGTCGAAGCGAGACGAAAAAGCAAGCAAGTTTGTTTTCCCACCAGCTGTGGCCTGCCGTCGCCCGGCCAGGGATCGACGGGTGTAGACTGGGTATGTGGGCTGTGGAGGAAATGGGTGGGCCTGTACTTTCTTTAAATTTTTTAGCTGAGTTTATTGTCAGTCAAATTCTGGATGTGGCAGTATATCTACCGTAGTAACTGCTTTATGATCCATTCGAGCTAATTGTTAAATATTTTCATTGTCAGGATCTGAGACTTCTTTTAAAACGCTACCTAGATCCCATGAAAGATGAAAACTTTATGTCACAATCGGAGGTTGGTAAAAGTTTAACTCCGTCAGTCACGTACAGAATTTATCATTTAACGTTTTAGTCCAGTGGTTAACTTCATTGCTTGTTTTTTTTTTATCTGTAGGTTCAAGCTTTAGTAGCAACTGTTCATGAAATCCTTGACTTTCAAGTCAAGTTCCTCAAGGAAATAGAAAGACCATTGGAATCTGAGACTGGGTTTGAGGATTTTAACGCCATTGATCAATTTCAGGTATCAGCCCATATTTAGTGAAACCTCAGTTTTTTTTGGCCCCATTTCAGATGTAACTTGCGTATAGTGTTGGAAACCTTAGAACTTAACTCTATACGATCGAACCCAAGGTTATATTAATAGTTGGGAGTAACTGCTATCCTGCGATCAGGTCTGACATCCTTTGAATTTTGCTCTGAAGATTTGCACTACGAGTCCATAAAGTAGAGTTGAACTAGTCTCTAGCAAAACATTATTTTTCTCTTTTTTTTTTTTTCAGAACGTTATCTACACCATTGGAGAAACTTTTTATAACTACACGGAGCATTTCAAGCTCTATAGTGCATTTTGCTCAAGTCACTCGAGGGTTGTGGAACTTCTACAGTCAGGTATACTTCAGTAGACGATTTCATGCGACTTAATGTTGGCACATAGTCATCCTTTTTACCTGCCAGTTTACGTTTCAGAATATTTTGCTGATGTCACTGAAGTTCGCGAAGCGCTGAGGAGCATACAGTCTGATCGCGTTTTAAAAACTTGCCTGCGAAACATCAGTCTTCGGCAGGGCAGAATTTACCAAAGACAATTTTGTAGCCAACAGCGGATTGTGAGTTTCTGTAGGTTTTACTGATAGTTGCCACATATCGCACTGGAGATTTACTGACACGCTTACTGTCCCATTTCGAAATGGTGCATTTTAAGGTACAAAGGTCAACTACAAATGTCTACACCGTTTTTTGGAAATTTAGAATTACTGTTATTTATTTCAGGAACGAACACCGCAATGCACGAGTTTCTTCACGCCCGGAATCCTAAGAATCAACATTCAGGAACGTTAGAATCTTACCTCATTAAACCCATACAGGTAAAGAATGATATAGCTTTCTTACTATTTGCCGTTCTTTATTTTGTTATGTACAACTTGGACTCCAGTTTCGAGCCTAGGGGTATAAATGAGCACTGGTGAATTATTAAGAAATGAGAAACATGATATATACATTGAATCTTTCGGCTTCTTTTTCTTTGTAGCGAATATTGAGATATCCTTTACTGCTGAGAACAATACTGAAGCTACTGGACGGCGCTAGTGAAGAGCATCACTGTCTCTTAGGTAACACGGCGTTTGCTATTTGACTTTCAGATACTTCTTTGCCCGGCTATTTACTTAGCCGGAAGATGTCAACCACTTGGACGCCTCAAATTGTTTTGTTTATTAACGGTAATCTGTTCAAAACTTTTACAGAGGCTGTCGTTGCGATTGAAAAAGTCGCTGAGCACATCAACGAGATGCAAAGGATCACAGAACAGTTCTCGCCAATCTTCCATCAGTTAATTGACGAGTTTGGAGTATTTGAGGTAAAACAAATGATTGTAAAAATGCGTGAAACTTAAATTTGATTTCCCTTTGAGCTTATTGTGTCTTGGTTGCAAAAACAATCTCTGTAGTATCGCTTTTCCCTTATCATGTTTTTCACCGCTAAAGTTATGGTTCTTTCAAAGTAAAGTAGTCTCCAGTTTGTTGGGGGGCAAACATTTCGCCTTACCCTCGTAATGAAGACGCTGAAATTGTGTCATGAAAGTTGAAATTTCAAACTATCTCTCATCGAAAAGTCACCCGACTGTCAGGCTTTAGCTAAGAGAGAACATTCCATAACTCGTATCTTACAGCTTGCTGACGTCAGTATAGATCGCCTATTGCATCATGGGAAAGCTCGGTGGCTTAATTGCCCGGATGAAGTATTTCGAAGTGGGACTCTCAAGAAGTACCCAGTCTCTCCCAGAATTGGAAAAAAGATGACTCCTGGAACCATGCACCTCTTTGGTAAGAATAACGACATGCAATAAGTGCATATTGCACTCTGTATATCAGGAAAAATACAGGTTGGCCTGCTTGTCTCATAACGCTATGTCACTCTATATTGACCAGAAGTTGTAGAATGGCCAACCAATGGATGAAAACTTTAAAATATAAGTAGCTTAGGTGTTAGAATTGCCGGCGTCATTTGTGGGGAGGCTTGCGTCACGACTCCGAAGAACCATTGTGAAGATTAGTTGAAAGCTGAAAGGCTGGTTATATTGATGCTGTTTTTTTTCCCTTGTGTCTGATTTCGTTCTTGTATTCTGTTTAACAGCGTTTGAGAAAGCGCTTATCCTTCTCTACGTGGAACGGAAACAAAAAAAGAAAGACAGAGATCGAGTGAGTTGAATTGTTTTCCTTCATTCGATGTTGCTTTTTTCCCCTGGAGCGTGCACTCATCAGCTGTTTATATTCATTTTTTTTCAGCTTTCCTCGGTAAGCAGCGTGGACGAAATCAAGTTTAAAACAATAATTCCAGCGTCTTCACTTGTTATACGAGATCATTGCTGGTTAAACGACGGTACGCCCAATATACTATTATCGATCCAATATTTTATTAAAGTAGCCTGCTTGCTGGACTCAACATTTCCAGTCCACTAAGAGAATACAGAAGAAGTGGCAAGGCAATGCCAATGAAAGCACGTTCTCAATCCATTGTAGACTTGGCTACAAGTCGAGCTGCGAGAGGCGAGCTTAAAATGAGAAAAATGTCAAAGCCTAGATCCAGTTGCAACACAGCAGGTTTTTAATGAACGAAGCTGCTGGATGCCACTGGTATTTGTGTTTGTTGTGTTTCTTTTTAATGTTCTGTGTTTGTGTTCTAACGTGTATTTAATTGTCCATCTTTTCTAGGCTCGGAGACGCTTCACTCATGGGAACTTGTAAATATTACTGATACAGCTGAGATTGGCAGACAAGAATGTAACTATTTGTTTGCGAACAAGTAAGATTCAAAGTGCTTCCTGGTTGTTGTTTTTAAGTCTGTGTCTTTTTCATTGACGTTGGTCGAAATATGTGAGCTAGTGACTACAGGGTTAAAGAGTATTCCCATAATTCCTTGCAGAACTGCTGAGGAAAAGAGAGAGATGGTGAAACATATCAAGGAAACTGTAAAGCGAAGTATGAAAGCTGGCTCGTTTTTGGCAGCCGCGCCTGCGGCCCGTTCCTCAAGCTTCCGACGTAACAATACGGAAGACAGGCTCAATTCGTCCGACCCAGGCCCCTTTGTGCGTCTCAACAGTGACCCTTCATCCATGTTTCGACGTTCGTTTAGTCACAATCCCGAAGGCACCAGAAATCGGAGATCCTCGCTCGAAAGCGACGCATCCCATAGCTCCGAGAGTAATGCGGACACTGAATCCGTAAGCAGTGGAACAGTGAAGGAGAGAAAAGTTAGTTTGAAGAAAAAGAACAAGGCGGTGTCTCCTTTGGGCATGGAAAATGGTCTGATTAACTTATGAAACTTGTGCCTACAGTACTTCACACCTAGTTTATCCTACAGAGTTTATTTTTTTTTTCCAAATTTGTAAGAAACGTTGCACAATTGTGCTGTAAAAAAATGTTGTAAAAAGGGTCTTTATCTGTTATTTATGTAGCTTTTTCATCGTTGTCGTCGTGTCGAGTTTTAACTGTTGCTTTTTGAATTCCACTTTCGGTAGTATTTGTTGTTTTCTTATTGCATACGGTTTTTACAAGGTCTCATTTTTTCTTAAATCATTTTGAAGATTTCTTTTACCAACAATTCGTTTTATAGTAGCGCATCTCTTACGTAGTCATTCTTTTGTTGTTATCACTATGAGTTTTTGTTTCTGTCTGGGGCTTCGTTCAGGTGGAAAGAGTCGCAAAAAGAAACCACATATGGTTATGACAGAACTCTTATTAAATTCGCTGGAAGCCCAAAGTAATGTACTTGATCTGATTGTTATCATTTGAAAAGGAACAATAGAATATCAGTTCTTTACTTATAGTTCTCGTCACTTGGTGATGCAAAAGAAATTATTTATTTAGCCGGGGAAACAAGTTGTTTTACTCGTTTATTTTGCAGAAGTAACCCGCTTGAGTTAGTTCAGTGAGAAAGTAGCACTAGTACCCTTGTATCATGGCGTTTGACTATAAAAACAATTGCGTTTTGACGGAACTTTTTTTGGTCGACTGAAAGCAGTGTGAATTTTAATTCGGATTATAACTGACCAATCTTACTCTCATTTGTTGTAATACTAGACGTTAAACTTGATCTTATTGAGCGTTTTGAACACATGGATACTCTTGAAATACTGTTGTTTTGATCCAGCCTGACAGATTACGTGATAAATTTATACAGAGTGTATTTTAGAAGAAACGAATGTCAAGAGCCTTTCGCATTAAATTATTGGTTTATTTTGGAAGTCCTGTGTATCTTGTTTACCTCTTTTTTCAGTTAGACGTTCTTTGGGATGCAATGTCTAACCTCACGAGCGACGTTAATGGAAAGCGGGGAGGGGGGGGGGAGCGAGCGATTGCCTGACGAGCCAAACGAGCACCTAAGTGGAGACTAGATTAATTGCTCCACTTCAGTGTATCTCTTCTTTGTTTGTGAGGCGCTGGTTTTTTTTTTTTTTCGAAGCGACTGAATCGAGGGAAAAGTGCGCCTGTTACAAAAGACGTATAAATGCGATAAGAACATCAGTGACACACTCGGCTTTCGCCTCGTGTATCATTTGTTCCTAGCTCATTTTCACCTCATCTGTGCGTAGGGTTATATCACAACGGCGACGGCAACGAGAACGTCACCAAAGCGTCGTCCTCGACGTCGCCATCGTCTTTGCTAAAACCTAATTACTGAACGGACACACGGCAAAATAGAATCTGTTTGTTCAACTGATGATGAATACTGAGATTGACAAGTTTTAAACTAAAAATTGTGTTTTAAATGTTCAGAGAAGAGTACTCAAAAAATCAAATACTGACCCACCCCAGTTTAATTTAATAAATACAGGGAAACCATTCTAATGGTATCAAACAAAATTCGAGTGGCATAAAGAGGAGGCTTTCTAGGTTTCAGTGAGGCATGCAAGCATAAAAACCATCCCCTAACCCCCTGCCTCCTCCTCAGGCTTTTCTCATGATTCCCTGCATCCTTCGCACTGTTTGGTCTTCAATTACTGTCGCGCGGGCGACTGAGAACGAGGCAGCCCTAATCCCCACCCCAACTCAAAAGCAACTTGACAAGATCTTAAGGTATTCCTGGAGTCTAAAATAACTTTCTTTGATTACCACAATTCTTTAACAGGACAGGGTAATGTCAACCGGAACACGCATGCAAATTTCAGGAGGAAAGAAATAAAACAAAAGACAGCCGAAACAATTTTCGTTTCTAAGGCCTAAGGGAAAAATAAGACTCCATGCTGTGTCAAAACAGTTTCATGTTCCTCTGAAGCTCCCTGAGGATGGTCTCGTTGACAGCTCGTTAGTTGCATTGAAACTTTGAACATTTATCAAGATTGGTAATGAATACAAAAATAAATAAGAACATAGGGCAGTGTCCATTTTTTTACATATATATTAGAACATCAATAAGGCAATGTTTATTTTTTTTATTTTTAAAATATTTTAGCTTATGAATTAACTATTACAGTACCTGTTAAGATCAGTGGCAACCTCATACAGTTTTAAAAATCAAGCTTAACATCATAAACAGTTCTGTAACATAAAGTTATTACTTTATATAATTTATTCACAATGTACAAGTCTTCCATGGAAGCAAAATAATGTGTTCAAATCCAATCACAAACATTACTTGTTTACATTCGAACATGTTTAATAGTGAACACTTCATTATTAAGGTCATTTTTTTGACCCAAGGAAAAGTTCACTCAAATGTTTCATACCTGGAAATTCCCTTGCATTGCCTAGCAACTTATCTGACCAAAACCACTGAGGGCTCTATCAATTACCATGGATGGGAACCCCAATAGATCATGAAACTAGATTTAACTGGATGACAAATGGGGCACCATCTAACAAAAAAAAACATTTCACTCAATCTTCTTTAACCCATGAGCCACATCACTCTTAAGACATTGGGTAATGCTGGACAATACTAACAGCACCACATAAACGTACTGCATGTGGATTAGTCTCTCACTGGAGTTCTGCTTCCAGATGATAGATTGACTTGAACTTTTAGTCTGAATGACAAAGGTTGATGAAAATCGAAGGAGAAACTCAAGTTTATTTAAAATGTGGATACAAAAAGGCAAATGCCACAATAACTCAACTTTGGATTTTATAATATGGTAATAAATTATTCTACACCAACTAATTGTTTAGTCAAGTGGATTACAATAACTACAATAATATTAAAATTTTTATAGTGCCATTTCCCAATGGTTCAATGGCGCAATAGTTCAAATTATCATCTGCACTTACTTTATCTAATATTATTACTTTGATATCTTCTATCTTCTTTAACAGCTGGGGCAATTTCATTTGGTAAGCCCCCACACTACTATGGATTTGTAAGTCTGACTACCATTGGATGTTTTGTTCAAGATGCTTAGGATGGTGCTTGAGCCTTCATCAATTGAAATATTAATGTAAGATTGAAAAAAAAAAACAGCATGTGGAACACGTGCTGTGGAAAAATCCAAGCACAAGACCAATGCGCATACCAAAAATGTGTATAGATTTGCCACTCTGAAATTACATTTACATGTACCGGTATTTGCACACTGAATTCTCTCTCACCTATCCATTCTTAAAATAAAAAAAAAACATTTGCCAACTTTATCATGACTTATCACTGAACCAATGATAAATTATTTTTATTTTGAGGATTTATATTTGCTTAAATTTCATTTTGTGAACCATTTTGCACTTGTACATGTACACAGTAAGTAAGACATTTCTGAACAAGTGGGTAACTGTAAGAGCACTTGCGATAACAGATTGATGGAAATTGTTTTTACTAAGAGTGAAAATGGCGCTAAATTACATTAAGAATCAATGTTAATCTTTATAAACAGCCAAGACGTATTGGCTAATTGCACTTTGTGAAAAAAAGACTAGGAGATGGTTTGTATGAATTTATGATTGATCATTGCAGTTATACACACAACTTATTAAGCAGTTGTGAAATTTAAGCCTGAAAAAAAATTCAGACCACAATGGGATTCAAATCCATGACCTCTGCGATACGGGTGCAGTGCCCTACCGACTGAGCTACATTTGTATCAAGTCATCTAGGAGCTGGTCATGTTGTAAGTTCGTAATATACCCATAGAAGGTGAAGAATGTAAATGAATACATGAAAGATCATAAATTTGAACTGCAGAAGAAAATGTGAATTTATGACTGACCATAACCATGTCTGTCAGGCATGTTATCCAAAGGCCACAGAGAGGATCAAAACTCTGGCAATATGTTATCTAATACTGCAATCTTAATAATAAAATATGCTTAAAGAAAAGTTAAACAGTATGGATAATAAACCATTTCAATACTTTTTTACAAAAAAGCAAGACTTCAACTTCTCACATTGTAAGAAACAGAGGAAATTGAACATTAAACATAGATAATTGCTGGAAAAGTCCTATGCCTTCCTATCTGGCCTTCTTGTTTGTGTCACTTCCCTTGGTAATGCTCTCAAGGGATGAAACTTGTCACTGTCTCCATCTTCCACTTCCTCCTCTCCTTCATCACACAAATGTATCACAATGCTGGGTGCATCCTCAGCAGAGTTGTGTAGCTCGTAAGGCTGTGAGGTGTCCAAGCTGGCTACAGCAGCAAGCAGATCATAGTTGATCACAGGATGGGATTCTGGAATTTGTTCCCAACCAACAGGAGGAGAAGCAGGAGGGGATATCAAGAACTGCTTTGTTAGAGGTGGAGGTTTGAGATTAGAGTTGTTATTAAGAGAGGAGCGTCTCTGCAGAGAAGAGCAATTTTGCCAATAAGTCAACAGGCCATAAATAACTGTTAGTAGATCTTTGATTTTATCATTATCCTAACTTCTAAAGAGAACTATAAATCAATTTACTGAACACTTTAAATACACATAAGGTCCTTTGTTATCAATATTAATGCCGTTTTACCAGTACTCAAAATTAATACTTTGTTATAATATAGGCCTTCTATTCACTACATGTATTTGAATCTTTCCAAGTAAGGTAAGAAGATAATGGTATAGAAATAACATTTTTTTTTAAATGAGGGGGGGAAAAGATTACCAGAAGCCATTTGTACTCGTGGATGAGTGTCCAGCAGTATCAAACAGTGCCTTGTGTAAGACCATGTACTAGTGACACCAACCAGGGATTAATGAAATACTATTGTCTGTGATGGATTAGTATTCCATCGAGGGAGAATAGAAATACTCCTAGTAGCTTCACGTTACAGATACCAGGAAAAGCTCTGGCCTGATGTGCTACTTGGCTCATATGCAAACTCTTGCCTTTTTATCGTCCGAGAGAGATTTCCGCGAGTTTTCATCTAATCTGCATTCAAATTATATAAATTGTCCCTGAAAGGCCTTGGGGTGAATACCACCAGTAGGTAAGGAATTGCTTAAGGGAGAGCAAAGTATGATGATTCTGACAGTTGCAAGTGCTTTTCCAGCCGAGGACACAAAGTGGGAACTTTAAAATGCCTGACGACATTGCATGCCAAGATCAAAACCTAGCTGAAGGGTAACTTAAAATAATATCCATTTCCTAGCATCAGTTAACTAGGATTATCTCAGTAATATTGACCAAGCTGCATATAGACTTTTTTAATGCTCCCAATTAATAAGTGGTTGTTCAACACTATTGATTTTGTTCAGAAATATTGATTTTCCACAATCAACCCCAAATCACATCCAATCACACAATTCATGAAAAATTACACAAATTAAAGAAAATAAACCATTAGTTAACAGTTTATCAGGAAAATCGTGCATCCAAACGTTGTTTCAAGACAATTTGCCTTAAGTTTGAAAAAACACCTTAAAAACCTTCTACAACCTTTGATTTCATAAACAATCAAAGTTCCAAACTTCTTTGGACATCCAGGGACTGGTGATGCCAACAATCCCTTCCATTGCTTTGATCAATCTGCATTATCGCTATGTATCAGCAATGTACATGTATGATCCAAGCACTGTTTATTTCAACAGAAAATCTAGCTGCTTTACTTGTGGAATACAAAACAAACATCCTTCATGGACAAATCCGTAGTGAAAACACCAGTTGTTTCTTTGACTGAAAACACTAAATCTCACCTTTAGACAAATTTAACTGCAAAAGATTGAAG
>Ga0126337_10002568_pt1 | contig 11609 bp, 6 predicted proteins | sample DipCmetagenome_FD_92527 | JGI IMG/M metagenome (GOLD analysis project Ga0126337, IMG submission 92527) | Coral microbial communities from La Bocana,Puerto Morelos, Mexico - Diploria C A metagenome | ecosystem: Host-associated > Invertebrates > Cnidaria > Coral | place: La Bocana,Puerto Morelos... | reverse complement strand
GCTGAACCATGACACCCACATCCTGTAGCTGTGGCTTCACCAGGATATCTACATCCTTTGTTTCTGCTTTCACAGGAACTTGTTCATCTTTGACATGTGCTGCGACAGGCCCTGAAGTAGGTTCTGTTGGTTCAACAGATGGTAGTGGCCCAGCAGAAGATGCACCACCAGAGACTCCTTTGCCATGGCCACCCTTAGAATCATTGGACCATTTCGTGGTGAGTCTCACACCAAAATGGGATCTGCCTTGTATTCCAGTGAGAACTCTTTGAGCTGTCCCTTCATCTGAGAAGCCAACAAAGGCCACACACTTTGTTGCATCTATCTTCCTGACAATCTGAGTCGTAAGAGGCCAACTGGTTGTTTCCCTCCACAGCCACCACTGCACATCTTCATGTGTTACAGCATTGGGAAGCCCTCCAATCCAGAGGCGAAAAGCCATGGCTAGGGAATTGTTACCACTTGGGTCGAAATTAAAGTTCAACAAAAAAACAGTGGTTTCTAATACCAAGCAAAACCCAAAGTGTTCAATGCTTGTGAAAAGCTGTCCAAACATTTGTTTGATCCCTAAGAAAACAAGGTGGTTGCAAACAGGAATTGTTACCATTTGGGATGCAATGAATTTAAAAAACCTTGGTCGAGGTCAGTGTTAAAAAACCGAGCTTGTTTTCAATGCCTGAAGTTGTACAATCATTTGTTTGACTACTAAGAAAAGAAGTTGCAAACATGAATTGTTACCACTTGGGCTGCAATTAAAGTTAAAACCTTGGGCTGTGTCATACCAATCAAAAACTAGCTTGTTTTCAATGCCTTCAGCTGTACAAACATTTGCCAGACTAACAAGAAAACAAGGTGGTTGCAAACATGCTTCACATCTTTCAAGTGGGCTTTAGCCAAAAAATGCAAATTGCTTTTTTTCAAGTGCAATGTTCCACTGTACATCTATAGGTGTTCCCACTCAAACCAGAAGTCTGAAAATAAGTTACATGCTATTTAAAAACACATGTTACTTGCAATAGATGTTACTTAAACCATAATGTGTCATCAAGCAAATAGATGTTACTCAGCAATAGATGTGGTTGGACTCAGAAATGTTACTTAGGTAAAAGTTACCTGTCTTAGTCTAAAAACAAGTTACATGCGACTTACAAACACATGTTACTTGCAATAGATGTTACTTAAACCATAATATGTCATCCAGCAAAAAGATGTTACTTACAATAGATGTGGTTGGACTCACAAATGTTACTTAGTCAAATGTTACCTGTAGTCAAAATTTCTTAAATCAGATGTTTGGCAGATGTTACCAGCTGTTTTTTAGCTTGCCACATGTGACTAGATTCAGCTATTACTTAGTTTGATGTCTTGCTGCTGATGTTACTCTAGACAGATGCATCAAAGAGTCAAGTGCTACTTAGATCACACCCCTCTGCACATGCAAAAGCTTCTTTTCCAAACTTCCTTGTGCTTGCTCATCTTTGCCAACATTCCTATTCTTTCAAAATGCCTGCATCAATGGATGATGCCACTTTGCTGGAAGCTGCTCTTCCCAAAGATTTCGCAGTGGAAGGACTGTGCCCATCCTGTAATGCCCTCTTTTTGGCTGCATGATAAGCTGCACTTGTTTTTCGATGTTTGAAAGTACACTTGTTGGTTTTCTTCTCTGCCTCTGCATTTGCATTGCTAGACGAAGCAGGCCCACTTCCTTCCTTTGTTTGCTTGGTAGCATTCTGCTTTCCAACTTTTGCCCCAGGCTTCTTCAGCACCTTGTTCCTCTTTTGTCTGGTGGCCTGCACAGGCACAGAAGTTCCCAAAGCTTGCTGCAAAATTGCTTCATCTTCCTCACCCAAACCACATTGTGCAAGTGGCTTCTGATCCAAAATTGATTTTCTCTTCTGTTTTGCATTCACCACAGGGGTGGGAGGTTCAGTTTCGCTACTTTCTGAAGGAGGTACACAAAAGAAACCTGGCTTCCTCTGTTGGTTTTGGCCTTCAGCTGGTGCAATCTGCTGGTCAGGTGCACAGAAGAAGCTTGCATTTTGCCTCTGTAAGTTTTGCCCTGGTGCAGGTGCAATCTGCTCAGGGCTGCTGCTCCTCCTTGCCAAAATTCTGGCAAAAACACTTTGTGAGTCTTTGGGCTCCATGGTAGTGGCTGCTCCAATGGCTGCACTGTTCGACCCAGAACTGCCACTGTAAGGAACCATCTGCAAATCACTATTGGAAACAGGCCCACTAGGTGTTTCCATTGTGTCCAAAATTAATCTGCTCAGGACATGGTCGACTGCCTGTTGGACTCCCCCAGTTTTTCTATAATTTTGGTATCGTTTTAATTCGAATTTCATGCGATTTTGATGGAATTTTGGTGGCATTTTGGTTGCAATCTGGCGGCAGTTTCGAGGCTCAGATTTACAAGTACAGGAAACACTAGAACTGCCACCAAACTACCACCACACCACCACCAACTTTCGACCAAAATGCCACCAAATTTCACCCAACGGGCATCGCAACGATGGCACAGAAACAAAAAAGCACCAAGGTTCCACTGAGTATGTTCCAAAACTTTGCCTTTGCTCAAACAGAATTCAAAAATCAACACACTTCTCAACATTTTTATTACCATTACGTCTCAAGATTTTGTTTGTGGGATGAAGGGTTTTGTCAATCTGATATGTTGCATTCATTTTTATGGCTTCAATGCTCCTGGCTCTACAGCATGCGCACTTTGTGGCCATTTGATTTGGTACTTGTTTAATGCGAATATTTGCAATGGATGCATTGTACCATTTTCTTTGATTTGTGTTTCAACAAATACTGCCATGTGTGCAACACGCACTCACACACAGTTACACATACCTACAGCATAAATTAAGGGCATATGTGTAACAGCAATCTTTCCACGCAACAAGCAGCTGGTTTTTCTCAAAGCCTTGTGGCGCTTGAATGTACTCTCACCTGCTTCTGGGGTAATCTGAGACAGAGGAAAACAAAGAAGTAAAAGAAGATAAAGAGGAACAAGAGGAAAAGAAGACCGAAGGAAAAGCAAAGGCAAAGGTCAAGAGCAAAGGAAAGGCCAAACCAAAAGGAAAACAAAAGGCAACTGCAAAGCAAAAGAACCAGAAACAAAAGAAAGAAAAAAAGACAAGAAAGATCAGAAAGACAAGGAGGAAGCACCCAAGAAAGAAAATCTGAATGACAAGTCCTTCAAAGCCCATAGGCTGTGGACCTCAGGCCTTTAAGCTTCAAAGCCCGTAGGCTGTGGCCCTCAGGCTTTAAGCTTCAAAGCCCGTAGGCTGTGCATGGCTGCCAAGCCTTTAAGCTTCAAAGCCTGTAAAGCCCGTGGCCCACAGCTCTTTAAGCTTCAAAGCCCGAGCACTATGCGGGGGCGCATTGATGTGAAAAAATGCACACGAGAATATGTCCGTGAAAATGTGTGCGAACGATATTGAAAAAACGGTGGCAATCGTGAAAGCCCCATATGTGCGTGACAAGAATCAGGTGAGTGAGCTCTATGCGCACACCTTTTGTGTATGAATGGCTTACCAGGTATTTGATAAGGCCCGTTCGTAGACCTCCAAATTTAACACCAACACGAGGACTGCAATCATTGCGTTCAGGGACATCCAGGCGCACTGCTGTACCATTTGTTACGGTTCCAATCCCATGACACTTATAGATACGGACGCCTTGTTTTCCAACGGTAAGAGACAGCTCCGCCTTCGAGACTTCAACCATTATGGCAATATCTAGATTTCCGTTTTGACCTTGAGTGCAGGGGTTGGGCAGCCGTCGTCTTTCAGACTCTCGTGGCCTCACCAATTCAATAGTTTTTGATTTCCATGCCACAGAAGCGCAGGAGATTGCAGGGCGGGCAGTCAAGAGTGGAGCCAGCGCACAGGACATGGTGGCACTACAAAGCATTGGGGGCAAGTGCCGGGGAATTGGCGCTGCGCCTTGGCGAGGAAAGTTTTCGCCGACCTGGCAGCCCTTCAGGCATTGAAAGGGAGTAGCTGCATGCATTTGAAAGAAGATGGGCGCAAGGTAGAAAAGCCAGGGGCTGTTTTTTTCCGCCACATTCTTGCGGGGTAGCGTTGCAAGATGGAGGCTTCGGCAAGCGTCGGCTTGCCCAGATGCAGACCTTGTGGTCGGAAGCATGTGACAGGCAAAATTTGCAGGTATGTGTGGATTTGGTGTGGTTCATCATGGAAGAATCAATAGCGCGCCACTCGTTCTCAATCCTTTTGATTGGCCGTGGGCTGAAAAGCTTTTTCATTCTTGTGGGCTGGAAAGATTTTTTTTGCTGTTTTCGGCCAGCGAAGGAACAGCAAATTTTAGCGGCTTCAACAGGCTATTGGTCACAAGTTTTGACGATTTGGCACGGGAGAGTGAAGCAATTGAATCTCAAAACCCATGCTCCAAGCATATGAAAAGTACCAGGTAAGGTGGTTAATGCCCACTGCGTTGTGTGAAGGGCCTGTGCGAGATGCATGTGCTCCTGCAGAAGCATGGAAAGAAATACATGGTTCAGAAACACCATGTTTTGAAGTATTTGTTGCTGCGTCCAGCCACTGTGCGGTGGTATGTGACTAGTAGTTTCATGTCAATGGTGCTGCACATTGGAGCTAGCTGCGCCAATGTAAAGTTTTCAACGAATTTAGTTTTATGTTTCACTGGTTGTTGTGGGCTGGAACCCTTCTTATTTCTAAGGGTTGGAAAATTTTTGGGCTGGAAGACCTTTTTATTTTTGTGGGCAAGAAAGGTTTTGTTTTGCGCAGCTAAAAAACCACGCTGGGAGGGAGGCTTCTAGCGCCTTGACATGGTGCTGGGAACGAATGGGCCGGACAGATGTTTTTGTTTGTTTCGATTGAAGAGGCCACCCAGCCCACAAGAAACCCAGACTTGCAGACCTGGTCCAACCAAACACAAAAGCTTTAGCTTAAAGCCAAAAAAGCATGTGTGGACTGGAAAGTTTGTTTGGGGTGGGCTGGAAAGCTTGTTTATTTTTGCGGGCTGGGTAGCCTGTTTCAGTCAAAGTTGGATACCGTGTTTATTCTTGACATGTTTCGCTTCTTTTTTGGGGGTGAAGACTTCCTCAACTTTGTGGAGCTGAAGATTAGATTTAACTTGGTAGGTAAGTGTGGCTGTGGGTGAAAATGATCCATCAGGGATGAAAATCACCCAGGTGGCTTCAAACCAAACAGGATCAATTTTTCAGCAGGCTGAAAAAGGAAGAACTAGTTATAAAGACTTTGCGAAAAGGAGCTGTATGCATAGGTTTTAAATGCGTATACTGGTATCCTAATTTGTTTTTCGCGATTTCTATGTTTATACTTCTAGCGTCGTTATGTATATACCTGTGTTACACGTGTTTCAACAGTAAGCGTAATAAGAAAGCTCCCCAAGAACAGGTTCTTACACTTGTGAGGTTCGGGCTGGAAATCTGGTTTCAGTTGTCAGCTCTTGCAGGATAGGCTTTGAGTTTTCACTGTATACACCTGTGAGGTCTGGCATTGTAAAGGCCGGGTTGGATAGCCTTCAGGATTTCGCTTGTAAGGTTGGTTACTTTGTTTTGAACTGTTGGGAAGCTTCAAGCGATGTCACGTTTGCACTGGTGGTTGTATAGCCTCAGGGTTTTTCAGTTTGGTGTTCATTTTTGATCTGGAGATTCTTGTTTTGTTTTTTCGGCCAAAAAAACATCACGACGTGATTCATGAGGGCCCATGAGTTCACATGAGTTCACATGAAACACCATGAAAGCCCATGAAGCCCCACGAGATGACACGAGATCCAATAAAGCCCCATGAGATCACTTAAATCTACTGAGATCAGTTTTTTTTTCGGGGGCGTTTGTCTTGCATTGGGAAAAATTGCAGCGCACAAAAAAGTAAAAGGAAAGGAAAGCATAGAAAACGATAAATCTAACAAGACAATTAGGCGAGATACAAGAAGGTGAGGAAAGGGCAGGAAATAGAAAAAGGAAAGAAAATAAGATAAAATGAATTGAAAAAGGACATGAAAAGGAATGAAATATAAAGGCGAACAAAGCAAATGAAACCCAAAGAATGAAAAACAACAAAAACATGAAGCAACCAAAGGGAAATCGAAGACAAGGAAGGTAAATAAAATGTCTAGAAACGAATAGATGTTTTCAACCAAAGGGAAAGCAAAGGGCGGGAAATTGAATCAGATCAAAAAAGACATGTATTCAATTAAGCTTGACAAGAGCGCACGTATTTACTTTTGAGTTGGTGGTTCTTGGACAATGCGTTCAAATGTTTGAAGAGAAAAGACGAAAGTATAGGAAAACATGTTTATGTTTTCGTTGCAGAAGAATGAGGGGGAGGAGAAAGAAGCGCCACAGGAAGAATGAGAGCAGGTACCCAAGAAGGAAGAGGAAGAGAAATGAGAAGACGAAGAAGAGACAAAACCGTTAGAGGTTTTTGGAGTAATGTGGAAAGCTGTGCGATAAAAAGTTCCAGCTTGCCTTGTCCAAGCTGCCAGAGACCCAGCAACTGTGTCTCTGGAAGAAGTTCGAGCGCAACTGAAAAGCTTAGGAGTGTGACAAGGACAAGGGCTAAAGGAAGAAACCCCAAGGCCGAGGGCCTTTGACCAAGAAGAAGTTGCTCAAAGCTGGTGCTTGGATGGTGGAATTGCGAGATGTTCTACAAGAAAGCCTTTTCCAGCAGGACTGGCGCCCAAAGACCCCAAAGCAGGCACCTTTGACTACAGAAAGAACGCAGCGGACCCCCAAGTTTTACCAGTGCCACAAGCCAAGTAAGAATGAAGCCGCCTGAATCACAATGATAAGACAAGCCAGGAAAGAAGTTGAAGGAACAGCGCCTAGGAAGATGCCTTCAAATTTGCCAAGCCCATGCTTACGAACTTGGATGCAAGATGCTTTTGACCTAGAATATGGTCGCGGCTCAGTCAGTTCAGGAAGGGAAGAAGACCAGGACAATGTGCTTCAAGAAGGAAAGGCAAGGGCAAATGGAAGAAGATAAGGACAAAGTAGACAAGTGGTTTGCCATGTCCCAGGCCTACCCCCGCAAACGAAACCGACACACACACACACACCAGAAAGTTCTAGGCTTTTCAATACAGAAGTGGCCAAGGATTTGTTCATTCTGAAGGCCACCACCCTTTAAATCACTGGTCCAGAGAGCTTTTGCGCTGGGCCGCATGACTGGAAAGCTTTTTTCATATCACCAAAGCCTTTTGAACATATTTTAAAGAAATGTTTGTGGGGACTGGAAACTAAGCTTGCCTATGGGCCGGACAGCCTTTGTTCCTGGCATCTGCATTTAGCTGTGAAGAAGGCCTGTTAGCGTATTTTTGCAGCTGGAGCTGCTGTAGGTCACAGCAGCAATATGGACGAGCTATGTTCCGGAGAAGCTTGCCATTGGCAAACTCTCTCTCTTTTACAGCAGCGCAGGAGATTGCAAAGCTTGCGCGCAGACCTGGCCCTGGCAGCGCCTCAGCCATTCAAATTTATGTGCCCACAAGGTAGAAAAGCCAAGGGCCTCTGGGTTGCCCAGATGCAGACATAATTTTAGGGGACCTTTTGTTTCAGGTGCCACCTGTGTCAAATTGATGGAACTCGGGGTCGCGGCCTATGTGTGGATTTGGTGGCTTCCATCATGGAAGAAGTCTCTCTGCCTTTGGCCGGAAATATTTTTTTAGTTCTTTTGGGCTGGATAGCGCTTCTAATACAGTGTGGCATTGTCGTCATACCGCTATATTTTGTAATTTTTTATTTTGCCATGTCGAGGAGAACCTTCTCACATGGATGGAGGTAAGTACGCAGACCGTTCTTAGTTTCCGAATCATTGCTGCTTGTGCGGGCGTGGATCCCTTTGTTATGCAGGATTCGCGCGTTCCAGCGCAATGGTCAGTCAACTTCTGACATTTCGGGCTATAGCAAGTCACGCTTCTGGTTTTGAACTTTCTCGACAAGACCTTCCAAACTATTGGTGATGTGAGGCTTTTGCGAGTCAGTGCCAGAGGTAAAGCCTTGCTTCGCACACAGACCTACGGATTGCCAAGCCAGATTTCTGACCATCTTGGCGTTCTCACACAGTACCAGTGACCGTCCTTCAGGCCGATGTTGAGGAAACCAGATCATGTTTGACAGTTCATCAGGTCGCATGACATCACATCAGATCACATCACACAGCACATCAAGCCGCACCACATTACATGACGTGACGTAACATGACAGGGCACCACGTTTCATCGCAACACATCACATGGCATGACATGACACCACATCGCATCAGGTTACATGACAGAACCTGACACGACATGACACATGACTTGACATCTTGCAACCAACCGCATTACCTCACCTCGCGTCACCTCACAATCAACCATCTTACTTCACCTCATTTCGCAGCCAACCACATGGCATCATACAACACCGCATCGCAGCACATCACCACCGCCGATGTACCATGGAAACACAACCGCCATCACCAAAGCACCGCCACCAGGCGGAACTGCTGAAGCAAAAGATTCGGTTTGGGCATCGCACTGGTTGGTTGGCCTGATGCTCATTTTCTACGCAAAGGCTTTCCTTTGCTTACAGCTTTTTTTCTCCTGCTGAAATTTCCGCCCCTGGCTATCCCGGAAACTTTTGGTCTATATGAGTCGTTTTGAAAGTTCCTTATCACAAAGTTTCTACAGATGTGTGGTATTTCAGGTTGAATTGAAGTTTTTCCGTTAACATATGAAGCGGGCCCCAAGCAGAGTGAAGTAAAACTGCAAGGCCGCGCCAGGTCCGCGCTAGCTTGGCGCTAGACAATATGCAGTATATAAATATTTACATGTAGAAATGTATCTATTATTTCTCTTTAGATTTATATTCATACATTTATACAGAAAGAGGTTTGTTATACAGTTTCCAGACACAGCAGCACCACTATCAGCCGGAACTCTAGCACCACTAGCCTCCACAAGGTTTTGTAGCGAGGACCAGCCAGCACTGACCAGAACAACCAACATCATCACCAGCAACACTACTTGTATGACTCTGTAGGCTTTGTTGTCAGGGCCCGTTTCGCGTGCTAGCTCGGCGCTAGCAATGCAGTAGCCTGCGCTAGAACGAATCCACGTGAGAGACCTTGGTCCATCATGCGACTTGAGCAGAGTCAGGAAATTTCACAACTGGCAAGCAAGAAGTTCATACAACAGAATTGATGCCAAAGACGAGCATTGATTGCCAATGATGTTGGTGACACCTGCACGACATCAAGTTCGTCCGAGTCGTTTGATTCCAGCTGAAGAAGTTTCGCGCTAGTGTAAATACTACGTGATTTGTTTCTTCGACTCATTTCTTCTGTGCATGCACATGTTTGTCCACCACATAGGCAGCATGAAGTGGGCCCCAATGAAAACACGAATTATCACATAACTTGGGAACCTACGTTTTGAAAAAGTTAAGGCATTTTGAATTGTTTTCAGCAAATTGTTTTTTTAGTTTGTTGCCCTGGAACTTGTTTGGTGTCACGTGACCCGCCCAATTTTATTGAGGTGATGCTACTCATGTGTCGAGAAGCTATGGAGAAAGACAAGGACAGGCCTGCCGTGTCAACCTCAGTGGTGCCCCTGGTGGATTTTATTGATGATTTCCCACAGAAACCCTCAGGCCTAAGTAGGTAATCCGTCCACGTTGGTTTTCATCTCAAATTGACCTGACCTTTGTCCAACAGCTGCTGGTCAATGGCATCGTCAAAAACACTTGCTGCAGGGACTTCTTTATTGGAACTGCCAAATTATTCATTTTTTGTGATAAAGTAACTCATTCGGGAGAACGATCTGGTTGTTGTCATGACCAGTGGTCCTCGAAAACATGAAGTTTGGCCTTTGGCATTGGCTGACAACATTGAAGACATGACAGTAGGTAGTGGGAGCTTATGTTTGCTCTCCCTTTTGAGATTTGAAGCTTTCACCCCCATTGATTTCATCGCTCTTCGCAATGAAACACGGCCAACCTTGCACCTAAGATCTACCATACGACTCGTGGTAAGTGACTTGTTTCCTTCAGAAATGCCGGCTTCATTAACAAAATTGTGCAGTTTTTTTTTTGTCGCCCCAAGATGCGCCATCGTCATGGCTCTGTCATTTGCTGCATTCTTTTGTGTCAAAGCTTCAGCTCTCCTCCCCAATTCGTGGAAAATGTCGGGGATCCTCCCCCAAACACATGAAATACGGTTGATATGACCTGCATCGGGGTTGGTAAATAGATGTTAATAGCGTTTTTCATTCAAATCCCTTAAATCCCTTGAGCTCAGAAATGGAGCATCCCAGGTCAGAGCGGCAGAGCTTTCGAATACCCGAATCACATTGAAAGGCTTAGAGACTCAGGCGCTGGAAGCAACTCATAAGGAGGAACGAGCAACTCCACGGGCTAAAAACGATCGATGGAACTGCTTTCCCAACAGAAAGAACTTGCCACCCTCGAAAAACTCTTGAAGAAAATTACTTTCTGGCTATTTTTGGAAGTGTGGAACGTATTGGCCCCAAAAAAATGCAGTGGTATTGGGCTCTTTGACAGGCAAACGTCGCTGAATACATGAGTAGCCGAGAACTCAGCGTTCAAACGCGGTCAATCTGATATAAATTGGCCTCCTGACTTTTCTCTTACAAATGGCCGCGCACAGCCTTCTTGGAAAACACAACGAGTCCTATTCACATTTTGCCCACTTCAGAGAAGGGCTTTGTGAGTTGTGAATGTGCATTCCTGAGGATATTTGAATCTGCCAGATGGAGACTCGAATCTGATCCCCACGCCACTGAGAAATTTTGTCGCTGACGTCTCTCGGCAAGATGCAAATGAAATGCTGCAGGCTGCGTTTGCACTGCACACTCTGTTTCTTTGTTTTGACCGTTTTGCTTTTGTTACCAAAATTTATTTGGCGTTGTTTTCTTCTAAAGATTTTTCTTTGATTTTGTCAACGTTCATGTTTTTACAAAAAAAACAATAATGTATTTCGCCCTTTTCCATCCACATCTCGGACAGAGTCCATCTCCTTCGTGAAAGCGAATTTGAATCCTAAAAATTCAAGAACGTTTTTTCAATGTTCAAAAGATATACATATTAAATACAAATGAAATACAGTTTTCGTTTTACAAAAATGAGTAAGTTTTTGAAACATTTTTTGTTACAAAACCTTAAAATACTTTCAAAAATGCTTTGCAAATGCTTTTTGTTCAAATTTGTGCTTTGATACGATTTGGTTCAAAAAGAGGCAGATCATTTCGAACTATCAGTTGAAGATCATCAATGTTGCTACCTGATATGGACATTTGTGGTAAACCTGTAAATGTTGATGATATTTACCGTAAAGATGCTCATGTGATTTGGATGTATATGTAAATGTTATAATAGTTACATAATGGATGTTACCGAATGTATTGCCTCGATACATTGTTTTAGAACCCCGAAAAACATGTTTTTTCACCAAAGGCAATTTTGACCAATGTGCGCAAAATTGTTGTTGTTGTTGTTGTTGTTGTTGTTGTTGTTGTTGTTGTTGTTGTTGTTGTTGTTGTTGTTGTTGTTGTTGATGTTGTTGTTGTTGTTGTTGTTGTTGTTGTTGTTGTTGTTGTTGTTG
>Ga0126337_10002567_pt1 | contig 11613 bp, 15 predicted proteins | sample DipCmetagenome_FD_92527 | JGI IMG/M metagenome (GOLD analysis project Ga0126337, IMG submission 92527) | Coral microbial communities from La Bocana,Puerto Morelos, Mexico - Diploria C A metagenome | ecosystem: Host-associated > Invertebrates > Cnidaria > Coral | place: La Bocana,Puerto Morelos... | reverse complement strand
TACCTTAAACTAAGATGTCGTTATGCAATGCCATACTGAGTCTATGGACCAAGCCAAGAAGAATTGTTTAAGCGTCCATGTGCTCCTCGGCATTGCTTTCGCAGTGTGACCGACTTTTGGTCGGAAGAGTCCAAAAAGCAGATTGACGGCATGACTGCGGCCAATGGTCCTATCCCAGAACAGTTGAAGAAAGTGGCGCTGACACCTGGCGCTGTCAAAGTGAAATCCCGGTGTGTGTTTCATCCACAGGAGGATTGCGAGCTATTGAGGGCGAGGATCCATGTGGCTGGGATCGTTTGTATTAGCTGGTCGCCATTTGGCAAGAGGAAGCAAGAGGAGGGCAACGACTTTGTGACCTTTTGCGCCTGGTCGGCAATGCGCCGCACAATCAAGGAGACCGAATCCAATTCTTGTTTAAACATCAAACATCTTAAACTCTTAAACATTAAAACAATTTTTGAGTTTCGATTCTTTGAATCTCTGATTGAAAGCAAAGACCAAGTGCCAAAGGAGTTGATTGCGATTTGGGAATGCAGCGATCGCTATGATGCGTCTCTTATGAACCAAATGCTGGGGGATTTGTATCTTCAATTTCACATGAAAGTGGAAAGCCTTGACTATGGCATGGTGGGTGCTCGAAGGCGTACCTATGGGATCATGCTTTTGCGCTCCGAAGTGCTTGCACGCTTCACCAGGCTGGACAACATCATCCCAATGTTCTACCGGGCCCGTGGGCAAGAACTTGGTGCTTTGACCAGAGTTGGTGTTTGTTGACCAACCGGTCTTCAACAGTGGTCAACCTCATATGGAACCATATGTATTCATTTAGTTTAGTTAAATGTAGTGAAGCATTTTGTATTAGCGGTAGTCCACTCAAATTCCTCTAAGGGGTGAAACTATGAAAAACACACGTGATCATTAACTTGCAATTCCAATAGGATTAAAAGATCATTGGCATAGTTTCCGGGGATTACAAGGATGAACGATGTCAGTTTCAACTGGAAAATTTGGCAATCAAAGCAAGGCCATGATGAACATTCATTAACATTCATCAATTCATATGAAATATCAGTATCTCAGAGTTGTTTTGGATTTGGGTCGTTAGAATCTCAAAGAATACCATTTCCAAGCATCAAGTGCTTGAGCCCAGGTATCCACACAATCATGGTGGCGACCAAGCAGGAGCTGATTCGTGATTTGGAGTGGGCCAGTAACCGGCCCAAGTCGCTGGCAGCCTGATAAAATTACAAGATAATTTTGATGTTTCAAAATTTCGAAAACTTTTGTGAAGGTTAAATTAACTAGGTGCATTTCGGCTTGAGTAGCAAACACTGCATTGATTCTCCACAAAAGAGCCATAAGAGTCAACCAAGATTTTGTTGTCCGATTGCTTCAAAAATCTTAGGCATACGGCCTGACGATGCAGCAGGTGCTTGCCTGCTCCAACCCCCATTTGGCTGTGCTGACCCAGAAGGAGAAGGACAACTTGGAGATGTACAAAGCAACTTACGGTCAGGGTTTGTGCTTCAACCTCAATCAGAATGCTGACAAGCGGCCGATTGTTTCGAAGTACAATTCACTCTTCACACTCATCCACAACTGTGGCATTCTGTGGTATGAGGCTGACGTAGGAGTATGGAAGAAACCCAGGTTCATTTCCCCTGTCGAGATCACTTTGTACCAGGGGCTTGCTTCGAGGGTGTCTTTGACTTTGCCACGTGCAAAGGAATGCTGGGAACGCCCAGTGCCAGCTACGTGCACGTTCGCTGTGGCAGACCACAACAGGTCGAGGACTGCGTGGGCTGGACAGATTGGCAACGGCATGTGTGCCCCTGTGGTCGCATCCTTTTTGTAGCTTGAGGGCATTATGAGTGTTCATGTTTGAAAGTCACCAAATATCTTTTTGATATGTGGTTTGAGTACGAGTATGAATAAACAAATGAATTTGTGGTGCGATGTTTGGGTGGTTGTATTTCCAGCCTCGGGATTAAACTTTTACTTCAGCTGCAGCTGGCCACTATACATGTGCCCACCACATCCCAGAGACCATACCATCTCCCAGATATTCTGTGCTTTATTCATTTCTCGAATTGTCGAGCTGCCAGCAAGGATTTACAAGGGGGAATGTAAATATAGAAAATAAGGGGTGCAAAATCTGGCTGAGGTACGTGGCCTTTCTGCATTGCAGCTACTGCAGGGACTCCGATCGTGTGATTCGGGAAAATGTGATGGCAGAGGTACTGCCCAAGAACAAGTTCCTGACCAAGACTGCCAAGCTCAAAGCAAAGGTGGTTGCTGAAAAGATGAAGGCACGTGCTGGAAAGGCAAAGATGTCAGGTGGCAAATCCAGTGCTGGCACCAAAGTTGCCAAGAAAATGAAAAAGCCTGCATCAGCTACAGGATCCAAGAAAGGCAAAAATACCAACGGCTCCAAGAGCCAGGGCAAACGCAAAGCAAAGAGTGTGTGAAGATAACAATGCCTGAATCAAGGCTATCATCTTACCTGAGTCAAATTTTGATTTTGGTGTTAGATCAGTTAGAGCTTGCATCAGCCAACTGAATTTTTGGATCGTATTCAACCATATGCTGCAGCCCAACTACTTTTTGCTGTGCAGGTGAATGCTTGTGGTATCTAGTATACATATCAGGACGTGAGGTAAGGTCACTAGCAAAACATCACTTTGTCACTTTGAGTAACATCAACTAGGAACCCGCGCAGGCACTCCAAGTGGGGGTGGTATTGGTTACGATCGACTCTTGAATAAGTTTACGTGTGGCTAAGCATCGTGGAACTCTGGGGTGTCCACAGTGTGTTCCCACACGGGCATTTCCGTGTCAAGCTGCTGGCTGGGTGCTAGGAAGTAGGATGTGACGTAGTGACGTAGTAAGGACAGTAAGTACTTTGACTAGAGTGCTGGTTTGTTGTTCTAGCTCAAGCTTCAACACTTATGCCTGCAGCGTGGCAGTTGCCGAAATCTCTTTGCGGAAGCACACATGCTGCATCGCTGGTCGCCTGCATTGTCGGGCTCAATAAGCTCGCAGTCTTTCAAAGCAGACAGCTCTGGTGCAAAGTGCAAATTTACTTTTCTGGATTTATGATGGTGTCAATGAACGGTGAACAATCGACAGTTTCTTCATGCCAGAGCTGCTGCGTGCACTGCTCTCCCCGGTGGAGTAGCTTGTGTGCTTGTGCTTACTTTGGATTGAATTCCAAACGGGGCTTCTCAACCATTCGCGAACACTAGGACCAAATGGAAAATATTTGATTCCTTTTCGGGATGGTCAGGATGGTATCGTTTGGCATTTGCAGAAATTGATTCTTCCACGTTCCGCTGTCTCATCGTTTCACCCCACTTGGCAAGAGATTTGTAATCTGACATTCGATTCGTTTGCGTGTGTGTGTGTGTTTTGTGTGTGGTCACCCCCGAGCTCAACGAGAATAGTTTCCACTATCGATTGTTGGGGGTGACATTGGGGGTGTTGTTTCTTGTGTTTCAAGTTTAATGTTGGAATCTTCGGATGCATGATGCAAACTGCACACTTCTTTGCAGCACTTTTGTTGCTTCCTATGAAGTTGAGCCCTGTGATCATGGATGCCCAGGTGTCCAAAAATATCCAACACGTAATTTTATTCCAACTCATCCCAAATCTGACTCTGAATTGAAATTGACATTCTGAGAGTTTCCATTTGAACTAATTTGAACTGAATTGTTATTCATTTATTTCATGTTCACATCTCCTTCCTTGCCCTTCAGACTGGGCAGTTTGCTACCATTGGCGACTGCTCACTATGGCCCCTTCGATGAAGGGCCATTGACGATCGAAGAACGGATCTCTTCAAAGGGGAGAGCCCGTCAGGATGAGGTGTGGCGCATCTATGTGCAACAAGAAGGGGTCACAGCTCAGTTGTTCGATGCCCAAGGACGACTTCCGAGAACACAGCCAAGTTGAGTCAAGCTGAGACAACTTCAACTTCCAAGATCTTGCTAGTTAGTTGCCAAGTTGAGATAATTAGAGTCTGATGAAAAGGTGGAAATGCCATGAATCAAGATTCAACACTGCAACCAGCAACCATACAATCTATAGGATCAGTTTCTTGATTTTCTTTAGGCCAGCTACCCATTGCATCTATCCAGGACGGAGGGTGCTGATTCGACATCGTCTCAACAACCGCAACGAAGTGTCACATCGCAATGAGCTGAAGAAAACACTGATTGAATATGGCTTCGCCAAGGGAGTGCTTTGTTTGTGCTTCAGGGGGTAATCTTCCGGAGTCTTCCCGTCGCCTCTTGAAGTTAGTCTGTTGGATATGATGATATGTAGATATAGTAAGATATACTATATGTCAACACCGTTGGACCTTTTGCTCGATTTTTTAAATATATGATTATATGATATATATAATAGACATATATATATATATGTAACTATATGAAACCTCCCTTGTGTCTGTTGGATATAGTAAAAGTCCAATGCTTTCAAAGCCCGTAGGATTCCAGGAGGTCCACAAAAAGATCTAGTGTTAGGCACAAAAGGTTGTATGCCCTGCGCACTTGTAAATGACACACATACATGTTATGTAGTCGTGAATCTGTATATAAACAACTATCTATAACAAAGAGTCGTTTATGCTTCGAAACTTCTAAACGTGTAAACGTCATTCGTGCGTGAATTATTTTCATACCCACAAATACAGCACATAACGTACGTACATGTATGTATGTACGCACTGTATGGTCACCTACCAACAACCGTGAGCAACCCTCTACCTTTCAAGGTTCGTGGGTCTCCATGGGTGATCTCTCGACGCAGAGCTGGTGGCGCTGGCGTCGCTGACAGCAATGGCCAATCGGCTGATGGAACCCTGAACTGTGAGCTTCTGATGATGACATCGGCTACTCTGATTGAGGCCCTTTATGAGTGCTGTGATGATTGGCTTCGAGAGAATGCCCCAGGCAAGGCCACTATTGCAGACCTAGATGCCGAGGAGCCAACAGTTCTGTTTATTAGTCAGAGTAATGCAGGGTAATGACAAATGTAGTCCAAGTTAACAAAGTCAGCTATGCATACTGATGTTAAGACTGGTAAGACATTTAAGTTTTGGTATTGGCAATCGATTCTCCACTCGACCATCCATCATGTCCAAAGAGTCCAAAGAGTTCCAAACAATGACAAACAAACAGTTCCAAAAGCATTCTCTGTGCTAGGAGAAAGAGTCGTTCTACGCTACGCAAATCGGAAGGAGCGTTGCTGAGGGGGTACCGAATGTGACAATTTTCCATGAAAGGACGCCGTCAGTGCCTCGCCTGAATCTTTGGTTTTTGTAATTCAGTAATTTGTACCCACCAATGGATTACTGTAGCCAGAATGCCGGAGATTCATCGCATGCATTATGCGTGCTAATTCTTAGATCCTTACTTGGCAATTGGTAGTGCACATATTGGCCAAACTTACGATAGAACTTAGAACAAGCTGAACAAGCGCAAGAAGTTCTTGGTAGTAGTAGCGAATAGTTCTAATGATCTAATGCCAATGCATACTAAGCCATTTCCTTCGTTATTCATGACGTAAAAATTCACCTGTTTCATCTACTTACCACCGAGGATGTATTAGAATGGTTGAAACTGTGGGGCAACCACTTCAATAAACAGGCGTCGGTTTGCTCTTTCGTAGAGCACTTACAAGTGCTCGACAAGCTGGAGCCGTCACTCCAGCGACATTTGCAAACAAACTTCACGCCACCGCTTACCAGCTCTCACAAAAGCTTCGAACGTGAAGTTAAGATTTTTGTGGACAAGTACTTCCCGGAGCACTTTGGTAGCTACAGAGAGCTGGCTGCTGCCCAACTCTTCCGAAAGAGGCTGCAAGAGAACGCTATATGGGACAAATTTTTGACATGGTGCTGTGAGCACGTGGACTTCCGCAAAGCTGCCGAGTTGGATAATGGCGTGGTCTTCAAGATTTTGAGTGCAGTCGTACGAAAATTCTTGGTATCTGCAGACTTCAAGAATTCCAACAAGTATGATGGCATTTTCACATGGGCTGACTTGGTGCCCAGACTTACGAAACACCAGCGTGCAGATTTGATAGAAATTATATAAATCAGTTTGCCCTTTAAAAAATCCAATTGTGAACATGAACAGTGGGACCAGTGAGCCGGTATCAGTAAACAGTAGCCATATCAAATGTAAGAATGAATTGCCAGTTTTCTTAGGTGGACTGTGTACGGTGATTTGGTCTCTCCTTCGTTCCCTGTTTACTTGATCAATGTGTTATCTGTTATGTTTGTTAATTATGTAATGTGACTTATGTGACCATATTTTGACTCTTGACCACTTTTTTCCGGCCATCCAAATCAATGCAATGCATCTAAGTTTCGATTCCAAAAAGCGAAGCCTAAAACCAATCCATCATTTTGTTATCCTGAGGTGCTCTCCGTGCTGAAGTTCGCTCTGCCCTGCGCACCCGATTTTGCCATCCCTTCCCTACCACAGGGTGTGACCAGTTGGGCTGTGCCACACATCTTGAAGAAGGTATCTGATGTTGACAAGGCAGACTTTTTGCTGGCACCTTTGGCCAACGCAAAGGTGTGCAAGCAGCCTGAGAAAAAGGATGTGAAACCGAAACCAAAAGCAAAACCGAAAGGCAAGAAGAACAAGCGAGCTCTTGATGACGATGATGATGAACAAATCACAGCGTCTATCTACGGTGAAGATCTCTTGAACGCTGTGAATTACACTTTAGAGAAAGTTCAGCCCCATCATCGGAAACCAGCTTCTGTAGCTTATGCGCTGGACTTGGGGGTCTTGTTTGCTTTAGAGTCCAACCTCGACTTTGCAGGCATCACGCCGAAGCTTACGGTGTGGACCAAAACACGAAAATTCATCAAGTGTTACCTGAACCGCTCACACGCCCTTCGGGCACGAGGTAGTGACCCTGATGTGGCCATAGACTTGATGAGTACTTTGGGGGATCAGCAGCATGATGATGAAGAACGTGAAGACAAGGAAGATGATGACGAAGTTGATTGCTATCAACGTCTTTCGGCTTTGCTGCGCATCAGCAACACCATGAATGTGACATCCTATCTGGACAACAACTTCACTGATTTCAGTTCCTTGGACTTGACTTCTAGCTTGGTCAATCAGAATTAGAATGGGAAATCTTTCTCTTTTTGTCTCAAGACCTATGGGCCTATGACCTAAAGATCAACTCATCGTTTTTCATCACTCTTCCATCTCATACCCTCCCCTTAGCGGGTTATCGCCATTAGACTTTGGATCTCCTAAGGCGGATCTGTGGAGGTTGATTCTGGTGGCAAGGATGAGCACATGCCGTTGCCTACGGTAGCACAACTTCTGGAATCACATCCCGGATGTATGCAAGTGGTGAACAAGGCGAGGTCTTCGGGTCTCCGATCATACTGCAAGCCATCATCGCATCAAATCATATTGTACATATCAATATGTTTATTTAACATAATTTAACATATAGAACGTGTGGATGTGGATAAAAATGTTAGTAGATAGTAGGTAGCATCAGCGCAAATTGTTTAGTACATTTTTTGTTTTCGAACATATACATGTAAATGTTTTTTGGCAAAATATGGCTAAATATGCACATAATCAATATGAACAAGATGACTGATGACATACGTACTACGTTACTACATACATATGTTGCAAACAGAGCAGGCAACAGAAACTGTGAGGTCCAGAGTCCAAGGTTGCTGATGTTTTTGCTCTCACTTTTGTTATGTACATAATGTACATATGTTCGTGTGTGTGTGTGTGTGTGTACTGTGTGAATATGTCTGTGTGAGTGTTTTTATGGGGCTTTTGGGGTACCTGAGTAGCATCTTGTTTTCCTTGTTGTCGTTGTAGTCTAGTGTTTGTTAGTAGCCGCTGTTGCGATGTTTTGTTGTCGGGGTGCCCGTTGTTAGCTTTAGCTGTTCATTTGTTAGTCAACTTAACTTAGCCTTTGTTTTTCAGTGTTGGTGTTGGTTCGCAAATTCTTGATTAATGTGGTCAGCGCATTATTTGCACAGACCCTGGAAGGTCAAAAAGGGCATTCGCGTTTCCTTTGCCAATGTGTTCCTCATCCGGCCGATGGATCCACCATTGCAAAAGGTCAAAGCGCTTCACGACATCATGGCCTTGGTTGCAACTTCGGTGTCGGCAGTCATTGAGCCTGTCTGGGTTGATCTTGCAGTTTCCCTACTACAGGTCATTGGCGAAGAGGAAGACAGCATGGCACTATTGGTCGAGAACATCCTGGCCGTTCCATGCTTTGCATCGTTCAAGGGCAAAATAAAGGGCATCTTTGGTGGCTTTGGGAATTCCAAGGCCAACATCATGACATTCTTGCCTGTTCGCTCCATCTACTTTTTGGCCGGGATGCAGGCAGCTCGAGATGAGATTGACACTCACTTGCCCAGTGCAAGTTCCAGTGGCGATGTGGCTGTCTTATTGGAAACCAAGACAGTTTTATCCAATGCCTTTTCCATCATGCGAAGAATGGCTCGTCAAATTTCAAGTATTGACATTGAGTTCGCAGAGGAGAACCCGTTGGCAACTACAGTCAGCAGCGATGAAGACAAACCAGGGTCAGGGTACAACGAACGTTGGGTATACTGGCGGCAAATATGTGTTTTTAAAATTTTAGATGTATTTTCATTATATTGGTACAAGGAAACGAGCAATGAGTAACGTGTACAAAGTGCACCTTGTACATTGTAAATTGTCACACTTGATTTTTTACCAAGACTCAAGACCTTTCCTGCTACAGTTACCAGGGGGGCAATTTGGGGGATTGAAATTATATTTTAGTCTTTTTGAGTCTTTTTAAGTTAACAAGTTAACAAGTGATACTCACCCTTTTGACCCTTAGGACCCTTATGCTATTATACTCTTTTATTCGTTTGCTTTCTTCCCCCACCATGTTGCATTCAGAGGTCGCTATGTGGATGAAAGCGACTCAAGCATTGGGTGACATGAAGAATGGCCCAGTCATGCCAAGATCTGAGCAAGATTGGGAGAACCTGCGCAAGTTGGAAGCAGCCAAGCCTGGCAAAAAAATGCCGCCACATTGTGGAGCGACTTGGCCGATCAGCTAGGGTGGGATGGTGAGCCGGGCTCGAGACCTACCCTTCCTGAAAACATTCCACGTGAAGTTGCTGGTGCTTTCTACGATTCCAAGGGCAAGGATGAGTTCATCAAAGGGACTGCTTCTTTCAAGAAGGAGCTTGCAGTGAAAAGCTTGGCCTGCTTTTGGTACTTGGACGAGCGACGTGCTGAGGAGAAAGCCTTAGAGACTTGGGAGCAAGATGTGGAGAAGTTGATTGCCTACGCCAACGCACAAAAGGATGCAGCTGCGGATGAGCTGGGGCTGCTTACTCTCGATGCTGAAAAGGGTGACACCATTCTCAATGATCCCACCGTGGCGCCAAACAAGCAGCACTGGGAGGTTCAGCGTGCTGCAGCTTACGCAAGTTGGTGCATTCTTGGGAGCTACATCCAAGATTCCACGGATATGCCCACAAGTGTGACTGGCGCTGAGTACTATGATACTGGTTTGGACTATGTGCAAATCATCAAGAACAAGCCATCTATCAAAGTCGATAGCGTTGAGGCGATCCAGGACAACATCACGGCGTCGCTACGTTTGTGCTTTGCTGGGAGGCTTGTGCCTGTGCCCCGTGGTCAGCCTCCGAGTTTTCTGAAGTGCAAGCTGCGAATTGCGTGACTTGCCAGCACATGTGCTCAGGGTGTTGTGGGGTACCATACTGATACTGTCCTAAGCATTTACCCCATCAAACTACCATGGCCCTATCACGGATTATTGAAACTTTTCATAGCCCAGCTCCAAGCAAAATCGTCATCAATATTCACCGGTAAAAAGCAACAATTTGTGAGGCCCACAGGCCCACAGAGTTAGAGTTACTGGGGGTAAAGTTTTCTAAGTTTTATTTTGGTTTGTAGCCACCATTCCGTGTCTGTGTTCACTGGTTAGGTCGGAATACTTTCAAAGCCGTGGGTTTGACCTTTTCTTGGTGCCCATTGCACCCCGCCAAGCTGCCAGCATCGCGGCCAAGTCTCCGCTTTGCAGTGCTGCGTGGTTGATTCCACCATCTCAAGGTGAAGATGGTGCCAACATGAGTTTTCAGAACAAGACATTCAGCGTGAAGTACTACAATGGGGTTACCCAGCCTTTTCAAAGTTTTTAAGTTTTTTTTTCAAACGCAAACGTTAACTATTTACCAAACACTGGGTGAAGGTGAAGGGGCGAGGTAAGGGTGAAGTATTTCTGGGACGTTAGATGCACTGCATGGTGACAGTGACGGTGCAGTAGTGGATGTATTTGATTTCCTTCATTGTAGCGAAGTGATAGATGGTGTGCTGCTAGTAGGGCGTGTGATGATGTTTGTTGCTTTATATACACTTTACGCTGTACTAATACTTGTAAACATATCACTGTTTGTGGCTTGTCTTGTGTACTCCATGTGTACTGTGTTTTTAGTAATGCATGGGGCTGGCCTTTTCAGTTTCACAGTGACCGTCATAGTCACTATCAGCATCATCATGATCATCGACTATTCACGATTAGCCGTTTTCATCTGTTGTTTATGTGAACTTTACGGAACTTCACAGTGTGACAGTGTGTTTTTTTGATTGGGTATGGATGGATGAATGGATGGATGTTAATGTACAAGCAAATTAGTATTTTGTGCATTCCGTTCATGTTTTGCCATATATGACGCCACAACCTCATCATCACTTGTTCTGAACTTACTTCCCGTAGGTTGTCATCGATGTGGACCTGCCTCGCTTGGTCCTGAACACACACGCCGCTAAGATGGTGGGTGACGCCTTAGCCGCGTTGAACAAACCCAAAAAGAAAGGGAAGAAATCCGATGACAAGGACAAGGAAGGAGAAGGAGAAACGGAAACTGACAAGCAAAAAACAATAGTTTTGTCCTTGACAAGGGCACCTACAGCGGATGAGATCACAGAAAAACAAGAGAAGGACACAGCCAGGAGTGCCAAGAAAACTGAGAAGCAAGAAAAGGCAGACCGTCTCAAAAAACTTGAGGACGGTGAGGAGGTTGAGCCCATGAAATTCTCAACTTCACTTTTACGTCACATTATGAAATGATGTGATGCCGCAAATTTTGCAGCGCTTTTTGCACATGGGTTGTCCAAATTCTGGGTATTGTGTTGGTAACCACCGAGCGCAGTGTGTACAGTTACATTCAATTACATCGTTGTCATACTTCATCATTGTCCCATGTATCCTCATTACGTTATATATATATATATATATATGTGTGTGTGTGTTGTGTGCCACTGTTTGCTATGTTGTGTCAAGGAGTCATGAGAGCCTTTTTCAACGGTATGTGTGTCAGTGTTTGTTTTTTGTTTGTTTGTTTGTTTGTTTGTTTGTTTGTTTGTTTGTTTGTTTGTGTTTGTTTTTGTTTGTTTTTGTTTGTTTTTGTTTGTTTTTGTTTGTTTGTTTGTTTGTTTGTTTGTTTGTTTGTTTGTTTGTTTGTGTGTGTTTGTTTGTTTGTTTGTTTGTTTGTTTGTTTGTTTGTTTGTTTGTTTGTTTGTTTGTTTG
>Ga0126337_10002565_pt1 | contig 11619 bp, 6 predicted proteins | sample DipCmetagenome_FD_92527 | JGI IMG/M metagenome (GOLD analysis project Ga0126337, IMG submission 92527) | Coral microbial communities from La Bocana,Puerto Morelos, Mexico - Diploria C A metagenome | ecosystem: Host-associated > Invertebrates > Cnidaria > Coral | place: La Bocana,Puerto Morelos... | reverse complement strand
TTTGGAAAAAGAAAAGTATAGGCTCCAAGGGATGGCGGGGCTGGAAGGCAAAGAAATTGAGGGGAGGAAAGGGTCGTCCCCCCCCCCCCCCCTCCCCGTGGCCGCCGCCCCAGGAAAGCTGTGTGGGCATGACTCGTTCGCTAGCCATTTACAATAGTTATCTTGCCATGGAATTCTGATTCGAAGTGGAACTATATTAGACAAAACAGTGAGGCAAAGAGCAGTGGAACACGAGGAATAGGACCAGAGTGAAATCATTGTTAGTCCAACTTCGCTCAAAAGAAATTGTTCACCCATTGTTAAAGGTAACAAAGAACTTTACTGCCGTCTCTCTGCGTATGTTAGAAAGTTTTCAATTGTTTATTTTTAAAAATGACGTTTTCCAACCAACATTTTGATAATCTTATTTACAATATTGAATAATGTCACTTGTGAATAAATAATATTCACTCGCGTTAGCAGTCGTGTTTATTCAGTAATATTTAACTAAACCAACTTAGTAGAGCGATCCCACCCCATACGTTTAATCCTCGTTTCAAATTAAAAAATGGAACTTTATACATCATAACACTGTGTACAAGTCTTTAAATTTTGGGGATTTCTGTAGAGGCATTTTACTTCGCAGTCATTACTGTCACGAAAACACTAAAAGGAACGTTCACTAAATGGACGGTCTAGATTATTTTGTGGGGTATAAGAAATTAACATTTTACGAAGGTTAATAATTACTATGGTAGCAAGTTGTTTCGAAGTTTCCCCTGAATGGAAAACGCCAGATTTTTTCATTTATTTTGCAAATGGCATTAATTTGCAATTTTTAGGTTTGTAAGTCTTATCAACTAGAGAATTGAAAAGAACACTTTGCCGTCCACATCGTATAGAGTGGCAAACTCTTACAATTAAGTCTCTTCCTTTTTTCAGCTTTCTTTGACTGAGTTAACAAAATAAATTCCCTAATGTCACAACTTCTATAAGCGTCAGACGTTATGGTGCAACCAAACACTTAGGTTTCTCTTGGACATGGTCTTGTTCAAAGGAGCACTCAGAGTATTTCTATCTCCACACTTTATGTTGACGAGCCACTGCTTGCATCTCCAGAAGAGATCATTATATCACTGTTTCTTAGGAACCCTTGCTCGCTGTCGTCCTTATTATGGGCTTTCTTATGCCCAGTCAAAGTAGTCTTTTTCGATTTTGGCTGTGATTTAACTCGTTGGATTCCAGACCTCTTGCTGGCCTCGTACAGGGCATCCTCATCAGTGGTTTCATCGCCTGACTCGGACTCAGACCCCTCAGCTGCACCTGACGCTTCGGTTGTTTCAGGTGCCTTTGTGGGAGCGGCAAGTTTTGGCAGAGGTGAAATTATAAGCGCCGCCATTTCCATTCGGCTCAGGTCTAAAAATAAAAAAAAGCATTTCAAGTTGCTCGAGTTTTAAATACTTCTTTCAATTTTTTAATCAATCACTATTATATCTTCATTATATCTCCCAAAAGCGAGTTACGTACATGTAAGTGCTTATGGTGTCCATGGCGATAAAATAACTACCAAGAAATTTTTTTTTTTAATAAACAAATATCGCGTATTAAATGTGTTTGTGCACAAGTGAGTACAGCTTGAGAATGTGCAAAAAAATTGATATTAGGAGATCGGTACAAAACGATTGTTAATTACCTGCAGTTCTTTCATTCCATTGTTGCCACAAAGGCTGTAGTTTAGCTGGGATGCGCGGAGGACACGTTAACGTGTGGCATGCCTGAGTACACGGGCTGCAGACTGGTAACGAACACTGGGCGCACGTGTTGCACGGGCTGCACGGGTCCGGCGCTGCATACGGGCTGGGCGGTAAAAGGTTCGGCAGTCCCATGGCAGGGGCATATGCCGGAGGAGGTGGAGCTAAAACCGTCAAAGAAACAGTGTCAATATAAAACGTTTTATGATTGGTCAATTGCCCCTTCCCGTTTGATTCAGGCGAGAGGTTTATACTCACCTTGATACGGAGCTGGGGCATAAGCGACTGGTGGAGGCGGAGGATTCACGTACTGCGGGGAGGGCTGGTAACTAGCTGTTGAAACAGTAAAGGAAAACCAAATTAAAAGGTGTAAATTAAACGTGCCAACAAATTTTAGTTTTCGCTAAACGCCCACATAGACACGCTTGTAAATGCCTCGCTGCATTTTCATCTTCTAGTCGGTTACAAAAGTGCTCTGTTTTCAAATGTAAGCGTTCTTGATGAAACCAATAAGAGTTTTGTGATCGAATACCAGTGTAGATGACAAGAAATACCGCATTATTAGCAATATCGGCAAAAATTGAATCTACGTCTAAACGCTTAACACATCGTGTTAAACTGTTTGTATGCTAATAGCTATGCAAGCCTTATTAGCACTAAGAACTTGTTTTCAGCGTTAATAGGAACCATGCCAGGAATCGTAAAATAAACGGAACTAAGATGATTAAAGCAGGCGTACAATGGAGACTGAAGTAAGAGAATAGGGAGGATTGTCAAGCAACGACCACGCCTAGTCTCTTGTCTTATTCAAAACCCAGCAAAATGTTAGGAAACTGCTCATTTCCAATACAATAATTACGAGAGGACTAAAACACCATTTGTCAAAATATTATGCAATCCGAAACATTATGGCCACCAGATGTCAATTGAGGTTGTCTTCTTCTCGCAGGTAACAGTTTGAGGTAAACATGGATGTACCCTGGGAGCAGGCAAGAAAACATCCTTGCGGTTCGTCATGTTTGGAAACAAATTTTCGGGGAAAAGAGATAGAATTGTAAACTTAAAAGGTGCAAAGAAATCAGATCTTAACAGTTCTTAGCCCTTTAGCAGTGATAAATCTATTATAATCTACGAGGACTCTTCTTATCTTTTCATTTGTTTGATTAACCTGTATAGTGCATATGATCAAGCCACCAAGGACCGATATTTTTTTATCAAAGATTTACAGTTAGAATTAGTAACAATCATTGATAAGTTTATCTCTATGAACAAGCAATTTATGTCTCACCTTGGTTGTATCCTGGAGCGGGAGCGGCTGCGTACGGCACTAAAAGGAAACAAAGAAACTTTCTTAATTAAATACGGTTTAACTGATGTCTGATTTCACTGAAAACGTTCAAAATAGTGCAGACATAAGCAAGACACCTTGAAAGATGAACTGTGGCAATTGAATAATAGGCTGGAGACCAGGAGAAGATTTTTCTACTTGTTGAGGTTGAGGCTGAGATGAAGGTTCAAACTTTTTGTGTGCTATTAAACATCAACGCAAAGTTTCCAAAAATGTTAGACGCAAGGATAGAAATCACAAATATTACAAAGGCGGCACTATCTAATAAAACGTGTGACTGAGAACCTTGTTCGTGTTGAGGTTTAGAATGATATTTCCAAAGATCGTACCAATGAAACGAAGGAGCTACGAAATTGAAAAAAAAAAAAAATACGAGAAATTATCAACTTGTCCGGACTCCCATGTACAATTTAGCAAAAGCAATGGCCAGATGAATTTCCTAACATGACTTTCGAAATACCTGCTTGAACAACGTTTAAAAAAGCAAACGAAACAAAGAATGCAAAAACGTCGATAAATAAACTCTTCATGTCGTTTGTTCGAAGAAATCCAGGATCGAATTTCCAAACTTCAGGAGTTTGATTATACGCGAGCTTACGTGTTTTACCGAAGTGTCTAGTTTGCAGGTAGTCCATGATCTATCTCGATTGTAATTGGCTATTGAAAATCAAGTCATAACAGACCTCACTAAATGACTGTATATAGACACAGGGCGGGACTTGGGAAAAATAACGGGGACAAAAATGGCGCGAAAATACTGTCGCAAGAGTAATTTTAAACCAGGGCGCGGTCAGTCAAAAGAGGGGATTATAAATTAACATCTAGTTGACGTTTAATTGATACCTGCAAACAAAACCTATAGTAGTTTCCGAGATATTCCGTTTTGATAGTCTGAGCTGAACCATTTCTCCTTTAAGTGGCCATTCCTTGCCATTATTAAAGATAAATGGTAAGTGGTTGCTTGCGAGAAGTTTCAGTTATAACTTGTATCTTATGATGTTACACCCTCAGTTCGAGTAAATCTAATTTAGATGCAACGAAATGAAATGAGCTTCACTAGCCCAAAAAGAATCGTAAGGGTCAATTTCTCTTGCCCCATTTGACTGCATGGTAGAACTTTTTTAATGAGTTGTTCCATTAGCTCAGGAGAGGCGTTGTATTGACTTCCCGTTAAATAGAACTACAAGAGACTGCCGAGCACTGTACAAAAAAGAAGGCTCTGGAGACAAGAGTAGTCAATTTTTGCTGGGTATGTGCATTGGTCTCTCAAACTCCTAAGCCATCATAGTATATTCTATGCCCAGTTATAGACCCCATTTTTGCAATCCCTTAGTCACTTTATGCTGATGCATCTATTTTATAAAGCCTTTTATCTAGTTTATTCCAAAATGTAGTGACACATTTGTTGAAGTGAGTGTAAAAGGGCAGCCGTGACCTTTTCACGGCAAATCTTCCCAAATACTTCCCAAAAGTACATCCCTACTTGCTAAAATTTTCTTACACCCAAAATACCCAAAATTATTCGACCCCATTCTAGTACCTCTATTAAAAATGCAATGTTTATAGTCAATCTAATCGTGAAAATGCGACCCAACCAGTGGCACATCCCTATTACTAGAAGTGGCTCCCCATCAACTTACCGGGATTATTTACGCAGTCGTAGTTCACATCCAGGTACTTGTTTGCGTCAGGGCACGCGTCTCCAAACACGCCATTACTAGCGAACAAATCACAGTCTTCCAAGCCATCACACTGTCTCTTCACTGTCTCATACGCTCCCGGCGTGCGACACATGCCAGACGGCATTGGATTGGCTTCTTTTAGGCATCCCACATCACCCGTATCACCATAATCAGCGTTTAAAATTCTTATCCTCTGCTCGGGAGGGCAGGATATTTTCTGGGTCGTGTCTTTGCATATGACAGTCCTTTGGGATGGCGAGGAGTAAACTCCGCTTTGACGAGCTAAAGACAGTATTTTTAAAAATGTAGTACTATCCGGCTGATACTGATAGTTAGTTCAATGATTACACTCAAGTATATTTTTTAAAAATTATTTTGCTTCATTAGTTACGTGATCTAATGAATTACACGAGTCTTGCAAGAGCCTTGTTTCTTGTAAAATCCACCACAATCCATTTGGCCTATCCGCGTTTCCCCCCGCGGATGCATATTTTCCCGCACTTGACATTCATTGCATATTTTCATTCCACTTTTGTTTTTGAACATTAACTCACAGTATGATTAAAAAATGTCCTCTTACCACTTGATAGATAAGAAAGAGCTTTTTCCTCTTGTTGGTCTTCAGCGTATTTCGTCTGAGCCTCATTCATTTGTTGGGTTTCATCAGGTGGTGGTGTATCATCGTCTTGCTCGGTGGAATCAGTAGCTTGTCTATTGCTATCAGCTGCTGGCGGAGTCTCGGCGTCGATGTCTTTAACATCTTCAACTTGTTCAGGTTTGCTTTGTTCTTTCTCAGCGTCTTCTTCTCTGGAAGCTTCTTCCTCGACTTTCTGAGTCGAGGTGTCCAGCTGTGAAGCCTGGACGGCTTCCGTGTGCGGTTCGCTGTCGAGCTTCTGCGAATCGCTTGCTATCTTCTGATCCTCGCTTTCGCCTTTTATAACAGTATCGTTATCTCTGCTCTGTGACTGGGTGACAGGTGCTTCTAATTGGCTACCAGAACCTTCTTCGTCGCTGATTGGCTGACCGCTTGCAGGTACCTCTCCACTTGACGCAGCTAAAGCTTCTTTGACGTCATTATCAGTTATAGTTACGTCATCATCGTCGTTAACATTCTCGTCCTTATCTTCGTCATCTATCTTAAGTTCACTTCTATCCCCGTCGTCTATGACGTCATCACCGGATCCTGTTTTGTCATTGTCTAAGTTGGCGGAAAAGAAGCAAAGAGTTAGAAATAATACTTTTCGAAAGAGCAAATTGACATTTACATCATTCTTCGTTTCATTAAGGCAGTTGTCATGGCAACACTTTTAATGGTCAGCAGTAAAGGAAACAAGTGTCATAACTCAAGTGTCTTAGCTTTATTTCGTTGATTGGGTTTGTCAAACTGTAATTCAGCACATAACAATCAAAACTGTGAAGTCTTTCGTTATTTACGTTGTGAGTAGTTCACTCTGGGGTGGACGGTAACGTCGTCTTCTGTCGTAGTGTAGTCTTGTGGAGGGGTCTTGTTGTCGTTGTTGTGTCGTGTTGCACGCTAAACTGTACGCCATTGCTTGAAAGATTGGTACGTAGTTTCTTTGACGTGTTTTTAATCCTGCGTCTGTCCTCGGGGTTAGTCCGTCTGAGTTGTCTTCTTCAGTTTCGGTTTTTTCGTAGGCATTTTGTATATGTAGCAACGGCGACAAGACCAAAAAGTCCATCTGTGGGAAGGATTAATCTATAATTTTAATTTTTGGGTACGCTTTTCCGAGACAAAGATAGTTCATGAGGGTAAACCGGGCGGACATTTGAAAATTTCCTCTTCAAAAAACAAAGTTGCCCTGCATCTCTTTAAAACTTCGATTTTGATTCGTTCTCGTTAATCTGTACCTCTTTAGTTCTAAGGGCTAGGGTAATTTTTCTGTTCTATAGCAATTGTTTCGTTTGGCTTTTTACAAAACAAACTTTGTAAACGATGCAAATCGCCCCATAAAACACCGATAGCCTTACATCATTTAACGAACTTTCGCATTTTGTACCAAAACTGAGTTTCTTGGTGTCATCGTGCCGTGCACTTACCACTCACCTTCTGGTAATAAACCAGCAAAGTACAAAGCCGATTTGTAAATATCAAGAGCTTGTTTCCTCGTCAAGTTCATCGGTAAACCGGACACTGGAAACGAGGGTGGATTAATGCGGCCATTGTGCGTGCCAGCTAACATGAAGGCCACATTAGAAGTATCACCACTTAAGTCTTCGTCATCATCACCACTTCCACTGCCACTAAGTTTATTTGATTCTTGAGTATCAGCGTTAGTATCCGCGTTGTTAGATTCATCGGACATGACGTCAGAATCGTTAAGACCCGACCCCGTGCCGGAGCTCGGAATAATCTCCGCCGGAAGAGACTGGATCGTAGGAGATGTGCTTTTTCTGACAGGTTTCTCTGGGAGTTTTCTTTGTATAGTTGATGGCATTGGCAATGCCGTGTCGTCGTGCTCATTGTTAACGTCATTTGCACTTTCTTTCGTCGTCATTGACACCGACCATTTCTTATCTAGAAGTACTGGAACTCGATCACGAGGTTCTTTGATTTGTTGCGATATTCGTGGATAACTGACTTGGTAACCAGGACCTGCTGAGTAACCGCGCCTCCACTGTTGTTGCTGATAACTAGGGTATCCTGAATAGCTAGAATACTGTTGGTAGTTGGGTACCCTGTGACCCATCTGTTGCTGATAATTTTGATAGCTTTGAGTATACTGATAAGGTGCGATAAATCCTGTCCTTCTAGCTTCTGCCGATGGAGACGAAATTGTTCCATAGGCATTGGTCTTTCCTTGACCGTTGGGGTTGGTTGCCGGTAGATTTTCGCGGTAAATTGTATCTTTCCTATTGTAAGTCAATGGCTGCCTGTAAAAATTCGTGTACAAACCACTCCGGTCTTCATGATTTGTGGGACCGTCGTTTAAAGAAGTGGGGAACATTGACGCTCCAGTCTGTCCCCTGTTTGTTAAAAAGTTAGAAACTGGCTTCGTGACGTTGGAATAATTTGCCACCTTTCGGATTCCTGCCGGAAAATTTCCAGTCAGTTGGTTCCCAGCCGATGGGTTTTCGGCGGGAAAATTTCCCACCGGCTGATTTCCGCCCGGTGATCTTCCCGCCATTTGGTTTGCCGCTGGTGGCTTTCCCGCCAATATGTTTTCGGTATAACCAACCGCTACAGGAACATATGATCTTCGACTGTTTTGATCGTTTATTTGATGACTTTGTGTATTGTTCGCATCGGTTTTGTTTTGAGCCACTGAGCTTTGATTCATCGTGTTGCCAAGCGTTGTCACAGGGGAAAATGATCTTTGAATGCTTTCAGTATTATTATTATTTCCTTTATTTACTTGACTCAAATTCCGTAGCCTTTGGGCTATCAGGTCGGATATACCTTGATATTTGTCAACATTTTTGTCTGCGAAGAAATTAAACACTTTCAGACATATAGCTATAGGTTATTTAACGTTTGACATACATTCATGAATTAAAAGCCAATCTAATCGATAGTTTAATAGCCATCTTAAAGCTTGTGTGCATTTACAAAAGAGGCGAATATTAGACAGTGCGAATGCTGTAAAACACTTCGGACAGCTTTTTCAGCGGTAAGCTTGAAGTCAGTACCACTTCTCGCTACTGAATGTCGTGTATCACTAAAGGTGTTTGTTTGGAGAATTAGGCCGTACATCAAGACAATACACTCAATAGTTGATCGTTTCCCTTCTTGTCACCTGTCAGAAGAATGATTGGCATTACAAGAGGAAGTAGTGCCTGGTTTTGCTAGCAAAGTAGACACAAGCGTAAGGCAAGCACAGCCTGAGTGTAAGGTCTCGCGTTAACGTTCGTTTTCACTTTCCAAAACGCCATCATGCTATGCTTATTATTACGTGTAAATGTTTAGTCAAACAACCACAATAAAGATAAACAAATTTACCGTTAACTTTGTCTGGGAAAGAGAGAAAGAAGTGAGATTACTTGTTGACTTTAAAATTTTTGAAACGTTTTTATGAGTTCTTAGCACTGGTTACAGTGGGAAAATAGCTAAGCCTTTAAGAGAAGCTATACCAGAGTGCAGGTATGTGATTAACATGCAAATACAAGCACATGACCTATTATGAAATGCTCTTACCTCCTTCTATGGGCATGGAAGAGGACGGTCGAATTTCAACAACCAAAATACAAAATCCTAGGAAAATACTGAGTTTCACAAGAAATCTGAAACTATACATGGCAGGGCAATGTTGCTATTCGGCGTTCTAGAAGATGTGATTAAGTTGTCGATCCTACAAGCAAATGAGAATTCTCATGTTAAGTGTCGGCGGGTAGCAAAAAAAACAACTAACATAACCCTAAAACAACTCAGTTTTCTAACTTAACCTGCAAAGGAAAGAACTAATATTGCAGCTAATACCTCTGGATTTGCCAGGAAATGTCTTAAAATAAAACTTAAAAGATCACAAAATTCCAGGAGTAACGAAACAAAATGTTCAATCAAGTATTCCACAGTTGAAATGACTCCGATCATTGAAGCGTGTACTACAGGGTGTAAGAGCTGGTACGCCTCTAAACTTGAAAGTCAGTGCAACATTTGAACGTTTTAAACCTAACGATAGCATAGAAACTTGAAAGCACCAGACTTACCTTAAATAATGTCTTGATTAAAAATTTGCTGAAAAGGATTATTTTCACCTACAACATTTTATTTTCGAAAAGGCCTAACATCCACCAGAACGGTTGAAAGCATCGAGAAAATAACTGAAGTAATCTTGACTGGTGGCGTGGGCACGAACACAAAACAGTGACATAATAGCGGAATTATTCCAGTTATAACACGCTTCGTGATTGGCTAAAATCAGCAAGGGTGAAAATACACCGACACCTTTATTTTGGCCGACACAGGCTGATGGTTTTTCGCTTGACTTCTCCTATGTACAATGCAGGCAATTTAGCTAGCCAACAAGAAAAAGATTAAGTTTCCAAAGTCTCTCGAGCATTAGCAAAATTGTTCAAAATATTTTACACAACACCGGTAAATATCGATGTTTTCACACGCTCTGATTGGCAGATTCAACTCGGGGCGTACATGTCGAGGGAGTCGCAACTGATGTCAACATACAACGCCACTTTAGTTTAAATTGGTTTTGAAAAAAAGAAACGTAGTTTTCACTGTATAATACACGCAATAAGGAAACACACCTATGATATCGCGGCACGTTAAGCTCTGCTGAGTATACTTTTTTAAAAGACTTTAAAGTCTTTTAATGTGGCAGACGTAACTGTGGGTTTTGATCCGTTGAACAAAATTTTTGAACTGCACAAAAATACTACACTTTAGATTAATCTCAGATCTTCAACTTGCCTATGAAGCCGGCAGATTTCGCGCATGAGTAATTTTGCTTTACCCGAGGGCTGAGACGGTGGGGAAATTTTCGCGGCAAAGCCAATCAACCCTCAACTTGACTACTCACCATTCCCCTCGCAGCCAAGCCATTTTTAATCTGAATCTAACTTTGTAATCATAAAGGGCGCCAATCCCATTGCACTTATCCGTTATCTAAGAGCTAATTGTTCTTTAACAACTATAGTACACATGATAATTATTGATTTCTGATTTAAAAAAGAGGATACAGGTGTCTTGTCTAACAGTTTTATTTGACAGTCCTGTTTTTGACGATAGTTTAAAGGAGTCAAAACGTTAACATATCTTCCTGCTCCTTTCGGTTAATTAAACACAAACACATCCGACTGAGTGCAAACAGACCCGCGAACCCTTTTGACAAACGAAACGTACTTATTCTTAACAGATAATTTTTAATTAAAGTAGCAAAGTTTAAAATTACGGATAATTATGTATTCAATACAGGATGAAATGACAAATGTTTACACGGTTGGCGTCTAAAACAAAACGAATGAGGAAAGGTTTCCCTTAAGAGGAACACGTAATAGTTCTCGTTGGAGGAGCTATGTTAGAATTAAATAACAAAATCACAAAGCCAATATATTCAGTGATTTATTTTCTTTGTACTGGAAAGCTTAGAAAAACAGCTAGAACAGTAAAAGAATAATCATGTTTGACGCTGGGAGATATATTCTAACAAGATGCATGTTTGATGTATTTTCAGTTGAACTGGGAGACAGTCCCAAGTCATTTTGAGCGCAGCTTGTCGTCCATCCAAACGTGTTTTTCTAGACTGTTTGCTTTGAGGGTCGACGCTGCTAACGTGATGAAAAATAAGAGGAATTTTTTCTTTCAGACATAAATTTCACAACTGCTTGATTAAGTTGTGTATATGACTGCCACGATCAATCATGTCTTCATATCTTTCTCCGCAGTTCTAATATATGATCTTTCACAGTACGCAGTTCGTACATGGTCGAACATGCAATACATGCATATTATCTTAGAGTTACAAGTTTGGTAGCCTTTAATCATTTTATTTGAAACATGGACAATGCTTATATAAATATAAACACGACTACTGAACCGGGTTTATACAAGGAAAGTAATTCTCAAAAGACCAAGTAAAGACCTTTTATAGCAAACGCAGAAAAAATACGGAATGATTTCTAATAAAGTGGCCATTATGTATTGTCTTGTGAAACCGTCAAATTGTAATTTGTTTACATTGACAAGTCTGTTATAAGCCAATAAGATTTAACCATTTTAGGGCCCTAGAAGCAGAATACAAGAGGGTATGAATTATGATCATTTTAATTGAATAATTTAATTAAAAATTATTTGGTATCAAATGACCTTTGATATTCCCTACCAAACGTTTACTGAAGTACAAGCTAAAATAAGTGTTGAATACAGACACTTTGCATGGTAATCCAA
>Ga0126337_10002563_pt1 | contig 11621 bp, 5 predicted proteins | sample DipCmetagenome_FD_92527 | JGI IMG/M metagenome (GOLD analysis project Ga0126337, IMG submission 92527) | Coral microbial communities from La Bocana,Puerto Morelos, Mexico - Diploria C A metagenome | ecosystem: Host-associated > Invertebrates > Cnidaria > Coral | place: La Bocana,Puerto Morelos... | reverse complement strand
TTTTTACACATTGGCAAAAATAATCAAAAAAACAAAAAAAACAAAACAAAACAAAACAAATGAAGCAAGAGTGTTCTCAAACGCCGAATGAAGACAACCTTACCTTGTGCCTCCAGGATCAAGAAAACCAATAACACGAAGACTATGCAGAAAAATAATGAAAACATGTTTACATTTAGTCACAATAAGGCCAGAAGTTTGGAAAGTTCAGTGATGTAAATCATGAACAACAAGATGTAAAGTCGATTATCCTAATGTATGACAACTGCATATATTAATCATCTTGAGTTAATAGTGGCTGTTATCATCTTGGGTTTGTAGCCGATATAACGCGTGGTCTGATTGGCTAATTGTACGGCATTATTCTCCCGCGATTCCCACGGACCGATTACGGGCATGCAAAACCTAAGTAAGTAGACGGCCACGTAATAAACAACATATTAACCTCCAACCTTCTGTCTTTACGTGAAAATCTCAAACTTCTGCCATGGCGTATTGGCCTCGTTAAGTCAATACTGAGGGTGAAATAGCCGAGGGGGGAATGGGGTGACGGCTGGTCATCCTCTCTCTTCTATCCTATTTCTTCCTGCTTTCTTTTCACCTAATCGACTGGGGTGCCTGTTCGCAGGCTAGACAAAACGAGACCTTTTTCTTTGGCCATTGTAGCTTTATAAGAAATAAAACGCAAACTGCGGTGATAAACATGGCAATAAAACGCATGTTGTAAAACGAAGTTCATTTACTCTACGTTTTGTATGTTTCGACATACATATGAACTATTACCAAAGCTTATCACACTTCGTATTCAAAAGACGACTCAATCTCAACACGGACAACTTATTAACTATCCGATTGTTACACGTTAAATAGCTGTCTATGTTGAATTTACATTACTCTCGTGTGACAACGTTTATTAGGCACGATAATCCTAGGAATCTTTAGTACAACTTACACAGTTTTAATATTGTTTTTCGCCACACAACCTCTATATCACAAAGCAAAGACAAAAGCCTAAGCCGTGTATTACACTGTGATAAAACACTCCGGACATTTGAAAACACTCGAGAAATGTAGAAAGCACTCGCCTACGGCTCGTGTCTTCTACATTTCCCTCGTGTTCTCAAATGCGCGGCTCAGGCTTCCGCTTTGTTTGTTAATTACAAAATATACAAGATAGCACACGCACTGTCATGGCCAATAGGTGTGTAGATGAGAATCTGTAAGCATAGTTGTAACGGTTAATGGAGTAATATTTTTAAAAACAGGACTTTTTCCTTCTTTAGATAGCCTCATTTTAACACTCGAGGGGGAGGGTGTTGAAAGAATTCTCGAAACCACGTCTCGGGTTTTCATAACCGTTTTGAATTTTCCCAAACCTCCTCGTGTTTAAATGAGGCTATTATATAAACTCGGAAAAAGTCCTCTAATGCTTAAACATTATTTTGTGAAACCTTTGACACCGATACTCGTGAAAAAAAAAACATCAGTTGACCGTGAATTTCGTTATGCATTTTCCGCCTGTACAAGCGATTTAAAAACTTTAGCTACTGAAACACTGTAAGAAACTAGCAAAGCATTCTGCCAAGTTTGTGAACGTCTTTCATATAACTATCGCAACATTAAAAACAAAATAAATGTAAATTCAGTGAGTCAGCAAAGGAGAAGGAAAAATAGAACCCAAAAGATTTCTCCACCCTCCCCCGACAAAACTACGACCCGTCACGTTTAACCGATTCACTAAAGCCAAGGGCAAAACAAAAGCACCAGTCTTTTAATCTTTTACAGAGACGAACGATCCCTTAAACGCAAGTAGAAAAGTTATTTCAATAAGTTATTTGAAAAACGTTCAAAGTCGAGCAGTGTCGATGTGGTGGCCATTGGCAATGTTCTGGCGCGGGCGGGAGATAGTATGCCACGCGCCAATTTTTCCCGCCATTACAGCCTTAAGTGCCGCCTCAGTAGAAGTCATCAATAGCGTCTGTGTCTGCGGGAGGGTTCGTGTTATTTTTCACGGTTTCTTGACTTCTGTACATTTCGGCAACCTGACAAAAAAAAAATTAACAAAAGAACTCCAATGGACCTTTTTCGCATTCTTGGTATTGGACTGGAATTAGCTTGCAACTGAGGCTAATGCGGGGAGTCTTACCAAATGCAAATTACATTAAAATATCCCTTTGACGATATTCCCCACCACGGTGAACCTCCATTGCAAGCAAGTTCCAGGTTCCAGTCCTATACCGAAATTTACGAATTTGACCCAATTAACACTGTGTATTCCAAACAATCCTCATTTTATTAATTACTCAAACCATCTGATGCCACCTCATTACTTGATGATAATTTGTTTTTGTTCAGTTGAGAAAACAGTTCATTTCAAACACGAGCCGTTCCGAGCGGTTTAAAACATCTCGGAAGGACCCCAAGGTCGGGTGCTTGCCAAGGGATAAGAGAGGTGGAGATAGTGTTTTAGATTATAGCGCCGCAAACACAGGTTGACATAAAAACAATTTTTCTTACTTGTGGGCCGTCTGTGGCTTGTTCTGGTTTCTTGTCGTCGCGGATTCTTAAAAAGCGAGGAAATCGCAGCGAAATCCCCTTGACGGGATCAACCTAAAAATACCAAGAAAAGAGAACAAGTTAACGTTTGAGGGCTCTAACCTTGATTATAGCAGTAAAATGTCGTTTATTGTAAAAAACACACACGAGGCATTTCTGAGCCATTGCACTTCTCTGCTGAATGAAATAAAAACAAACGTAACTTGAACTTCTGGAGCATCAAAGTCATAGAATATAGGCCAGAAGTTTTAAAACTGTGGGGAGAACCGCTGTGGAAGAAATACCTGGAGTGAAGCCTTGATATGTTGTTTTACTCACCAAGCCGACCGCCGCTTTATGGACGGGAGAGATGGAAAGATCTGCAGCTCTGATTTCCCACACCTAAACAAAACCAGCAATTTCATTGACACATCAAAAAGAATTTTTTACCTTCTCATTGATGATTTCCTCTTTTCTCATCATGTCTGCTAAGTTATCTTTTGATTTTATAAGGAGAAATTATATGTACAATAATCTTGAGTGTTGGATCATTGCATAACTCAATTCAAGAGTTTTCATTGGTTAAGCCACCATGGTATATAAACCATTACACCATGCCCTACAAACATGGTGAGCAAACGCGTAAGTTTTTGGGTTGTTTTTTTTTAGTTTAATTTTCTTTATTTGGGGAACGTGTTTTAATAAAACAATTTGTCCACGCGCAACTTGTTGAATATGAGATGATTATAGGCAGTTCAGTGCTAAGCTTCTCGTTGGCTACCTACCATCTTATATCCAACGCGAGCTCGTGGAGTAATTCTTAATTTCCTCAAGCAAAAATCACAACATAGACCGGTACCAGAATATTACATACCCTACCAGAGGGTAGTATGCAATGCATTTTACACATTAAAACGCTGCGTCGCAAAAATATCAACAACAACTGACAGACACACATCAACAAATCCAGCGTACGCTCGGCGTATCAACGAAGGCTAACATCGTAGAGTTTGAGACTAAAGCAAAGACGAAAAAATCAAATCAAATACTTTACCTGCACTGCGTCAAACCAGTGATCAGGAGCCAGGCTGTCGTCATACCGATAATAAGCCTTTGGTTGTGAAATCACGTGATCTTTGAAAAACTGGTAATGCTTATCAAGTAGCTCGTCTGTAAATCCAGTTCCAATCTGTGAGAGAGAGAGGACACAACACCAAGGAAACCTCAAAATACACGTGTTCGCTAGCTACACACATGGTTGCCACAGGCATCAGTTTTCAAAACTCCCTAAATTTTCCTAATAATTTTCCTAATAAATGTCAGATCAAATAGCGGCTTCTGGTCTCAGTTTAACTCAACTTTTTCTTTTTTGTTTTTGTTTGTATTGTTTTGTGTTTTTTTTTTTTTCAATGTCTCGATGTATTGTTTCCGGTTTCCGATTTAAGTCTCCCGATTTCGGTATTGCTTTTGATATTCAGAAACACCATCTATTAGAATTGTCACACCTTCCGGTATCAGCTCGATGTTGGTTGTTTCTTTAGGATGACAGGATCTTACCTTCAGGGGGTGACAAAAACTTCTAAAACATCTTAAAAGTTATTAACTATCAGAACAGATTACTCGGAGGAAAAAAGATACGAATATTCACTACAATTCAATTGAAAGATCAAATTTCATTAGCTGCGGTTCGCCTGTTACCTTGCAGATAGTCTGGAACTCTTCATTCTCAGGATCGTAGCAGGCCAGTAGATAACCGCCATATGAACCTGTTCTTTTGCCTTTACCCAAATAACCTCCAATCACTACAACATCTAATGTATCTCCAACACCAGCTAAGTAGTCTTTCTTCAACTGAAACAAGGAACAGAATATTCACCGTAATTTTTCAGCCAGGAGGTAATTTGATTTTTTTTGGTAGTTTAGCTCAGCACGCAAATAGAAATATCAGCAGTTTTGCCAAGACCTTGTACGTATCGTTTTTCCAAATCTAAAATTCTGTGACACTGAATCTAAACGTTGAAGGGAAGTGGCGTTAATTCTTTATAATTTCTTCGAAGTTTTAAGGTAAAAATAACCTGATTATGAGAAAACTGAGAAAGAAAGAAGAAAGCTCCACCGTTTAGTCAAAATATGTCATTAAAATTTGAATTAGATCAACCAACACGTTCTATCCGTCTGCTGCTAAATTCAGTCCAACGAACTCAGTTGAATCAAACGTCGAACTTATCATGATCGTGATTTGCTCAGCTTGCCTCAAGTTCCACACTTGACCTGGACTTTAGTAACTGCGGGTTCAAAACTGTCACTACGTGTACACAACACCTAGATTAGCATTTGCTATCCGCGGGTCGAATAACATGTACATGTAATTTTAAAATGAAAGAAACTAAAGATTGTTGTTGTTGTAACACCAATTACAATACTGATAGACTATATCAAATGCTGTGTCACCGAGATTTCCGCACTCAAAAGTGCAATGAGAGTGTCGCTTTATGGACAGCCAAAGAAGTTCGCTATACCTTTAACCAGTTGTGCGAACGTTTGGCGATTTCGTAGGTGGCGTCCACTTCAAGAGTTTTCACCATCAGACCTTCACAATTACCTTTTGAGAGAGAAACGACGCAGTTAGAAAACGTAAAAAATTAAACCATACCATGAAACGTTTTCTAAACAGAAAGCTTCAGTTGAATAGAGAAGCAGTTCACTGGGTATTAGCTCAAAATGATAATAATATTCTCTCAGTTTATAAAATGAAAACTCAATAAATTATTACTTAATACACAATTACAAACTTAATTTCAATTTAGAATTGCATTTAGAAATTAATACTAGTGTTAAAACTGATCCGCTAGTAGCACTGCGCTAATCAAGGTGGATCAGTTATTAGTAGAAAAGCCCTTTACAAATTACGACAGTATTTCAAAGAAACTGCATGAAACATAACCACGGTTAAGTTTTTCCACATTGTGATTCATCAACACTCATGTTCATGCACACTTACCATCACCTTACCATCACATTAGATATTTATATTTTAAATGGGTAATTCAAAAGTATATTCTGACGAGGAAGAGTGTCAAAAAGCCTTACCTTTGATAGAGTCATCTAAAAATTCAGCAATGTCATCTGTGTTTACTGAATCAGAGCTCTGAGCAAACATGAATTCCTGTCACAGTGAGAAACAACGTTTAACACGTGTGTAACATAAATGCCTTTAAAGGAACAAACGTCGAATAACAGAAGAGAGGTTATATATCCAGGAAAAATAAGAATTTATTTCCATACCCCTTCCACTTCTGTGAATGATGAGCGTAAAGCTTCTCTGCGAACTCGGAAAGGTTCCTTGATGTACGGCTGGAAAAAAAGAGATTGCTGTTTTAACAAGTTCTCCACAAAACCTACATCTTACCTTACATTAAGCTTAATGTAAGGTAAAATTAAAATTCCCTAACTTTTCCCTGACCTTGAAGATTTTTTTTCCCCTCACTATTTCCTGACATGTGGCTTCATAAAAATTTTAATGTAAAAAAAGCAGAATATGGAAGTAAAGACAGATGGATTTGGATAATGAACGCTGTAAGAGTGCAAACGTTTGCCCTCATTCTTCAGTATTTGCCGTAATTTTAATAAAATTTTGCGATGTCAAAATGTTTCTCTTTTCATTTTGGCATCTTTATTTCAATTTGCCGGCTTTGGTCGGTCCTTGTTGAAAGAACTTCACTCACGTCCAATACTCCAGACCTGAGTAAGGCTGTACTCAGTTTCTTGATACAGACCTTTGACTGGCAAATAACATTTTTACAGATTAGCTTTACTTACTTTTCCGTTAAGATACAACAAATCAAATGCATAAACACAGACTTGAACTTTAATCTCAGAGGCATCAGCATCCTGTTGGAAAAAAATAGAATTACAATGTATTTATGTATGTATTTATTTGTTTACGCAGGTTATTATGTATATGGCAGCATGAAGCTGATGTGGACCTGCGGCTAGTTAACAACACACAATGAGCAGAGACCAGATCACAACACCGGGAACTCCGCGCCCTACTCTTTTCGATAAGTGTGTAGGTTCTTTAACGTTTCCTGCTAGCCTATTACAATGAAGATGCAGGACACGGGGCCTACGGTTTAACGGCCTTATCCGAGACAACGCAGCATATTCTCCTCAGTTATTTTAAGACCCTTAGTGTTGGTCCGGTCTGGAGCTCGAACCCGAGACCTCCCGCTCGGTAGTCCGACGCTCTACCAACTGAGCTAACCGGTGGGCGGTTACAATAAATGGAATTTAATGATGCCACATGAAGGGATAACTTTTAATCCCCCATTGTTTCAGACCAAACTCTGTGATCAACAAACGTTTGGCATATCAAACACGACTGATACAAAAATAATTTCAAAATCACCTTTCTTTTACGTGTACTGAGAATCTGAAAAGGTAAAATCTGTTTCTTTTCTCTGTCCCACGCCACAGCTTCAGCATCAATTATGCAAGACTTTACACCCTCACCCAGAACCTGACAACAAAAGGAACAATCCTTAGGGACTGACCAACAAATGCCATGGATAGAAATTGAGTGATGTCCAACTGGAGGTATAACTTTAAATGTTGGTTTATGAGAGCAGATGGTCAGAGGGAGAAACTACAATAAAGAGTAATTTCTAACAATGGAAGAATGACAGAAAACTGCAGTATCTCAATGATCCTCAGCAGTTACAAAACGTTTTTAGTAAGAGGTAAGCTGGTTTCCATGGGCAGGCAATTTTTTTTAAACTAAACCTTTCTTCTAGGATGGTCAAACCAACTAGGCAAAGTCATCCTCACAGCCAGCTCATGAGCCCTGTTGCACTCCCTTATTGAAACAAGTGAGTCTTGACTTAGCACTACTGTATACTAAATACTACAAAATCAATATGTGCATGAGCTATTTAAGGAAATCCTTGCCATTTTACCTTGGTTGCACATCCACACAACAGCAAGTTACATGTTACTATAGAAACCAGCCTTGACAAACAAAAGCTTCAATATATTTGCAGAATTGTAACACCCCTAAACACATCTGTGGTGAGATAATCTCAGGAACAAATTTTCAAGTTCACCAAAATGTATTTTCATTACATTTTCTTGGACAAATGAGTAAAAACTGAAAAAGACATAATTTGTAGATTGTACGTCAACATTGCTAAAGGCAGAGAAGGAAGGAAAATACCAACCTTTGGCATTCTTTCAATAATGTCTGGATACTTGGACGTATTGTTTTCTTGATTTCTGCTGTAGATGTGAATTTCTCCATTCTCAAGCACATGGATCTTAACAACAAAATAATTAGTTTCTATTTGTTGATTTTACTAGCCTTTTACCTCCCACCCACTCCTTAACACATGCTATGGACAAGCAAAATGTGAAGGACATCCAATAGACTTCCAAGCGAGCGTAGAAGTGTCTGCTTATCTGGTGACATTACTGGCCAGTACAGTGAAGTTGGATTATTTTGTGACCTCACATTCTTTTATGCAATTCCCTTACAAAACTCTTCACATTAAACATACTTAGTATAAATTATTGAGTTGCAACTTCTAAAGATGACATTATAAAGGAATTGTCAACTAGGAAACAAACATAAGATGCATCAACCCCAAGTGCACTTAACATAAACTCTCACCTGTGCTCGTTCACCATCATACTTATATTCACAAGTGAATGCTGCTTTTTCAAAACGTTTAAACACTTCCTCTACACCTTTAGAAGGGTGTGCTAGCATAGGCTTAAGTGGGATGCCTAAGAAAAAATATAACAAATAAGCATGAAATGTGTGCAGACTTATGAACCTGCACATCTTTGCACGAGCTGCAGCCCTATGAGACTATGTAACAATAAATTACAATTTATGATAAATAGATAAATATTAAATAAATAATTAATCATTTACCACTTAAAAAATACATAAAATACATGTATTTGTAAGCAGCTAACATCATACAGTATGGGTATAGAGTTTTACCTGGAGTCAGATGGCAGTGTTGTGGCAGAGCCTCCAACCCATGATCCAAAATGGATGGAATGAGTTTATTGTAGTTGGGCATTTCACTGTCAAAGTAAGATTTGCAGTTTGTGGGCTACCTACTAACATTGTGTAGCATAAGAGGCATGTAAATACTAATGCATGCAAAGGCTTGTAGCTATTAATATCCTCTGCATAAATTACTAGCCTATAATAGTCTAATTCAGTTTATCAAAAGCACATAAGTTACACAGTCATGCTTTCAGTTCCAAGTTCAAAATAGAATTTACTACCAAACTGATTATCATACATTCCTTGGATCAATGCATACTAAAGCTATCTGAAGTCAGGTGTCAATTGATACCCTGATTGACAGTTGTTGGACATTTGAATTGACACTCGATCAACGTCTCAAGCGATACCCAGTCAACACTCAATTGACATCGTCATTGACAGTTGGTCTAGAGTTTAGCAGACACACCATTGAGTGTGTCAACACTTGGCCAACTAACAACCAACTGTCGATCAAGCGTTGATCCTGACATAAATTGATTGTTGGTTTAGTGTAGACCAACTATCAATGGATGTGTAGATTGAGTGTCAATTGAGGCATCAGTCAAGTGTAATCCAAGGGTTGATCAAGGCACCTATCAACACTCAACTGCAGATGCATTTAGTACATGTGATCCCATGTGTTAATTTTGATCTAGGATCTTGGTTAGTGACGAATACATTACAGGACTTTCTTTCTCATTGCCTGTCTGCTTGAAATTGCACCAAATGTGATGCTCATCAAAGAAACTAACTTACCAGTAGCAGGTCTTGACAATTAAGGCAGCCTCGTCTTGTTTCTTTTTCAATTCATCTCCAGAAAAATTTTTTCCATTGTCTACTATGAGAGGAGGGAACTCTAAAATAGAATAAAAATACAGCTGAAATGCTAATAAAAGTGCAAATTAAGGCCTTGAAGATCAAATGGACTAATAGCATCTGCAGATGAGTGTCGATTGATATCATTGATTGATATACCCTAATCAAAACTCAATTGACTCTCAATCAATTATCTGTCAGTTGACACTTTATTGACAACTTAGCCGTCAGTTGGTCAACAGACCACTAATTTCTGCAGATATGCCATTGACAATTGATCCCAATACATTAGTCGGTTGACACAATCTTGTGTTGATCACGATATCGATTGAGTGTCACCCAAGTTTTGATCAATGGTTGATTGACAGTATTTATCAACACTCAACCGCAGATGCCTTTGGATACACATGTCCAGCTTTTTGTGCCAATTAGCACTGAAATGAAACAACATGCAAGACGAGTGACTATTGATCCACTGTACAACTGTACAACTATTTTTCAAGATCATCCTTAACATAGGTCAAATATACAAGCCACAAAAGTATATGACTGTATAAATTTATGTATATGGCTGCGAGAGCTTCCAGTAGCTATAGATAATATTGTTACCTTTGCTTGGAGGAGTGAGAAAGGCAGCATGGCCCAGTGCTATCAAAACAGACTGTTCTGCAAGACCAATCCTTAACTTGCCCCCTAGAGATCTTTAAACAAATCAACCCATCAAATTTTGTGATCATACTAATGAAATGTGGTATGTCAATGCAATTTAAATGCTAAAACCCAGTAGGACAACAGAAAATATTCATTTCAATCTACTAAAAAGTTTGTTTCTGAGTGGTACTAATCCAACATTGATTTGTAAACAACCTACCGGATTAAATATCTTGCTTCTGCATCCCGACAAGCAACAAACATGCCTTTAATTTTTTCTGTTTTTCTTGTCATTGACTAAAAAAAAGACAAGCAACAAACATGCCTTTAATTTTTTCTGTTTTTCTTGTCATTGACTAAAAAAAAATATAAAAGAGACCATGTTTAGTCTGTCCTTTGTTTCAATCCAATACACAATATTTCACATACATTTGTTAATGTTCCTTTCTAAGAATAATCACCTTAATTTGCCAATTGGTCATGTCCTAAAATTCTTATTAAATTTTTTTGCATTCTTGAGGTTGCACTTTAAACTTCTCATTTCATTAATAATAAAATGTTCTCCCAGGTTCTGTCCCGGGTCATGAATTCCCACATAGACTCTGTGACCCCCTACCCCCTGTAACCCCGCAGCCAACCAGCGATAATATAAAACAACAGTCACAGAGGGTAGGGGGTCACAGAGTCCACGTGAGAATTCGTCACCCCTCTGTCCCTCTTCAATTAAATCAATCTCAATCTACAGTAGCACTAGTAATGTATACATTCACCTCTCAAATCTGTCAAATTTTCTGATATCCTTACTACATACGCATGTATAGACAGATAATAATAACTTTCCACAGCACAATTCAAACATACAATGTATGTGAACTGTGTTCAGGGAAAAAAGGCAAATGATCTAACACCAAATTCTAAGAATCATAGGGAGAATTCTAATATTGATCATGCCACTAACAGAGCTTAACATGTACTCACACTATGTCCTGTCATCATTGCAATGTCCTTTAGCTTGGTGAAGACACCCTCAGCAGTGAGTTTGGGTGGAGCAAACATGGTACGTTGTGTGCTGCGGCAAGACTGACAAGAAAAAGTAGACACAATCACTGACTATGGCTTCACAATTTTATGTGGGTAAGTGCCGTGTTGCAGCACTTGTCAGAAAGCTGTAAGAGAGGCCCATAACAACTTCAGCTAGAGGGCTTCTGTTCAGGCTTTAATTTCACAACTGCCTAAGTTGTGTGTATAACTGCAATGATCAACCATGTCTTCATATCTTTCTCTGCAGTTCAAATATATGATCTTTCACATATATATATATTCATTTGCTCTCCTGATTAAGGTTTGTGCGATGTGGATGAGTGTGGTCTAAGACCAAATTTTGGCACTGAAAATTGAACCTTTCTAGCTCCATTTACACAGTTTGGCAGTTATTACGCATAATATGCAGCAATTACCAGTAGATACCTCAGCTACTATCCCTAAATCTCCTTTTTCTCCAACATCAGACTTGATCTGTTGCAGGCTCCGCCCTGAAATAAATAACAATCTGATTCATGAC
>Ga0126337_10002562_pt1 | contig 11621 bp, 8 predicted proteins | sample DipCmetagenome_FD_92527 | JGI IMG/M metagenome (GOLD analysis project Ga0126337, IMG submission 92527) | Coral microbial communities from La Bocana,Puerto Morelos, Mexico - Diploria C A metagenome | ecosystem: Host-associated > Invertebrates > Cnidaria > Coral | place: La Bocana,Puerto Morelos... | reverse complement strand
TTCAATGCAGACAGAATTACCCACAATTTTAAACTGGAATGTGTTCGAGACGGACTATGAACTTCATTACAGTGAAAGCTACACTGCCAGCAGACAAAAATAAACACAAGTAGAATTATTCATGACCGGCAATTACGAAATTGCGTGACGACAGCTTTAACCCTGGTCGCGGTTGGGTTTTCTGCCCGTTTGCAACCCTACCTGGAAACATTATCTCTTCATAACTTTCTGAGCTATTTTGTCATTTTTCCTCTTCCTTTTCTTTTTCCTTTTATTAATATCTCAAGTTATACATAGCTTTAAGGGGAACAAAATTAGTTTACCTAGATGTGCCCCTCTCCTCTCCTTCCAATATACAATGTAACTCAATTTTAGTGATGTAATTTTTGTTCTTTTTTTTTATGCGTTATATTTACATATCTATGTACTAGCTAGGATTTGGAGGAAAATAAATAAATAAAAAAAAATAAAAAAATACCTGTTTCAGTAGTACTTTTTACACACATTACTACACTATATCATTAAGAGTAGCCCGAGTAAACGCCTGTAGGCGTCTAGTTTAAGCAAAAGCCGTACCATTAACAACCATTACGAGGCCGTTTTCCCTATATTCGATTTGCACCGCTCAAATTATCAAAAACGCACTTGGAATTTTCTATGTAAACTTTAAGTTGTGAGGCAAATTGTGTTTGACTACCGTCTGGCGACAAACGCTGCTTATACTCCTTAGCCGACTTTGATATTTCGGGGTTTCGGTGTTTTATTTAAGGCCATTAACGTCATCCGGCTGGCAACAACAGCATAAATGGCAGCAACAAAAACAACGCAATGTATTCGGAAGACCTCCTTAAGAATGAACGTGTCTATTGTGTGAGGAACTGACATTGTTAACGTTTCGGAAGTCTAATAATTTCGTGAAGCAATTCGAAAATTTTGTATGAAGGCTGTTTGCGCGCGCGAACATTTTCTACTCGATAGATTTTTTTTTAAACTTCTACTTCGGACAAATAATGATTTACTTTTTTCAGAAATGAATTAAAAATTTGGGGTCACCAGCTTGGGGTCACCAGGATGCGCAGAGTGCCTTCAAAGTGCCTATGAAGTGAAAAATAATTGCTGGCCGGGTTATTGGAAAGCCTTTTCAAAAAAAAATAGGAATGGCGTTGTCCTTTTTGGAATATCTTTTTCCATTTTAGAGATATTGAGGTTTTTGTATTATGCAAATTAGGTAAATGTTGACGTCATGGGGTTTGCAACTTAAAATTAATGGTAAAATACTAACTAAAGAATATCTCTAAAAATATGAAAGCAGTGTTCTTCAAACTTGACACCGTTCCGTCCGATCACAATGCTTTATACCACATGTAATAGGCAACATACAGCGCTGCTTGCGTTTTCAGCTCCAAACCTAAATTTCCCAATTAAGCTACATGCATCGTTCCACTGTTCTAAAAAAACATATTGTAGCACTCGAATTTTCTTTCGTCCATATTTTATATAAATCCCTTCTATAATTTTTCCTTGTCTGCATTTCGAGAAAATTGTCCCTGATCTTTCGGCCGAGCACACCAGAATGTGAGGAAGTAACAAGGTGAACCTTAAAGGTGATCGGGCTTCCGGATTCCTCTTCGCTTTCTACACAAACGGTCATACTTGAAGTTCCGAGAATCAAAGATAGGAAGTCGCCATCAGATGTGCTGCATGTCACCTTCCTGAATCCCTATTTTTGGTTTCGGTTTTATTTTGTAGGGTGATTGGCCCTACGCGAAACCCCAACCTGGAGGGTCAGAGACTATCCATAAGTTTGGTTTCTAACCCCTGAACTGTCCGGTGTGATTAAATCTGCTAACTTCCAGCAGTTGTACTTCTCGGGATCATGGAAACACACAAGCTTCATTACAAAGAGACAATTCACGAGGGGAGTTCTACGAAAATAAACCCATGCAAAAACAACTTTGAGAACTAAAGTAAAGCAGCATAAATGTTTGGGCACTATGGAAACTCTTGAGAGAGATAAACTGTAAAACAGCCGTTTTTTCTTTCCTATTCGGAAGACGCGAAGCGCCATAAGCGTAATCCTCGTGTGTGTAGGGTGCGAGTCTCACACGCCCGAGGCTCACATGATGGGGTTTACTGACAACTGACAAGTGGCCAAAATTTTAAATGACAACTCAAAAAAAAACATTTAAGCGTCTCTCCCCAGCCTTACTCGCCTTTTCTACACCCTCTTCAGACCTTTCGTTCCAATACGGCGACGTTCGGGTTCGCAAAAAATACGACTGTTTTGCAGTCTATGGGAGAGACAACACGAGCCAACCTATCAAAGTGAAACGGACAAAGCTTTGAAAACAAGCATTACGTTACCGCATCGTGGAAAATAAAAGAAGTTCAAGAACTGAGAAAACGCTTTTACAGAGAGCTTGCAGGCCTCCATTTATCCTCAGGTAAGGAACGACTACTTGCCTTGGAAAATATATTCAAAGAAAGCAGTATTGCCCATTCAGGTCGTCCCCGTCACCGCAGCACAAACTGCCTCGCGGCTACAGTAATCTGCATATTGATGGAAAGAAAATATTCATCATAAGAGCGGTCCGGTCGAAAAAATATACCAATATTTCGTACAGGTTTGATGCGCTCTTAACCCGAGCCCGCGATAAGATCACTAGATACTGGAGAGCGGATATCTTGATCTTAACATGGATGTTGAATATCAAGACGTACTGAGGAGCCCATCGCTAGTGATGAGCTCATTGACTACTTCTTATCTAAGGTATGAGGCTTGGCGTACGGACGTACGTACGGACAGTCATGTGACAACCAGGATCGATGGGCTACCAAATTTCTAAGGTGTAAGGCTCAGGTCGCCCGCGTTCGGCGCAAAGGAGCTCTGCTAAAACGGCCGACACAAATTGAACAAACCGCGCTAAGCAGGACTGCCACTTAAATATCACGGTCTTCTATTATCTCTCTTTTTGGGCCTTACACTGGAAGAGTCACTGATCACTTCTAAATTATCTTGAGATGTCTATTTTTGTACTGCACTGGAGAACTGCAAAAGACATACAATGCGACCATCTTTAATCACAACAGCACGGGAAGTAAAATTCAGGCATTGCAATGACATTCAACCCTTTCAAATTAATTAAGGCCCATTGTCGGTTTGTTCGGAAAATTGGATTACATGAAACATAAACTCAATTCCCGCAGAGTAACGACAGCATTCTTTCACAGACCTGACACGCAATTCACTTTTATACCATTCTCGTATTAAACAAAGCATCTATTTGTGTCGATTGCTGATGTCATCTTCGCTGTCCTCTTGAGCATTGATATAGGCTAACCATTTTGCTTTTCGAAACGTTCCTGTGCTGACTTTTTCTGATTTCTGTTCTCAGTATGGTGACGACCACTCTCACATTTGCTTTTGTAGATTAATATACAATCGTCATGTTTCTTTCCTTATAAAAGAATCCATGGACTCTACAACTCTGTGTCTTCGAGTACCTCTACTGTTATTGTATGTCCTGCTAAGCTGTATACTTCTTTGGTGTTAATTATTTGTTCCTGAAGAATGCGATGTAGAACGATGAGATATTCAGGCTGGCTTGACTTATTTGATTCAGAGCTCCGTGGCTGTTCTTCTTTCTTGAAATATTCACTATCTTTAGATGTGCTAGACAATTCACCTTGCTCATAGCCATCTGTATGATGTTTACCGCTGGCAGAAGTTTTTCTTCCTTTAAAAAAGGCGCTAAGTCGATTGGCCTGGGAGTTCCTTTTAACAGAAAGCTTCATATTTAAATATAGATAAAGTTTATATCACGGCAGCCTGTAGTAAAGTAAATGTCATTGTTAAACTGTGTGAAATTTTTTCTAGATTTCCTAGTCGATAATTTGAATTTTGACACATCAGTGACAAAAACAAGACAACTTGTGGTCTGCCACCCAAACTGCAGACGTAACATTGGTCACGCTTTTTTAGTACTTTGAACAATTCAACAATGATTTTGCCTTTGTTTTTGTCTCATTTACTACGTGATCAAGAAACATGTCTCCCCGATTGACATCTCCTTTAAACACATCAAAATCTTAATTGTCTGACGGAGATTCGCTGTCGAACAAAAGTTCAAGGTTGTAGATACTAATGATGCAGACAATACGGCCGCTGTATTTCGCTGTTTTCAAAAGCACATATTTACCATTAACAAATTTGTAATTTTTTGGCGGATATTAAATAAAGGTAAAGTGATGTATATGCTTCCATGTCACATATGTATCGCTGGCAAGTTTTTGTATTCGGCCACAAAAGCGTGAACAATTTTCCTCGTATCTCATAAGTGAATGCCAGATGACATTTTAAATGACGGACATAGTTCTAGAGCAAATTACTCTCGCGTTGGTTTTCTGATAACGATTGTATTTGACACATATCTGCTGCGAGGTAAGCTACGCAAGCTTGTGATTCTTGAAACAAGTCACTGAAAAGTGGGTAGTAACACATAGCACCAACCGCAGTATCTGTTCCTTTTAAAGTACTCCCCTTATCGAAGCTGGTTTGGTTTGTAAATATAAATTAGATTCACCAAAATTGTTTGTGAAATGAGAAAAAAAAATGAAAGCACAATTTTCACCGACCATAACATTGCTTAATGTAACGCCTGAACTCTTACATTGTCTCTCTCCACCCATGCAGGATCGCGCGGACGGAGCATAAATGGGTATACCAGTCAATTGTTGAGCAACCTAGCAGAATCACTCTGGGAAGTTTACATCCCATTCAGAGCTATACTCCTAGTAAGCCGCTACACGCTGCAGAAACCAGGATTTGAAAGCCACCGAGTGGTATATAGTGCCTTTGAACAAGAAATTAACACAAAGACTCCTGACCAGGGCTAGATCAGCACACTAACCAGTACCGAGGCCGCTGTTCCTAAAACTATAAAACATTTTATTCATTTTTCATTGATCATAATGAAAACTCCGTTTAAGCCTTAAGCCTCTTTTGTTCATCGATTGATTATCCGTCCATCCATTCGTCTGTTTACTTTGAAGACTATTATAAACAATTCAAGCACCATGCTTGCCGTTTCATAAAAATGCCAGAGAGCGTGGTATCTAAATCACACATTTAGACACCACGCTCTCTGGCATTATTATGAAACGGCAAGAATGGTGCTTGAATTGTTTATAATAGTCTTCAAAGTAAACAGACGAATGGATGGACGGATAATCAATCGATGAACAACAGAATGACAAATGCAGGAACAGACCAGAGGGAACAGACACTCGAATGAACGCACGAGTAATAGTAATAGTAAGATGATACTTATAGTCCAACGCCAATAACTTGTCAATTTCTACACCAAGATACTAACAATTACTAAAGAATACCAGTATTTTAATTTCAGTTAGTTTTAGGATAATACAGTCGTCTAATTTATATTCAATGCTGTTCTCCTTAAACTGGGTGAAATTTTTTCTAGATTTCCTACTCGATAATTGAATTTGTGTGTCGCCGACTACAAATCAGTAGCATATATGTAATGAACTGGCAACCTGACATTTTAACTATTTCAGGTTATTTCAGGTTGTCGGTTACCCTTTAATTCAATCGTTAGATTCTGTCATTGATTTACCAAACTGCTAAGGCATAAATAAAGCTGTTGTTGCTGATAGCAGGTCATTTGCTACTATTCGCTCTTAACAAAATTACGTTTATTGAGAGGTCAAGAGTCGCTATTCTTTGCCTTGATCTGGCATACTGGCATAAATTCTGTCTTTAAACAATCCAAGCTAGTCTATTTGATATTCACCAATTTTGGAGAAACTATAAGTCCATATTCATTCACATATTCACAGGGTACGTTTGAATTTCCAAGCGTTTCCGTTACGTGACTATGGCTGCCCGAGAAGGCTGTCGCGTGGGTCAAAAAAAAAATGAGTAATCGCTTTAGTTTTTGTTAACTGAATAATTCTTGCGCTGGAAGAAATATTTATCTCAACCTGTCGGAACTCTAGAGTAATATAATAAGGTTGCGTTTCAACAGCAAAACTTACGACAGATGTTTCTGTTACTTCACGGCAGCCATATTTGTGCCCCTCTCTTGGAACCAATATGGCAACTCCATACAAAGCTCTATAAATCTGAGTAAAACGCGAGAGACCTAATTTTTAGCGAAGTTGTTTATATATTTATAATCTATCATATCCCTTATTCGTGACTTTATTTATGGAATATTTTTCTTTTTAGCATTGTTTGGAGGATTATCGTTTTTTACCATGCAATTTATAGATTTCTTTTATATTATATATACGGATCATCGGTTTAAACCAGCGTCTTCCTCCAGGACTTCGCCTATCGGTCTTTCAGTTTTAAATAAAGCTTTTGTTATTTTTACCTTACATAAAAGGGCACTTCTGACACCATCGCACGTATCCTACAGCCCTACATCATCCGTGTAGCCCACAAACCTACAACAACCTACAACTCCCTTACGACACTTACTGACCAACGTTAAGGACAGATAGGGAGCAGTTTACAAGATCAATTCTCCGACTGTCATGCCTCCTGCATTGGTAAGACTGGCAGAAATCTTAACACGAAACTGACTTAACACAAATGATCTACGAGAAATGGTGATACCAAAACTCAAATCGCTGTACGTCATCAACTGACTAACCACAACATTTGAAATTCCAATTCCAGCAGTGCCATCCTCCCCCCGGGCAACCGCGGGGCATTTGCTCACATTGTCAATCCCGGGGGTTGGACATTCGAAAATTTTATCGCGGCCAGGGGGCTGGGCGTTTGCATAAAGCGGGGCGACCCCCGGGCATTTGACAGACGTATTTTTAATAGATTAAAATTATTACAGCATGCCAATAAAACCCTTAATGCGTTCATAACTAAAATCAGACATTGGAGAATAGTCGGTAGCAGGGCTTTAGCCTATTATGCATTTTTGCTTATTTTGATACCGTTGTTCTTGTTGTTGTTTGAATTTTATAATATAGAGTGGCCATTTTTGTGGATGGAAGGATCCAGCTTTGTTATGTCCAGCTTTGTTTGTTTGTTATGTGCTTTGTTATGTAAAATAATCTAGGTTTACATTTTCTGGTCATTGATTCAACCAACTGTTTATAATCAAGTATTGAAATAAAAATTAATATTAAAGTTGTGAGATTTCTAACAACGATACTTATTGTAAACATTGTTAACGTGATTGTCGTTATTCTAGTCGACATATTCAAAACAAATGCCGGGTTTTTATACAACAAAATATTTAGTGTTAAAAACAAAATATTAAGGAATAAATATAATCAGAAGCAAGTAAAAATAACACGTACTGTTGTCCTACGGCCCACGGAGTCTGCGTTAACATACTAAACAGTTGAACATTTTATTCACTGATTATAAAAAACAGCAGACGTGTTGGAAAGTGATGATCCCGGCGGCAGGGCATTTGCCCACATTCTTCGTCCCCACCCCGGGGCATTTAGCATATGTGTACCCACCCCGGGGAATTTGCCCACTTTTGTAAAAAAAAAAAACGCTAATGCCCGGGGATTAGCCCGGGGGGGGATGGGTACTGCTGGAATTGACTGATGCATTAACCTGCAGTACGAATTATTTTCAACGACTGACTCGAGAAACCTGGTACACTAACTTAGAACAAACGCCTCTTAACAGATGTCAACCACTACCGGCGCCTTACAAACGACTTATCCACCACCCCGGGTACACCACGTAAACGAAACCAACAAACGCACTACCGTGAACAGACCGACTTAATTTGAGTAGCAATACACGGACCTCCAACCGACTACAATTGACTGATCGAAACCGACCTATGACTGATGACAAACTTAAGGTTACTGATAACCTTTTCGGTTGCCGTGCAAAATGTTTCGTACGCGCGTCATTTCCGGTGGAACCATGGATGACTATATATCTACCGAATGGTTTTGAAATGTAGAATACAACTGTATAAAAACATTGGAAATTTATCGCTCTGGTTAGCGCGCGCGAGCCTTCAAAATTCAAAGTATCATATTCAGTTTTTTCTGCGACTATCCCAGCTAAGGTCTGCAGCAGTCCTGGAGTTCCTTGATGGCGTGTCCTAAACGCTTGTTTTAGGCGTTCATTTGTGTCTTGCTTATTCACTCAGCTGTCGAACTTCTTCCCATAGCCGCGCCATCTAACAAGAAACTGAAGACGAAAATGTGTATCTGTACGCCTTGTCAAGCACTTTGGACACTTCGTAAAACTTACTCAAATTTAAATGTTAAAAGCGATTTATGACTTATGCAAAGTACCATAATTATTGAAGAGAAAAGAGGGCTCTTTTTAAGTCGTGTTTTACTTCTATCGTAAACTGATGAGCACTATGTAAAAGATGCCTTTAGTCGCTTTACTCTCCCTATCCTGAAAAATCCTGTTCATATCCGAGGGTAAACGAGAAAAAAAAGAACTCTCTCTCGGTTCCTTACCGCCTAGTTAACAACATAAGAATTCGAAGGTCGTTCTGCCATTACTTTATACTAAATTTCAAGTGTAAAAACCTTGCATAAATGACTAACAACATAACGGCATGAACATGACGACAGAACTTAAAATATTTTTTTCGTAATATCGTTATATCGAAAAACCAATATAAGCGATTGCTTGACAATTACTTATGTCTTTGCTTTTGACTATATACTTCATTTCATTTTGAGGGTAAAACGGAAGGCCTGTCTGCAGCTGGGCTCCGTGACGCGGCGCCGGGAAAGTTTAAGGTTATCATTGCAACACTGAAGGAAATAAATAAAATAAAAGTTGTTACGATAACATCCGTCGTGTATATATCTTTATGTCGCTGGTGTGCCGTTCTGGTGCACCACACTACTGACGCTTGCTTGATTACGGCAGGGAACGAAATTTTAAAAGCTGTATCGAAAAACCTCAGGATCAAGATTTGCCAAGATCTTTCATGGGATACATTCATATGATTAATTCTTGACTTGATTTTTCAGTGTATTTTCGAAATTTGGTCATAAACCATGAGTGTGATATTTTTAGTTGTAACGAATAATCACAATGTAAGTAGATAACCGTTTAACCTCTTGCCTCTCCCATGCCCATATTAGGCACTTAATATATATTATATTCTCTTTCGGCGTAGCGTTGCCCATGGAGATTGAAGAATTTGCTGACCAGGCCTATGCGTGACAGGCATACCTTGCCACAGAGGCTGTGGTCATTAACTTCACTGCAATATATACAAGTATTTTTTCTCTGGGACCAACCCGAACATTTGAGGCTTTGTCATTAGCAGGGGGTACCCTGTACCAGGAATATCCTGCGCCAGGAGCCCATTACCATCACTTTCATGAAGGGTTTCATGAAGATATCGATGTCCACAAATGTTGTTATTCATCTCCATTCTCAAAACTATTTAACCGGAAATTTCATTGATAAAAACAAATATTTTCCCTATTGTACAATACTTATCTTTAAGTATATGTACCATACTTATCTTTGATTGCGGGAATATAAAACGTAGGCTTTATGTCTACTTTCGACAGAATCATTATTTGTTTTTGTTATCATTTCTGTTTATATCATGATTGCTATACCAGGAATATGCGGAGCAAGTGTGGTTTGTTTTGATATTTGCTGTGATTGGTGTTGTCACAGCCATGTTATTAGCGTTTGTACTAAGTCCTGCTCACTAAAGAAAGTCTTCCGTTTGTAGCTTGTTTCGTTCTTGTCTTGTGTTATTTTTGGAGCAGCTTCAGGTCGGAGTTCGGAATCCCACTAACATGACCATTTTAATACTGATCACGTAGAAACTTTAGGCCTTTATAGGCGTTAAGTTTAATTACTAGTTGTCTTTTGAATTATTTGTTAGAAACATGCTTTTTCCTCTGTACAGTTTTCCCCTGATAGTTCATTCTCGGTAGCGATCAATCTCAGGGGTTTTAAATATTTGTGCTGTGATTAGCTGTCCATGTGGAATTAACTTGTTAGCCAATAACAGGCTTTATTAATTAAATTCTTATTGCCATCGAAATTGTAGTATGATTATTATAGAGGGCCACACGATTATTACCTTTGGCTATTAAATATAAAACTCCTTCAAATAAAGTCTTACTTTATCTGAAATTGTTCACGAGAAGATGTACTGGCGGTTCTTCTGAACGGGTTTCTAGAAAACCCTCAACGCCGCATCGAATTTTGTTTATATTTTGGCCAGTGAACAAGCTTGTTCAATTTTGGCGCATGTAATAAAGTGTTAAAGTTAAATCTGCACTTCATCAATCATGTTTGTATTCGGCTCATCATCCTCAGGGTTATGACAATTTTCGTTTTTGTCATCTTACTATCTCGCAATGTTCACCTTTGTACCTACCCGTGTTGTTATGTACAATGTACTTTTTTCTTTTAATTCCTTCTTCCCTCGGGCAGCATTCTCAAAGGGAAACTAAAGATCCCCCTCGGGCTGCTGGGAATGACTTTGCCATTCCCAGGTGGAATTAAAAGGTGTTCTTCTCGGCAACTAGTTCAAACTTTTTACCATGTTCTAAATATTTAATTAAAAGAAACTGGTGTGAGATTCATCAGTTGCTCAGCAAATGTAGCGTGGATTCTTTGTCGTTTCGAAATCTGAAATGACATTGCGACGCTGTAAATCTGAATTTTCTCTCTTCCTTCCATTTTGAGCATACGGCTTGTTTCTTTGTTTGAGTTTCCAGTTCATTGATTTCATCTTCAACTTAAATTAAAGATTGTAAATGATTCTGGTCATTCTCGGACAAATTATCAAGAAATACCATACTGTCAATGTCTCTCAGAGGAAACCTTGGAAAATTTAAGGCATCGTCATTTACTTCATCGAGTCTTGAAATGTAGATAATAGATGCAGTGGCCTCAAGGTGTGATTCTGTTAGAGCAACTTGATATTACAAGAAACTGTCAAGATGAACTTGAAATTTGCCAAACTCTGTTTCCACATGTCCAACACCTGCCTGATCAGTCTGTTCATTAGCTCCGATTTTAGTAATAGTAGAAGAAAATAAAGTATACTTGCATATCTTAAACATCAGCGCAAATACGTGGTTACAAAATCCAACTTTTCCTGCCATACACGAACACTCACCACTTCTCCAGGCAAGATACATGGGGCAATTTGCAGATTACGAGGACGGTCGCTTTTTTCAACTAACTAACACTTTCCTTTAAAGAAAAAGTATCAGGAATCCGCTCACACATTTAATATCTTCCAGGTATTCGCCTAAGAAATGCCTGGCCTTTACCAATCCGGTCTGAACGGTGTGATGATCTACATCGGCGATCGCTTTTCCGGACTTTAAAATATGCCGATTCATCTGGTTCCGCTTAAACATTGGCATCTTTTCCAGTAACGTTCCCCATCCAGAGCTAGGAAACTATAGCGATTGATTAATTTCAGTGTCAGACTCCGATCTCGTGCCTTGCTTTTCCTTTCTACTGCTGTAAATTATGTGACGATCTGGATCCATGACCAGTTTTTGTCTTTGCCTGTTCGTATGTACTCATACACTCGCTTCACCAGCTCTGCTTTTGTCTTTAGTCCTTTTCCCGGGTTTCCACGACATTC
>Ga0126337_10002561_pt1 | contig 11622 bp, 8 predicted proteins | sample DipCmetagenome_FD_92527 | JGI IMG/M metagenome (GOLD analysis project Ga0126337, IMG submission 92527) | Coral microbial communities from La Bocana,Puerto Morelos, Mexico - Diploria C A metagenome | ecosystem: Host-associated > Invertebrates > Cnidaria > Coral | place: La Bocana,Puerto Morelos... | reverse complement strand
GAGTGAGTGAGTGAGTGAGTGAGTGAGTGACACATTTGCATATCGGAGTCCACACAACAAACTTCGTTTCAACGCTTTGCGTTTTCCACTCATTTAAAAATGAAACCATGAAATTTTGGGTGAAATTTTGACCATCTAGTGGTAGACATGTATAACTTACATTTTTGGGCTGTTTCAGAAAATATTCAAATTTACCCCCCACCCCCCCACAGAAGGGATTGGAATTTTCTGGGGGTGGGACAGGTCTGTAAGACCAAAATTTTTAAGAAATGTATATAACGTTTTCTGTATCTAACACTGTAGTCACTCTGGTTGGTCAGGTGACAAAGTCCATCTAGCATATCACCTGTGACACTTTTTGGGATGTCCACAGCTTGCCTGGTGTTGCACAGTTAAGTTCATACTATAGCTATACAGGTACATAGCCAGAAAATATTGACTGAGCAATGTCCGTGAAACAAAGACAATTACATCAGAGGAAAGTGCCTCAGTTTGCCTGTTATTAGCTCATATTGGCCTTGTAAATTCATAAATGTCAGTGAAAACTCTTCCATCAGCCAAAGACCAACCAAAGAAATTTATCTCACTAGTATCATAGGCATGCACTGCGTACAAAGGGCTAGGTTACTTCTTTGTATACACACTGTGCATTAACAATAATTGATGTCAATTGATATACTGACGTAAGCAATCCATGCATACCTTGGTGTTTGGTTTAATAGCAGTCTTAAGTTTACTTAAATCAGTGACATCTACAAATGATATTTCTATTCCCATCTGTGTGGCAACCACTCTTGAAAAATATCTGTTGGTACCTAATAATAAAAATTAATAACAACAGGTGATCATCACCGTAATTAAATTTACTAAAAATATATTTTGCTTGTAATATCTAAATTACTTGTTGATTTGTCAATTTATATTGAACATACTGACCCCTCCTCATTCAGTAACTTATTGGTTTACTGTTGAATTAGTTTACACTACTAATTTTTAAACCTTCACATATCTGACACACATCAACCATCGCACAGGATTCCCAATACTACTGAGGCCCTTTTGGGGGTGTTTTGGGATGCAGGGTGTATTGTATAAATATTAAGGGAAAAAATTAAAAGGATAAAGGATCTTTGGGGAGAATAATATTAATAATAATAATAATAATAATAATAACAATAATAATAATAATAATAATAATAATTGACTTTATTTAAGTGTCAATGTATATAGCACTCTTGCGCTAATTGCAGACACTTTCCAAGCCAGAATTGGAATTTTGAAATGTTGATTTTTGAGGAGAGGGGAAAACCGGAGTACCTGAAGAATAACCTCTCGGAGCAGAGAAGAGAACCAACAACAAACTCAACCCACATATGACACTGGGTCCGGGAATAAAACCCAGGACACATTGGTGGGAGACAAGCACTCTCACCACTGCGCCATCCCTGCTCCCCATTAAAAAAAATTAGTGGTATTTAAATCTCTAAAAACAGGATATTGAGTAGGAAAATTGATAATTTTAGCAAATGGGCTCAAAATGTAAAGGGATGTAGGTTACTCTGAACCCCCTCTAATGGAACATCAATAAATTCAAGGTACCCATTTATACCCATAGAAGGAGAAAGACACTCTGAGTAAAGCATCTTGCTGACACACACAACGTAACGACCCCTAGCAGAGCTTGAATCCAGTCTGCCCAATTCAGGGCACTGATCTTCAGGTCAGGTCACTTCTCCTGGCCTCAGTAAATGTTGTCATTATAATAAATTAAGTCATGTACCTCCGTAAACATCATCCATGCAAACGATGTGTTCGCCACTCTTTACTAGGTGAGTTAACAACATGGTCGCTGATAAACCTGATGCAGCAGCTAAACCTAAAAGTAGAAAACGAAAAAAAATAGGGTTATTTGACAGAGCTTGTTTGGCAAAGACGGCTGGATAATGGCCAAGTTCATTTCTTTGCTCCACACTTGTGTAATGTTGAGCAATTCACATTTCACATTTCACTACTGAGGTTAAAACTTCACCATCTAATTACCCCCCCCCCCAAAAAAAAAAAAGCAGGGTCCGTGATTACAGGTGATTGACAGTAAAGTAATCAAATTCTTGGAGTGTTTGATATTAAATGTAGATTAGTTCATGAATGCAGAGACGTCCGTCAAAAGTCGTGGCAACTTACTCTAAGCAAGTTGCGTAACACGTATCATATTAGTTATTGATTATTTTAGCTTCTCACCATGTTTCGCACCCTCTAGAGCCGCCACACACGTCTCAAAGCAATTCCTTGTTGGATTTCCAGATCGCGAGTAATCGAATCCCTAAAAGACGCACAAAATCAGAGAAATCGTACACAGCTATTCATAAATGGAAAATGTATATGTACGACGTAAGGTCGCGTAAGTTAGATAATTAAGTTGATAAGTCAATTGTAAAGATGTAACTGACTCGATAAACACCAGGGGCATCTTGTTTAAACGTCGTGGACATTGAGATCGGCGGTACAACTGCCCTTGAGTTCCATTGCTCGGGTTCTTGGCCGGCGTGAATCGCCAGGGTACCGAAATGCGGGAAAGGTTCGAGCTTCTTTTGTCCTGATTCGTTCGCCATCTTGGAAGAGGAGGAGAGAAAGGCCCGGGGCAAGAGATGACGACATAGCACTTGCGGCAACACTCTTTGAGGCAAAGTTTTTGCCATTCTTGTTTTGCACTCTGAGAGCAACTATTTAGAAAGAGACTGAGTCATTAAGGAACTGACAGGATTCTCATTTTGTCAAAAATCAAATTCCAAGCTATTTCGATTCGATTGATAAACACAATAAACAGAATCAGATTACAAAAGCCACCTCCCCCAGACATTCCCCCACACACTCCCTCATATTCTTTAAAATCACGTGCTTTGTTTGTGGGCTGCGAGTGCGCTCCACGCGAACGCCACGCGCGTTTACTCTGGATCGCCAAACTAATCACCAGTCTTCTCTCGTTCAATCCAAGATGGCTGCTTCCATCTGCTCTTCGAGATTACAAAGATGAAAGTATTTTTCCCAAATCATTGCCTGAGTGCAGATAGTGGCTTCATCTTTGGATGGAAGGTAGAAAAAGAAAACGTCTTTGTCGCTGCAACAGTCATTTGTCTACCCGATAAATCGGTTAAATTACAAACCTTTTGTGAAAGAGCTGAACAGCTCTCTTTGTCCTTTCTCGGAGTCTGGCTTGACGAAAGTCAGGAAAAGTCTGTTCGTGAAGTGTTGGCAGCGGTTGAAACCGCTTCTAGATCGTTACCCGATGAACTGATTATCTTACGCCAGGCAAGAAAAGCCACTGTTCCTCAGTTGTACTTTGGTGCGGAAAAATTAAGATCCGGACTGAATGGATCTGTAGTAATTTTGTACCAACAGCCATCAAGAAATGCCTTCTTGACCACTGACTCTTCAAACGTCAGTAACTTTAAGTTCTTAAGACAGTCATTGTGTCAAGAACAAACGCCTTGTACAGAATTATCTGAAGTGCTGATTCTGCTAAATAAAGCTCGCCATGCTGAGGCGAATATCCAGAAAATACTTGAAACAAATACTCCTGATGGACTATTGTATAGTCGTTGCAATTTCTTCTACAACTTTGTAGTGAAGGCTTTTAGTGGCATTGGTGTTGTGGCTCAAAGAAGGAGGCAACATCACCCTATCTTGACAGAGACAGTCAAATTCTTGTCAAGCTTATCTGCAGTTTTTCTTCAGATCTGTACACGCTTCAGGCAGGTTAAGGCGTTGTGTATGTGTATTGAAGGTAATTCAGCACAGTCACGAAAATCATCAGCATCATCGTTGTTAAATCAAAAGATAGATAATAGTGCTAGAGACCGCGTATTTCCTGTGGTTTGGTTTGGCGGTCTGCTCTGTACAATGGCAGTGGACATTGTTTTAGGAGTTCTCATTGTGTCATGGCTCTTTTCAAATGGTTACAACCTGTGCGCTACAGATTTTATGATGGAAAAAGCTGACACTGTTGTGGAATTGCTTAATGCATTACTGGATTGGTTGAAGGGAGCTCCCGCTGGGCTCAAACTGAACAAACATCTGGCAGAGTATCTAAGCACATTCTTCCTTTATCATGTCTATCTCTGGCAAATTTACCTGAATTGTATTGCACCTTATCTACAGATCATCATCAGTCTTATCATCATGTCGGGTTGCTTTGGAGTGACATTCTTGTTGTCTTTGGCATCAGATGTCTTGTCCCTTGTAACACTACATATCTACTGTTTTTATGTTTATGCTGCAAGAATTTACAACTTCCAGCTTCAGAAGTTGGTGACACTAGCCAAGCTTTTCACAGGTTAGACAAATTTTGTATTGAGCATAAGTTTTTTTTTATCTTTTATTGCCCTTTGTAAAGCTGCAGTGGGCCTCACATAATTTATTTGTCTTTCACTCTGATATCTTGCAAGATGCTTGGGACCATTCATGTTTTTAATAGGCCAATTTCAATACACTAAGACTCTTACTTGGCTCAGGATTAAACAAAAGAAATCACATCAAGGCTAATAATTAACTTCTTTTGTTTTGTTCCCCTTAATCTTAGGTTAAATAAGAATTATAATTTATAAAAATTGGCATATTCATATTTTGAGATTTTTTCTCACTCCATAACTCTACTCAGACAATCATGCTATTTAAAAAATGTTCATTCTTTTACAACATGCTACATAAAACCAAGACTGATAAGTAAGGGTTCCCTAGATTTACCTATAGTAATTTATTGGCAGGTGAAAAGCAATCAGCATTATCAAGCAGCCATATATTAAAATCATAATCTCACATATTTTTTTCATCAGGAAGAAAATGGAATGTTGAGAAGAACCAAGTGGACATCGTCCCATACAAAGCCGACAGACTCTTCCTTGGAACTTTGTGCTTCACGATCCTCCTTTTTCTTTTGCCAACAACTGCGGCATACTATGTTGTGTTTACAGCTCTGCGGCTCATGGTATTATTTGTGCAAGGCATTGTTCGCAGAGTGATTGATATAATGCACAATCTCCCAGTGTTTCCATTGTTCATTGCTCTTGTGAGGTCAGACTTAATACCAGGTATGTGATACATTCAGAATGTAATTCTTATTTTTTTTTAGGTATATTTTGGTATCAGTTTAAACTACTTTGTTCTACAAGGCACATTTGAGCTGGATGATCCTTGAAGTTTTGTAGGAAATGCTTGAGTCTACAAAGAGAGTAAAAAACAATATGCATTTGTGATTAAGCTGGATTTTTAAATTCTTTCGAAACAGGATGAATACCTAAATTAACCAAAAAAGTGATAGCAAAAAACTTCTTTTTTTACAATTAGTCTGACTTTTTACCCTGGTTAAAATTTAGAAAGATCCTGAATGATTGCATGCAATCTTGCTTGCTGTAGGATTTTATGAGATTCCTTGAAATCCTTAAGAGAAATAGGATCTTACTAATCACCCTAGGATCCTGCAACTCTGTAAGAACATATTTACATGCGTTTGGGTTCTATTAGCGGCAAGCCCTGTCGTGAGTAATACTTTCCTACACAACCAATGCCTTGAACTCCACTTTATGACACTTTGTTAGCCAGCATGTGTCAACAAATCATTCAGCATTGGAATATGTTGCCTTTTTAGGAGGAGTGAAGTTTGAATTTCTTGGATCGTCAGATACTTTGACCACAGATCCCCACAAACTGCAGCCTTTTGTCAAAGGTACAACAGGTCCTCTGTCAGCTGTATATCTGGTTCTTCACAATCAACCAGTGCCTATCATGCACCTGTTTGGATGCCAGTTGACAGACCAGCACTCTGATCATAGAGGCTACAGCTGGCCCATGCTGCTTGGGAGATTGGCCAAAGGGGAATTGATTTACCCATGGGTAAAATCAAGATATTTTAGGAACCAACTCAGGAAGCAGTTTAGTGCAGCTCAACATTGGTTTCACCAGTGAGAATATGAATTCATGAGAAGAGCAAGAGGGATTGCATGTAGACTACAAATTTGGTGTTTGGCAAATGGCACTGACCAACACTCAAGGAATTGAGTGGTCACAACTTTGCAACTTTGGACTGTTAGAGTAACCATCTCGACAGATAAGCACGGATTACTTTACTGTTCTCTTGAAAAAAGTTTACCGGTAGGGAGTTAAGTTACATAATTACCAGGCGGCGTTCAAAACAATGTTAATACTCATAATAACTAGTACTGGCACAGCAATTCTCTTTGCGTGATCAACATGTCAGCTCACCTTTGAAATGTGAAACATCATTAAAAGTAGACATGTTTCTTATGAGTGAAAGAAATTTTGCTTTTATTGGGTTTTGTCAATGGCAGCAGACATATACATGTATCAAAAAATTGCCATAACTCCACTGTTTTATTAACAAAACCTATCGTCTACAGTTTTTATTAAAATCCCACATACCTTTTAGAGTGATAAATACATGTATTATGCTTTGGAATTCTTATGCCTTCAGACAAAACTAATAAAAACCTCCTAAACATTTCATTCTATTGAGAGGCCCTGCCAAAGTGGAAAGTGACAGGCACTATGGCCCATGCCAAACATATCAAGAAAATTGTGACAAATAAAATATTATTCTTATAATAGTTATTATTTCTTCCACAATGTCCCGTTGATTTCTGACAAGGAGCGTGATGAACCAAGAAAACAATGCCATGGGAAATATTGACATTTAAACAAGCAATTTGTGGCCTCCCACCCACCCTTCCCGAATTTGGCAGGACCTCCAGAGTTTCATTAGTTGCCAGCATTGGGCAAACTGACTGGCTGCAAGGATGAATTTGTTCACCTAGTCTGACCATTTAACAGAAAGATTTCATAAGAAGAGAAGTTCACGAAAAGAAGTTCACTTCAAATGTTCTTGCCTGCAAGTGAAAACCAATTGCCCTGTTGCTAAAAACGTCAATGAAACCCTGATCTCTTCTAAGAAAAAATTTGCAGTTTTTGAAAACTTATTTCTCAATCTCTATAATTACAACCAAAGAACTACACATTTTACCAATCACTAAAGGCACAAGCTTTGGAAACATTCATAGTCAGCACCTAAACTAATGAGACAAAAAGCATGCCACAATGTATGTTAAGATTCCCTTATAAAATAGAACCTAACCATACAAGTATACTTTTTTCATCTGCCAAAAAGATTAAAAATTGGTTTGAAATGTTTCCAAAGCATAGAATTAAAACAATATTTCACACTGAGCAACCATCATTTTATGATCAAACAGGACAAAACATGAGAGGTGGTGAATGGTCCTTCAAAACCATGGGTGTTAACTTATTAGTGCTTTTCTTTGAATTTCATAGATCTTGCAATGTAGTTCTTTTAACAGGCATGTGTGTCTTGCAGACTCAAATTTTCACAAAGCTGTCGTAGAGTATTGAATTTTTGCAAGGCTAAGAAAGTTTGGGCTCTCAAAGAAAAACATAAGTCTTGGCCTTTTCACAGTCTGGCATTTAGCACTCACCATCCCTGGTATGCACACATGAAGTTCCTACCAATTAGTATACTAATAGCAATTTCTATTTTGACCCAGATGGCCTTGTTGCAAACACAGAATCAATAATTTTGTAGTAATTAATATGGCCATCCAGTTACTTTTAGAGCTAAGTGGTAATGAATATACCTACATACCTACATATTAAATAAATTGTAATGTCCTTACATTATATTACCTCAAATTTCCTGTTTCATGCAATTATATTATCGGGAATTATTACAAGATATTTCCAGGAACACAAGTTACATTTATGTGTTAACTGTTTTTAGTTGTAGCCTCCTACACAGATATTTGCATGGCTCGTCACACACTCCTTCACAACATGCAGAAGGAAAATTGCATGAAGAGCACATAATGCCGAGGAGAGATTATATGATGGCAAAATGTACATGTATTTGGTCCGATCCTTGTGCACACATAGACTCCTTGATAATTATTTTCAAAAATCCCCTTAAAAAAGATTGTGAGAGGTAATACATTTAATATCCAGTCCAGTTCCAGAATAATGATTACATAATTTGGGTGACCTTATCTATTATTATCAAAAGGAATTTTGCATTTAAAACTTAGCATCTAGATTATTTTAGGTGCACACAAGATTTCTCCTTCTTAAAACTGAAGAGTAAAGGGCTTTACAATGTTATTGTTACATCCAGCTTTTATACTGGTAAGCAGAAATGTGAGGGAAAAGTAATACAGGATAGCAACTCCAGGTTATCTTTTAGAAGTTGGTGGCCCTCAGGGAAGGATCACTGACATGGACATTGTTGGCGTCCTCATTCTTGGGCGTGTACCTCTCGAGGGGTTCCAGAGGAATATCTTCTTCTCGTGCAGTGTAGTCCATTGACATCAGGTCGTTCCGTGACAGGTGTTCAACTATGCCAGCTCCATAGGCATCACCAACAACATTTACCGCTGTACGGATACGATCCCTGTGAAAAGAAATTGTAGCATTACCCTAAACTTGACCAATGTATGGTCAGGAACGATTTTAGAGATGCTATTAATATAGAGCCAATACAGAATAAATTTAAGGCCGTTATCTAACCACCTGCGTGCACGTGGACTTATGATGTTGGATATATACCGGTATCTCTGCACAAATGGCAGACCCAGAGAATCTAATACTGAAGATGGTATCTTTCTCTCCACATATTTCAGGCTGTATTAGTTGAAAGATTTATAAAGCATAAAACAGGTTTGTGTTTTATTGACTGACAATCTGGTTGCAAGCAAAAAAATCACGTAGCAGTCTCTCATTTCCAAACAAATCGCCTGACAGATTTGTAGGCAATGGTCAACAATAATACTCGGTGAACAATATTTTCAATTTGGGGGGTTCACAACGGCCAGCACATTGTGAACTTTGCTTTTGTCTTCCACTGGTATCAATATGATCTACTCTCCTCAAAAAACAAAGCTAATGAACGGAAAACAAAAACTTTTATATGGTGGTAAGCAACTTCAAGATAACTCTTGGAATGGATAGCTATGGTGTACTGTATTGAACATTGACAAACTTGTTCATGCTGCCTGTGGTAGGGTATGGATATTTTTTGGAATCACCCAAAAATCTTGGCAAAATATTTTCCAACTCTCGCTCTTACTTGGCGTAGAAGACACAGTTACAAATGCAGAACAATAGAGAACAAAAGGCCAAAAGAATACAGAAAACAATGAGAATAGGTTTGTGGGGCAGTGTTTAGTTTCAACATGCCTAGTGTCTTCTACACCATGAAGGAGCCAGGTTCTCACATAGATCATCACATGATTGTAGGTTAGTGTTTTGATGCTGACTGTTTCCTGATGTTATGTTTTTATCATAAATTGCTTACAAAAACCAATCCACTGCTAAGATGAGTCCAATGTCGTCAGTAGGAAGATTGACAGCCTGGAGGACAAGCACCATGGTAACCAAGCCTGCTTGTGGAATTCCAGCAGCACCAATAGAGGCTGCTGTGGCAGTGAAGCTATAATATTAATTCAACAAATTAATGATAATATTTAGTTACTATTAATCTTTAAAGTTGTATTTAACTGTGACTAGACTCAGTTTGGCTGTGACATCATAGACAGTCAGTCAGTCAATCAGTCAGACAGACAGACAGACAGATGGACACAAACAGACCAACAGACAGAGACAAATAGACTTACATGTTGAGTAAGGTGAATGACACATCATAGAAAATTTGAAAAACCAATTGCATTAATATTTCAAGCAGTTGCCTCCTAATTGTCAGGCAAATACATTCAAACAATGCACACTTCGACAAACAGATATCCCAAACTATTGTTGAATTTTGCTTCATCAATCTTATTATTTATTTCCTTCTTTACTTACCATGTTGTTATCAGCTGCCCAACATTTAGTGTAATGTTGTTGGCCTGGGCAATAAACACAGCAGCAACAGCCTCGTACAAAGCAGTACCATCCATGTTCACTGTGGCACCAAGCGGCAGTACAAAACGGCTTATACGAGCATCAACTTTGTTATGCTCCTCAAGGCAACGAATTGTGGTAGGAAGAGTTGCAGAACTAAGGAAGATTAAAATGGCATTGAAATATTTTAAAATTACACCCCAGTTTTTTTTTTTAACTACTATTCTGTAATATAATGAACAACAAAACTGCTGCTCACTTTCTTTAAGGTGGCTTCCTAATAGTGTTATGATTGCATGCACACTGAAGATGAAAGCTCATTCCCCTGCACACGCTTGAAGTAAAAACATCAATGTTCTCCGATATATACCGGTATATAATTATATGAAAATGATGCACAAAAAAACATGTTCCCAAGGAAAGGAATTTTTTTAATAAAATGTATAATCATTCAAATTTTCTATCCTTGAGGAAAGTTTCACCTCTATAATAATTATTGCAGCTGCATCATTGCTTTGAAAATGTATCCCCAGGAGATATCATATCTACTGTGGAATTTGTCAAAATTAGCATTGGAACATCCTAAACAATACCACAAAGGGTTTTTAACCACTAAAAAAGGTACATGCAATAAGAGAGGAGTCATAAAGATAGCCCCTTAAAATAAAACAGCAAAGCCATTTGTTAGAGAAATATCTCACTTTTCATAATTCACTAAACCACATATCACAGGACAGTGGACTCCCATATAAAGAGGATGGGGCACTTACCGCACCTGTTAGGGGTCAATAAAGCAGTTTTAGTATACATGGGAGTCTCCCACAGGCAATATATACCTTGAAGAAGTTCCAAAAGCTGTAATAATAGCATCTCTCAAGCCAATCATGTATCTGATTGGGTTCTTACGCACTGCTATCAAATACAGCAATGGTATAATGATGAGAACATGGATCAATAAACCAGCTATCACTGTCGCCATGTACAATCCCACCATATTTAGAGACTCAATGATGTCTGCCATCGCTGCTACTTTTGCTGCGATTAAACTGCAAATACCAATCGGTGAAAACCTGGTAGAAAAGATACAGTCAACAATTACACTTCACTCATACTGAAAACACTCACATGAAAATTGTAATTTTTTGGGCTAATCACAAAGCAGCAGGATTGATGTTGTGGACAGTCTTGCAAACAGACATTGTTTTCAATCCTATATGCCATGGTAAAAGGTAAAGTCTGTTTTCAAGCCAAGTGGCCCATCAGGCCAGGCTTATCACAGTTTCTGTTACATGATGCAGCTAGCAGTATCTCTAGTCCCTCCTGGATGGGAAGCTAGTCCATCACAGGGTAACCCCCAGCATTAAATTCTCTGGTACCCATTAATTCACCTAGGTGGAGAGAGGCACTGTGAGAGTAAAAGTGTCTTGCCCAATAACACAACACAGTAACCCCGTCCAGGGCTCCATCCTGGACCACTTGATCCAGAGATGAGCGCCGTAACCATGAGGCCAGCGTGCCCAGAGTACTACACAATAGGGGAATCCTTGCTGACGTCATTGTTTACATTTTTGCTCAGGGAGAAATTGCCTTTCAAAAACTGCAAAATCTCTGGGTGGCAAAAGCACTAATGAGCTCATACATTCTTTGTAAAATTTTGAGTTTTTTAACCCGTGTTGTGCAAAAAGTATTCAATAGACCTGGCTCATATTC
>Ga0126337_10002560_pt1 | contig 11623 bp, 4 predicted proteins | sample DipCmetagenome_FD_92527 | JGI IMG/M metagenome (GOLD analysis project Ga0126337, IMG submission 92527) | Coral microbial communities from La Bocana,Puerto Morelos, Mexico - Diploria C A metagenome | ecosystem: Host-associated > Invertebrates > Cnidaria > Coral | place: La Bocana,Puerto Morelos... | reverse complement strand
GAGGTTCCATCTTCAAAACTTCGGAGTGCTGCAAGATGGACCCCTACCAGTTATAAACTTTGGGGTTATGACCCCTATAAATGGCCTTATTAACCCTACTTTTGGGGGTGAAAAAAACCCATTTATAACGGGTAGAGGGGGCCCATCTTGGAGAATTTTCCCTCCTGTTCCACAAGCCCATCATCCACCAAGAAAACACCTGCACCAGGCGGAGTTAGCTGCTGGTGCTCTCAGTCCCGCCTTGCGTGCGACCCTGCAGCTGTCTACGAAACGGGTTCGGGACCTTGGTCTTTGTTGGGAATTTGTCATGAAATCTGGTCGAATTATAGCGACCTCACACAAGTTTTCACCCCAAATGGTAGGTTAAGTAAGGGAAATCCCCTTATTTCAGGAAAGGATCTAGGCCCAAACCTCCGAGTGGTGATCCTGTTGCCCTGGGGTGCGGATTGGGCCGCGTTTCTTAAGCAATGGTGATCATGCCCTTACCGATTCCCATCATAGATCTGTTGACATCGTATGACATGGTGGACAATCCAAAATCATCTTACCCAGTCAATTTTCTGTTGGGCGATTGGAGAAAGAAGGGTGAAACAGCAATCATTGGTTCAATGATTTATCCGATGTTACCAGACAGTCGATTTGTGCAGACAGAGAAATTCAACTGGCCTCATGTTGAGTACACAGAGCATGTGATTGAATATGAATTGGCACCAGATATCATCGAAGCTTTGGGAAACAGTGACATTTTGTACCTCCACAAGGTTTTGACAAAGGAAATTTCGCCAAATCATTGGAGGGCTTTCCCATCAATGGTTTCTCTGGTGATTCCATGGAAAGAGTCTTGCGGAACAAGATACACGTGCCTAGAGTTGTTTGCTGGGGGCTACGGAGGATGGCACCATGGACTGAATTTTCTGGGGAACGATCACCTTCCGAAATTTCAAATGATTGGTGTGGAGGTAAGCCTACAGGCGGCGGTTCAGCATTGTTTGAATCACAAAACATGTCTCATACCGGAGGGAGTTACGATCCCATGGAATTTTGCTCTCAACATTGATCGGGATATTCTTTTCAATATGAAGATTCAGAGTACGACATGGCAGCAGACGGTAGCATTTGTGAAGCCCTTTTTGTGGTTTTTAAGCCCACCGTGTCAGCCTTGGTCAACATCTGGTCTCACCAAGGGACTTAATGCAGATGATGGCAGAGCATTCGTTGAAGCAATTTGCCTAGCACGCATTCATCGTCCGACAATGATCTTGGTGGAAGAAGTTCATGGTTTTAGGACCCACGATCATTTTGAATCCATCATGGCAATATTCAAATGGGCAGGGTATGAATTGTATCATGAAGTCACATTTGACATGGTTCGAGTACTTCCCATCCGTAGAGAACGTTGGTTGGCAATTTTTGTCATCAAAGATTTTTGCAATCAATTGGCCATGCCAGAATGGGCTGAGTTTGTGCTTGGAATACCTCCCAAACCAAGAGATTTTGATGTCCACCTGAAGTTGTCGAAAGAACAGCAATCGTTTTTCGAGCCGACATATGATGAAGCCAGTACCTATATGAATCCAAAATATCTTCCCATGAAATCACAAACTGCAACCAGAGAAGATGTTCTTAGATATCGAATTCCTGGACTGGACAAGCCACAGCATACGATCATGGCACAATATGGAAATCAACATAGTTTGCCTGAAACACTTCTACATGGAAAGGGTTTGATGGGCTTCTTTGTTCGCACCTTTCAGGGATTCAGATTCTGGACACCAGCAGAGATTCTCATGATGCATTTGCAAGTTGCACCTACCACACTTCTTAAACCCCAGAAATTGTCGTGGTATTTGTTGGGAAATTGCATTTGTCTTCCGCATGTTATATTGCTACAATCCAATGCACTTCGTATGCTTTTTGGAGAAGACCGAGTTGAATCCCCCAATGATGCATTGCAAAGAGCCTTGAAAAGTAGGCTGAAAGCAACTCAATCGCATTTTCATGAAGATCGATTTGCATGGTATGTGGCAAATTCCAAATGGGAAGCAGCAGATGCACAAGCATTTCTGGAATTTTTCTTAATCTCACTTCAGTGGAAAGGAGATGAGAATTCAGTTTTCCCAGTGGGAACATGGTTTCATCCATCTAAAGGATTGGTTTTGCAACAGACTGACTGTACAAGTGATGCAATTCAGTTTGGAATCGAAATCACACCTACATTGCCATTCAGACTCACTGCAGATATCATGTTGATGGCGCCCCCTGGAGAATATGGAGTAATCACGCTCATGAACCTGATGACATGGATGGACATTCTTCAGTTATGGGATTACCATTTTCAACCAGAAACGGAAACAGAAACTCTGCAGCTGACTCATTATGTCAGCCAAGACTATGATGTTGCGAGCAAATCCCTATTGGTATGGACAAGTGAAAATCCAATTCGACATGATGCACCTGACATTGAGCCCAACAAATTGATTGTTTTCTATGAACATGATCGACTTCTTGTTCATCAGACGAATGCCAAAGATTGGGGTCAAATCAGGAAAGAAGGTCATTTCCAGCATTTGGAATATGATTCTACTGGTATCATCACACAAAGTGACAAATTGAAGCAGTTGATGATTATCAAGAAGAATGATGACACCAAACAGACACTTCCATTTGTTGTCAATGCTGAACTCCTGAGTCAATTGCAGATCGAAACAATCGTCCCACCAGGCACCGACATTCTCTTGTTCATAGTGCAAGGCAATCCCAAGGCAATTGACATGATGATTTTACTTTGGACCTATCTTTTTGATGCACAATGGATGAGGTCTAAGGGAAGAGTCATGAATATTCAGCTTATTGATGCAAGAAATATTCGAATCCTGTTGCGTCCCCAATTGCCAGTTACTGCCTTACCAACAGTGATTCTCAAGGAAGAAATCCGTATGAAAATCATCCGAAGTTATTTGGCTAGCACAAGTCAAAGGATGGTTGCACCACCCAATCTTATTTTCAAATTTGATGGGAGAGTGATACATCGTGGCCATTATGCAGATGATTTCAGCTTTGATTCGCTCCGAAACTACCTTCAACATGCATTTGTCACATCCAGTTTTGGGGACCCACCATCAATGATCGCTCTGGGAAAGAGGATTGGAGATGGAGTTGTCTTTGAAGATCTCCATTTACGAAGGCAACAGATGATGCCAACCAAAGATGGTCCCATCCTGATCGTGTTGCATGAACCTATTTTTTGGGGGGGAAAGACACCAACATCAAAGCAAGATTTCCAGCAGGTTCTTCATGCAGGTATTGCCAATTTGCTCTTGGAATATGGAATGACATTACCAATGGCAACGAAAGCAGTTGAAACATTGATGGCTTCAGTAGGACAACAAAGGATTCATCATTTACTGCATCAGCAAACGGCAGCACAAAGATACTCTTCTTTTGAGATCATTTGTCATGAAAACAAGATTGAACTGCCAAAAAGTGGACCCCAGAAGACAAAGAATGTTTCCAAACTTGCCAGAAGCATTCAAAATGATCGTATTCATGCATCCAAGCACCTTCCGGTTGAACAATACACACTGAGTGAAGGTTTCTTTCAGTCCGCAAATGGCTCACCATTGCCAGTTCTTTCGCAATTTTCTTCGTTTGCATCCGGAATCTGCCTCATGAACGCAGAACATGCCGAGCCAAGAATCACTCAAGGAAAGTTGTTGAACTCAGATGAGCTTGGCATTTTCATTCTTGGCAATGTACATGTTCCTGCAACACTTGATCAAAAGCAGATGCAAGCACCAGCAGTTGATCCAAATGGAAGAGCAGTGCTGTTGGAGGGAACACTAGTTCAGCTAGGAGAGAAACAAATCCAAACTCCTTTGACTGAACAAGAAGCCATTCCAACAAAGGATATCTATGTTGCATCAGTCACACTCTCGAAGCAAGATTGGGAAGCCGACATGTGGAACCAACTTTGTGAAGCGCCAGTTCGCACAGTGAAACACCTGCTTTCATTGGAAGGTCATGGAGCAATTATGGGAAAACCATGGGCTAGGACATTCAAAGATGGGAATCTGAAAGTGCCAATTGAACTTGCTACCACCATCCAATTTTTTGCCGAATTTGACGCAACCAAGTTCAATGGTTTGTTGCAGAGGTCTGGCTTCAATAGAATATTCATTGCCCCAAAAAACGAGACTGGAGCGCCACATGACAATTGGAAGGTCATATGGGTCACTGGAACTATCCAACAAGTTGAAGCACAGGCAGCGTCCTTAAGTGGAGCAGCAGGATTGGTGAAGGGGAAAAAATCCCTAGGAATCCGCATTGATTCCACGGCTTTTGAACAGGCATGGAAGATTCTCAAGCCCAATATGGAACTTCCTGATACTCGCAATACAACCATGATGTTCAAAATTCAGCCGCTACCACATGGAACAGACAAAACGGCACTGCAGAAATGGTCATTGGACATCAAGTGGGACTTCAAGCCGATTCGTGCAATTGGTGCACGAACGTGGTTGGTAGGAGCCAACACTAATCCACCAACAGTCCTCGTTTTCAATGCGCAACCGCTCATTGCAGAATCCGTCCAACCCAGAGTGAAAGCACTTGGAGGTGCCATTGTTGCTGGACCAAAGTATCATCCACACGCCTTTGTGGACAAGAAAGCTGATTCCAAAGAGTCACTGAAAAATCGTGATGCTTTTCGTTCTGGAGATCCCTTTGCAGATCCATGGAGTTCATATACTGGAACGGCAGTTGTTGCAGAAGCACCCAAAAACATGCATATCTCAAAAGCAGTCAAGCCAGCTGAATTGCCATCGGGTCCAATTGGATCACAATTTCAGCAACAAGAGACTCGCATCCAAGCTGTTGAACAGGCACTGCATCAGATGCAATCCAGCCATCAAAAATTTCAAGAAAACACTGATGGAAAATTTTCAGCATTGGAGGCACAAATCAATCAGCAGAATCATGATCAGATCCAGGCCATTTCGTCGTTGCAAGACACGCAGAAGCAAATGCATGATTCGTTGGCACAAGCATTGCAAACACAAGACAGTCGGATTACCAATGCATTTGATGATTTGCGGCAGCTTTTTCTTTCACAGCACAGGGGGAAAAAGCGACCTGGAGATGACACAACTGAAGATCAAGATATGTAAACAAAGGGCCAACAGATTGATGGGACATTTTGTCCTCAGTTTCGGTTGTGCGTGCAAGCTAATTTGTTTTCGTGACACTTTGATGATAAGACAGGTTTTCGTACATTCTGAGCAGGTTGCTTTACTGGGCCCTCATTTGTGCAATGAAGTATCTTTGATTCTTAGAGTGATTGGGGTAGGGGTTTTTCACTCCTTAAAAGTTTGGTACTTTGAATTTGCATTTGTTCCCGTTCTCTTGAATGTGGACCTTGAATCGTTTGCAGACTTCTCAGATTCGCAAAGTAATTTTGGATATATCATCACAAAAAGCAGTTTCTTGCCTACGAAGATAGGACATACGTTTTCTCTTCATGAAAGCTGGTGGTCCGTCAGGATTGAACTTGGAAAAGTATCTTTTTCACACCAATCTACAAGGGAGATTGTTGGATGTTTTGCTTCTAGGTTTGACCCAATTTTGATAACCAGATTTTCATTGACAGAAACAATCGAGCTACAGTGTGTAACATGGATCTTTTTGGGACTCTTTGAGACTTTTTGTGGATCGTGTTTTGCTACCACCAGATTCTTTCATCGACCGTCATCGCATTTGGTTTCGGTATTGGAACCTCCTAGGCACTTCAGAAACCTGGTGTCTAAGATTTTTGCACCTCAGCATTCAGTATCTCGGTTCTGCCTGTTTGAGGTTTATGGTTTGTTGCATGTTTGCTCAGTGAACTTTCGTAAAAATATGAGTATGTATTGCTACTTGGCTCTCCCATGCCTTCAAATGAACTTTGCTTGGTACATAGGACAGAGGATTGGAGAGGCAAATAATCCTGGGCCAAATACCTCATCCATGAAAGCTAGGTACTTTGATTGTGCATTTGTGAATCCAACTTCACTCAATGGAAAACTACCGAATATTTGTTGTCTTGATAAGCATTTATGGCTTTTTGCTGAAACATCTGCCACAAAGATGATTCAAATGCAAGAAGCTGCAGAAGCTAGGAAAAATGGATTTCGATCATTTTTCAGTCCTCCCGTTTTACCCCAAAGAAATGGATTGGATGAAGACACTCTAAGGGGACAGGCAACTGGGACTGCAACATATTCGAAAATTCCAATGAGGCTCTCAAGAACCATTGAACAATCAGATTGGTATCCGTCAGGACGCATATTGCAAATTTTCTTGGAACTTGGAAGTATAGAAATTCAAGTCTTCATCATTTATGGATTTCAACTGAACCATCCACAATCGAGAGCTCGTACTGATCTACTGGTCCAACACGCAATAGATTTGGCTGGACTCACAAATCATCCCACAATTTTTGCAGGTGACTTTAATCATTCTCTTGACAGCCTAAGATCATGTGATGCTCTATGGCAGCAAGGTTTTAGATCAGCGGCAGCAATTTATTTGGAGCAAACTGGAGACTCCTTACCACCAACCTATAAAAACCAAACATCCAATGATGTTGCCATTTTTTCTCCAGAATTGGTGCCATTTATTTCTGATGTACAAATAAATTCCCAAGAGCTTTTTGCTGGACACCACCCGTTGTGTTTTCGTGTAAAACTACCTGTATGCCAACTCACTAAGCAGAAATGGAAGTTACCACAATCTTGGTTGGGTTTGTCTCCTGATCCATTACTGATCAATGATGCTTACATCCCGATGAGATCAGATGATGGAACATGGGATTCAGTAGTGCAGAATGCGCCACAAACCGTACTCCAAATTTGGTCTTCAAAAATTGAAGCATCCGTGCATGCAGCGTTGAAACAACAACATGCAACAGATCCTGTTGAATTCCCTTACAATGGACTCCCAAAAAACTTCAGGGGACGATGTCGACCTAGGAAATTGGTTCAGATGCCTTTACCTAAAGCAACAAAAACTGCATGGAAGGGCCATTACACTCCCTCCACTGACAGTGGTAGTATCTTTATCCGGCAGAGAACTAAACAAATCCGACGTATACAATCCTTGAAGCATCGAATTTTCTCATTTCGACCTGAACAAATTGATCAACTTTGGGAAGAATGGCAGGCCATTTTGGACTCAACAGGTTTTAAAGGGGGATTTGTAAATTGGATAAGTGCCTTTGACCAATTTCAAGGATTCTATCCTTTTGCTTTTCCCACAGTTGAGCTCTTGTATGATATGGAACAAATACTGATCTATGACACAGATTGTCAGGTTGCTGAGGACCTCCGTATCAAACGTGCAAAAGTACACATGCAAGAGACATTTGACTTGAAACATCAACATAAAAAAAGCGTCTTTTCAAAAAATTCGTGAACCTAGCCCTGGGCTTCTTCAACAAGTTGAGATTGTTAATCACATACCAGTTGAACACATGCAAAATGAAGGGTGGGGACTGGCTTCGCTTCTCTTGGAAGATAACCATTATGTTGATGCTACTCTACCAGCCAAGTTAAATGGACACAGAATTGACATCATTGAACTACAGAAAAACAAGTGTGAAATCATGATCCATGATGTCGAAGTTATTTTTGAGCCACCGCTTGTTATGACACAACAATCTACAACGGTGTCGCCACAGAAAGTTGCCAACACCTTAACTGAATACTGGAACCAGTTTTGGATGAACTCACCGCTTGAATCAGACTCATGGGAAAATTTTCAAAACTTATTGGACCGACTACCACAACATGACACGATAGGTTTTGACATTCTTGATGATGAAGCATGGATTCAAGCAATAAAATCACTGAAACCAGGCACAGCACGTGGAGTCGATGCATGGGCACCAGATGAATTAAAACAACTACCATCTAAGCCATTGATTGACCTTAAGCATGCATTCAATTTGTTGGAACCAATTGGAATGCCACTTGAAATGATGCATGCAAGGGTCATCCCGTTGAATAAACAGGAAGGTGTTTTTTCCGTAAAAAATACTCGTCCAATCACAGCCATTGCGTTGCTCTATAGATTATGGAGTAAAATCGCAAGTACAGTTGTCCTGGAGAGATTCTCCAGAATTTTCCCACCTTCTATCACCGGTTTCTTGCCGACGAGAAAAGCGCAAACCTTTTTGTACAACTTGCAATTTCAGATTGAAGTTGCACTCAAGACCAATTGTGAAAAAGCCTGGGGTGGACTCACCCTGGACCTTGTCAAGTGTTTTAACACGTTGCAGCATTTACCTTGTGAACAAATTTTGGCAAAGCTTGGTGTTTCCCCAAAAATCTTGGGATTTTGGCTTAAATCCGTGAAAAAATTGAAAAGATTCTGGATGATCCAAAATCAATTGATTGAATCCTCAACACCAATATGTGGTTTCCCAGAAGGTGACAGTATGAGCATCGTCGCGATGCTGGGGGTCAGTCGTCTTTGGGTCGAATTGATTTCAACTGAACATCTCTTCCCGCATTCTTTTGCGGATAACTGGAGCTGGGCTACTTGTAATCATCGTCTTCATAGACCAGCAATGGAATATACCCTCCAGTTGACTAATGCCATTAAGCTCACCATTGATTGGGGAAAAACATGGATTTGGGGCACGACATCGATCCATACCCAGACGTTGCAAAGTGTCAGATCGAATCTTTTGAATGATCAAGTCCAATTGCAAACAGTTCAGCATGCAAGGGAACTTGGCCATATCATTCATTATCAAATCTCTCCATATCGTGGAACGCAAAAAGAAAGACATTCGCAGGCACTTATGCGACTGAAGAGGCTATCCAGATTTCATTGGCCTATTGATGACATGGCACACATGGCACAAACAGCATGTTTTACTAAGGCACTTTATGGGATAGAAACTTATGCTTGTGGAGAAAAATATTTCCAGCAATTGAGATCTGCATTGGCATCAGTTTTGGTAGGACCATATGCAAATACCAATCCGTACTTGATTGCAATGTGTGCCTCCACATACATAAAAGACCCTGAGTTGTATGCCATCCAACAAGCAATCCGTGCTGTGAGAGATTTTCACTATGCTACTAACATGGAGCATGTTGATGATTTCTTTTACCATTGTGCAACATGTTTTTCACAACCAGCGCAAGTAATAGGACCAGCAGGAGCGTTGAAATTTTACTTGGCAAAGCTGTCATGGCAGATTGATAAGCAAGGCTGCTTATTAATTGACCCCTATATACAGTTACACATCCTATATGATTCTTTGGAGGTAATTCTTCAGGCTACCGAACATGCCTGGATGCAGAATCTCACAACAGTTGCATACACCAAGAAAGGTCAGCAAAACGGACCTCCCATTGATCGTATGCTCACACTGAGACTCTTAAAGAAATTTTCCAATCAGGATCGAAAGATGATTCTTCGTGAAATTGCTGGTTCTTTTATGGATGAAAATCAAAAATCAAACTTTGCTGATGATAATGAAGGCTTGTGTTTGTGTTGTAATCGTCCTGATTCTCTTGAACACAAGGTGCTGCATTGTGACGCTACAGAACATGTTCGAACTCTCTTTCCTACGGTGGTTGATCATTTGAATGAGTTCGACCTTATCCATTTACATTTGCCCGTTGTTTATATGCAACCAGATTGGGACTTTGATAGGTTTTTGCACTTCAATGCTCCTGACCCTGTAATTTTGCCACTAGGCGATTCTCAACTTAACGGCGCACTTTATACAGATGGTTCTTGTCAATACCCCACACTTCCAACACGTTGGACATCATATGCAGTTGTTCAGCCGAAGGTGGATGAGCAAACCATTTTAAATTGTGCTCACTTACCCATTTCTCAAATCAGTGAACAGTGTTTTCGTATAATTGCAGTAGCGCAAGGTAAAGGGCACCAAACAATACCACGTGCAGAACTTCAAGCATTGATTGTTGCCTTTTCTCATAACCCACATGCAAGAGTTGTTTCCGATTCATCATATGCACTTGGCATACTTTCCAGGCTGGCAAAAATACACAGCATTGAGCAGTTGCAATCGCTTCCTAATTTTGATCTCATACAACAGTTGTTTGTCATTGTTCAGGCTACGGCACACACACTTGAAGGTGTCAAAATAAAGGCACATGAAGACTTTCAAACAGAAAACCGCACTTTGACATGACAGGATAGGAAATGCAGTGGCTGACTTTGTGGCAAACACAGCATGTAAGACATTAGGGGGTGAACTTGTCACATGGCGGAAAAAAAGGTGTATGGAAGATGAATCATTGCTACGCATTCGAGAACAACACTATCAGATGCTTCTTGCTTTGGCTAGGGAACGTAAACAGCTGATACAAAAATCAGAAACACGCACTGAAAAACTGGCTACACCAACAACGAGGCAACAAGCATTTGAGCATTTACTTTTTTTGAGTCTGGGCAATTTTGAGCAGTTTTCTTCACCGGACAATGTACAGGATATTGTACAATTAAGTCGTTTTGGGTTTCAACCATCGATGTTGGTCTTTCAATATTTACAGATGCTGAAATGGCCGACAGACACTTCTCGTGATGAGGTTCCGGTGGGTATCAGTTGGTTGGAGCTTTATTTTAATTTTCAGATTGTCACTGGATGCACGATTCCAGTCAATGTTGCAGCAGGTGGGGGACCAGAACGCTTGGTGTGGATGGATGAACAACAGATTTTTACAGTGGACAGTTTTCCATATCATAGATATGTACACTCATTCAGGCTATGCGTTGAACATCTTCAGACTTTTACGAAAGAGAGATTGTGGCCGAAGACTGATCGAAGGAAAACCAGGTCACTGCACATTCTTGGTTGTGCTGGCTTGCGGAATGGGATAACGCTGAGACCGGAAATGCCGTATCAAAAACAGACGATAACTGCTTTACGGGAATATATGTTGGCGATACCGCAACGGGCGCACTTTGACGATCATCCCAAGATACCAGCAGTGACGGAACTCTTGCAGATCACACCACGGCCCAATGAAATAACTGAGCAGGAATTCAAACAGTTGCGGAAGAAGGTTTTGAAAGAAAAACGAAATGTACAAAATGACTGACGAATCCTTCCTTCAACTTCAAAGAGTTTACAATCAGACGGTCGAGACGAATTTTGCCAGTGAACACTGATTCTCCCAAGACTTGTATAGATTCACTGAATCAGAAGTTTTTGGCATAAGAGTTGTATAGTTTTATTTCCTGAGGTTTCACAAATCGACAGGACCGGTGCTCTCTTGGCAGTTGGGCAGGGGGAGTGCCGGAAGGATGCAAGATGTGTGGCCCCTTATTTCAGGAAAATCCAATCTCAGTGTCTCACAGAGGCGCATCACTGGGAAGGTTGGTGAAATATTATAATTTGGCCAGATGTAATCTGCTAAGCTTGTGAGATGGAAATTTTAGATGAGCCACGAAAAAAAAAAACTTATTACTTTCCATTGAATCCTAGTTGGTTAATAGGGATCCTTATAATGGTTTATTATAATCCCTATATACCTGGGTAATATTACCCACTATATAACCCAACCAACCAGGGTTTTTTCATTGCTCAGATGTTTTTTTGTGT
>Ga0126337_10002559_pt1 | contig 11628 bp, 6 predicted proteins | sample DipCmetagenome_FD_92527 | JGI IMG/M metagenome (GOLD analysis project Ga0126337, IMG submission 92527) | Coral microbial communities from La Bocana,Puerto Morelos, Mexico - Diploria C A metagenome | ecosystem: Host-associated > Invertebrates > Cnidaria > Coral | place: La Bocana,Puerto Morelos... | reverse complement strand
TTTTAAACTTTCGCCTGTCAAGCCCAAACATTTTGCTTGAATTTAAGGTTAAATTTGCTTCGCAATCTCTGAACACTAACGGTCAACGGTGAATCATGTGTAATTCTGCGAAGAAATGATAAAAGAAATAAGTTTGATCATGCGCTTTATACAAAATTGTTGCAAGAAGAAAATGATAATATTGTTTTAAATGATATACCCTTCCCTTAGATAATCCGATATTCTATCATCAGCGAAAATGAAATTGTTTGGATTGTCGGATTGTCAGCCTCAATGTTGCAATGCAGACGAAATGTATATGATGTTTATTTCCTCCCTGTTCCTGACAAGGAAAAAAAACGTAAAAATTAGTCATTCGCACACACGGAGAAAAAATTAGACATTCCTGATCTAACGAGCTTTTAAAATTAAATGAATTCTTTTAATTTCTTTCATTTGTAATATGTTAATACTGACCATCTCGGACGGTAAAGACATTTGACACAACTGGAGATATTGCCGTACAGCCACGTCTTTTTTATCATCATCATTATTATAATTATTAGCATTTATCCCTTTTTTAACGACCTTATTACATTTTGTTGTTGTAAATAGTTTTGTGCTGTAAATAATTATCATGTAAAGTTTTAGAGATTAATTTTAATGTGCTCAATAAAATGATGGCTATTATTAAAAAATTATTATTATAATTATTATGATAATTATCATTACAATTATTATTATCATTAATACTTTTTGGAATTTCTCTAGATAAAGTTTCTTTATTTGTCAGTTTATTTTCAGCGTATCACTGGGTCTTAATTGTGTTTCGCTTCGGTCATCTGGGCGGTCATGGGTCGCCTGTTGTTTCTTGTATATATTTATACAGGTGACGGCCTTTTATTATGTAAATCACTTGTTAGGAGTAACCCCATTTGCGTAAGAATTAGGGTAGCTCTTGTAAGCTTGTAATTTTCCCGTCCAGTGTCGTTATTTTAGGTACGAATCTTTAATTCATACTGTTCAGCCTTGCCTGAACTAATTTCACCCGACTTGTAAATGGCCAGCTCCTTCATTGAGGCACGCCGTCAAGGAACATGGTAATTCCGGTATCCAGTCCAAGAGTAGACAATAACTACCATGATTCATTAAACTCGAGAAAGGGCCAAGCAACTGAAAAACAGAAAAACTGACTGTACTGACTGATTGAACTATTATTTTTCCAATATTACGTCGTGATTCCCTGAAGAAGTCAGACCGTGCCTGACGAAATATTGGAATAATAATAGTTTAATCCAACCGTACCGTAGTTCCATGATTCATTGCAGGCATATCTCTTAGCCATAAGACCGGCTGCGAAAGCCGAGCTCCAACTGATGAGAAAATTGTCCGCAACTTTCAAAACCCGAATGCTCAGAGGGTGAGCAAGCTACTACAACACGCACTGCCAGTTTTTCTGAGGGTCGGGTTGTTCGATAGCCGGTTATCATAACCCAAGGTTACAAGTTAATCGAAGTTTTCATTTTTCTCGAATAAAAATGTTCTTTACTGTCACTGTTTTGAGTTGTTTTAGATTATCTGAACTCACAACAGAAGGCAAAACTGAAAATCAAATTTTCACAAATCCTGGATTAGTTTAATTAATCGGGTTTGGAACAACCCGTCGCTGGTCAAGGTGGCTTAAATTTGGCGCTTGATCCCGGTGGGGAAGAACGTTAAAAAGGGACAATTCAGACAAGATCTATAGTCCTTAAGGATCGGCTATCGCGAATTTTAGGCCACTGAGAATTTCCATCCTTTTCCGTTGTTGCTTTTTCAGTCATTTTCTCAGTATCCGCAAATTTTTGTGCCCCGCCATCCCTTATGACGTCAACTGGCGGGGTTCAACTGTAGGTTATTTTCGTTACGGGTAAGTGATAGCTTAGGTTTACAGTCATGCAATTTTTCATGATTACCCCTCTTTTCTTTCCTTATTTTTTTTTAAAATAAAAACACACCCCTTTCCTTTTTTTTTCTCGATAAAACACGTGAGCGGCTTGCTTTGCTTTGCGACCAATTATTAACTCGCGCGAACACACATTCTGCGAAAAAAATGTTAAAGCTGAGCCATATTAGTGCTGCATGTTTGTGTGTCTGAAGTTATTTAAATGGACTCCCCATCGTAGGATTGTAGTCAGTAAATCGCCTAATAGAGTGGCAAGTCTAGCCTGCAGAGATAGACGAATTTTCCTCAGAAATCCGTACAGGGCTGAAAACTTGCGTCGGCTTCCGACTTCTTCTCTCAAGGGTTTCAATAGAGGCTTTGATCGGCGAGAAATAAAGTTTCGTGTCTTTGATGTCATGCTCAAGGGATTTCGAAGTTATAAGGTAATAGGTATAAGAATGGGACAGTTATAGTTCGTTAGTACGTTCACGGTAGTGCTTAATAACAAGGGAATTACGAAGTAGAATGCAATGAACCATTTGTCCACAAACAGCCTGCTGCGATAGCTAGGATAACAAAAAAACATGCTATAGACATGCTCTATCTCTGCAATGGATATCGTCCATGCTGTAGCAGAATGCCCCGCCTATTTCTTTATGATCGTCAATCAGAATTAATCAAAACGTATAATTATTCTAGTGATACTCCTTGAAACACCTACATTTTTCGTTGCTGTGTTACAGTGGACGGCAATTTTAAAGAAATGTAACAAGCAGTATAATCGGTTTAAACCGCGCTTTTGTTATCGCTCTAATAAATCAGATATAAAGAATGTTACACAGTCAGCAAAAATGTAGTGCAAAAAACATTAGGTTTGGGCTTCAGTTTCATTTCCGGACAGGTGTTCGCGCGCCCGCGGCGGGACGCCAGTTTCTGCACTGGTTTTGGAACCTCTACCGCAGTTCTGTCGTTTTCGAGCTGTTAATGGTGCTCATAGATTTTTCCTTTCGGTTTTTAAATAGTGAATTGTTATTGTTAAAGGAAGCAGAGGAAATCGCGGCGGAAAAAAGAGCAGCATTTCAATAAGCTCATTTATAGCTCTTTCTTGAAAGGATTTTAAGAAACGGCTATCCAGAAGATAGGCGAGCGAATCTTCGTGGCCGATCGACATATCGCAAAGGATTTACTGCTTTGATTTGAAGGAAATTTACTAGTTTCGGTCATATAGTTATAGTAATTATGTTTTGGTAAACCATTAATGATAAGATAAGAAATAGTTGACGGTTGACCGTTTCGTTCCTTAAAATCTGAAAATTAGACATTGTTCCATTCTAGGGAAGAACATACCCCCAAACAAAAACTCCTGAACTGTTCCAGAGCATAATACAACGTTCACGTGCCTAGAAGCCGCGCATCTAGTTTTTTTTTTTTTCCCTCCCCTTATTTAAGAATTGGCCTGTCTTTCTGTCGCAAATGACCTTACCTGCGTCAATACCCTCTCTACATCTCACCCCGGAAGGAGGGGCGGGCGTTTTTTCTTTCCTTTTCCCTTTTAAAAAAACCCAGCCTGATCGCATATAGGTTATAAACAACTCGGCGCGTATTGTTGTCCTTTCAGAACACCAAGTTGTATTCTCATCGCCCTTATATTCTCCGCTATGCTGAGGGCTTGGTTCGTGTCGTGTTACTCTGCACCATTTCCGTGCCAAGAACTTGTCCGGCCACGCCTCTGTCCAAGACCGCGACATTGGCATTAGTGTTTTCAATGAGGCGTATCTTCTAGTTCGGTATCTCGTTCCAATCGGGCTGTTTTACAGTCAACGACGCTTTAAAATGCAAATAGGCAAGGTATTTCTGCCCATGCTGTGGTTTAAATTTCTTTTGTCTATACCCACGTGCTCGAATGTTTTTCTTTGGCTGTTGATCTGTCTGTCAATAAATGAAACTGTCCCAAATATTTACACATATATTCTTGCCTCACCTTCCATCAAATATCTCACCGTTTGACGCGCGAAAAGAATTAAAAAGCCTAAAAGTACACATAGAATTCAGCACGTTGGCGTTGATGTGTGAAGATAAGAAAGAAAACAACACTTTAATCCGAAATCCAATGACAGGCTTTCAAATTTTAATGTTTAGTGCCGCTGGGATAACAAGCTATTGAAAAGACCTTGACATCATGCATAAAAGAATAACAGAAATCACCTTTGTAAGGAAAATTATTCTTAAAACAGTAGCTGAATAGTAGACATTTATTTTTAGCGGATTTGGCAATGCTTCCCGAAAACTTCGAAATGTTTCTTACATTCATCCAAAAGAAAACCTTATCAGTCTTTTTTTTATTATTCGGTACTAAGCCCGTCAAGATATGATATTGAAGTAATTAGAAATCGACTAGTTCTCGATAACCTCAATTATATTCGCGGCGCTTCATCTAAGCGCAACGTGACAAAGTCCTGACAATACTACTGATCTGACGCTGCCGGGTGTCTCCTCAGTAAATTCTTTAAAAGGTATTAAGCAAAAAGTAGCCTTAAAAGCTTAAAAGTGATTTTTAGATTTTTGCCATTAGCAATATCAATTCACGTAAATGGTTTTCTTCAAACATTTTTAACAATTCCATTTCTTCGGCTTTCGTCGTTGACATTCATATTTCAATTTTTTTCCTGGGATCGAATTCAGCACCAATAATAAAGCACAGGATTTTCCTGTTTCACTTTTAACAAACTGACACCTTCAAAAGTCAGTTCTGTTCTTCGTGTTTTGTTCTGAAAGCGATTTAAAAATCCAATCGTCCTAAAAGGCTTCTTCAATTTCTTGTTCGAGTTTTATCTTATCATTGCATTGTGCCAGGAAATTTACTATGCTTGCGGGATCTCCAGATCTTCTTTCTACTGGGACTTCGAAGCAGGAAGAGCAACCAGCGTATTTTCCCTTTTAATTAATACTGGTAGTAAATAAAACCCTTAAAAGCAAAGAGCACGTTGCGAAAGTAGAAAGAGTAACAATATAAATGTTCTTCCCAGAAAGCCATTGTAAAGACAGCTGCACTCCATCGGGTCCTTCGGAGTTGTATGGCAAACATTTTCCTCTTGAAATAAATTCACGCTGAGATCAGCGCATCTCAAGTTTCGTGATAAAAACTGTGAAAGTGGCATGAGCTGTGTTTACCTTTCGCTCTCGATTGGAGATCGAAGTTGGAATAATTCATGAGAAAAATATCATTTGTCTCCGGCCAAGGAAACAGAATTTCCTCTGGCGACGTGAATTACTGAAGAAAACGTTTAAAAACCTTGAAAAAGATTAGAAACGCACGCATAGATTTTCGATCTCTTTTAGCGTTTTGGCTTCGTTTAAGATATTCCTGAACTTAACAATCTTGTATTTACACGTTTCCAAACAATACGAAAACACCTGAAAAGGCCCGAAAGGAGAGAAGCTTTCAAAGGTAAGACTTTCTGTTTGCTTAAATCAATTTATCTACACAAACTACATACGATACATATCACTCAAGCTTTATGGATTACTCGTCCTCTCGGCATTTGACTGAAACGCTAGTTATGAATGGTCCAGTGACAATTGTTGTCAGAAGGGAAAATACTACGAACCGCAAATGAATTGAGAGAAATTGAACCTTGATCAACAAAGGACCAATTTCGATGGGTTGGCCGTCACGTAACGAAAGAATCAGAAAACGGTAACAATTATTTATTGCTTTGCAATCGTGAAAACTGACAAGGATTCTGTTTCCTCGATCGCATTGCCACCCTTGGAATTCGTCATATAAAAAACGTGAGTATTCGACCGCGGCGCTAATTTTAGGTTGTATTTCTCATCAAGTACATTAATTATAAATGGCGATAACTCGGCGGGAAGGTTTGTGGAATAAACAACAGCAGTCGTATGCTACACTGAAGCATAACGCTTTCTACATTGAATGGTTTTAAGGACTGTCTTCGTAAGATTTTACAAGAATGGCAGAAGAAAACACTTTCGGTTCAAGATATAGACAAAGATACGGAAGTGGACAGAATATTTTGCAATGAACTTTTTAAATTAAAAATAAATTTGACGATGGTATCGTTGGTACATATTCTCTGATACGTTCTAGAGGACAGAGGTAATTTGCCACCAACTGAGATTCGAAAAAAGGATTTGTTGAATATAAATTACTTTGAAACGACGGAAAACTGTTTTTTACGTTTTCCGAAGGAAAGATTCAATAGAAAACAATATTCTTCTCACAATTACCTCGTGCTGTGCTAAGCCAATCAAAATCGAGGAAGCGTATGGACAGCTGGTGCTCACGTTTTCCGCGGGAAAATCAGCCCAGCGTAAAATCTTGCGTGACGGGCTTGAAGACGTAGATTTCGCTTTTTCTTCTCTTTAAGCAAACAGATTACAAGAGTCAATTGAAACTAAGCTATTCTTATTTAAGCACGAGCGAACCGTATTAACACGGCTAAGAGTGCTTAAGTGGAGTCTGTTTTAAGGAAATCATATAAACTTAATGAGCTTTTGCATATTTTAATAGACGCAAATTTTCTTTTCAACTTCTGTTTCGAATCAGGCTGGAAAGAAAGATATATGAAGGGAAATAAACGATTTTTTTCTTGCAAATTTGTTGGCGAGAGGCTTCGTAAGTTTGTTTTGTATGTGGGGTTTGTGGCTAGAGTCAGTTTAGACTTATCATTAAACAGGTCGCTTGTTGATGTTTAGGGGCATTTCATTGATGAATGGAAAATATATGGGTGGATGGTTTTTCAAAACCGCAATATTTAAGCGGACACGTGTTTTTCGCACGTATTATGTTCTCTCTCTCGTTCATCCCTATAGGCTAAAATTCTCTTAATTAGTGGGCGTCATTTTCAGTGCAACCCAAAATACCAAGGACAGCCTGCTTTTAAAAAATTTTCAGACAGAGCACATGAAAATGGGAAAATTTAGTTTGCTTTCGAATAAACGACAAACAACCTTTGGTTGTCTTGCTTGAAAATGCAGGGAAGATCTTAAGGCAAATTCTCCCAACAGTCATCTTGTCAAATAACGTGTATCAACCAATCAACGCACAGCTAATTTGCATCGATGTAATTAGAATGCTTACCGTACTCCACAACTGGTGTTGTTGGTTGGTCAGTGTGGGAACGGAATAAGGTTGGACAGGATTTTATCGGTAATTTTTTATGCTCACACTCTACTGAGCTAGCTGAAACGAAAGGAGCGAAATAAATACCGTTTCTTCTTGCTCTCTATAGGTTTTTCGGGACAAAATGGCTTCACAGCCATCCCAGAGACCACGTCGAAATGCTTCTCCTGCATCGAGCTCAAAACTACAACCTATGCGAGCCACTTTACCATTTTCGCTGATAGCTCACGGCAATCCAAGTCCTACCCGTGGGACTGGTTTAAGGAGGCCAAGTCCATCATCTTCACCAGTACATGGCAGTGAAAATGGCCTTAAACACCGCAGAAGTTCGCCAGAAACACGTGGGTCTCCCGAGCATCGGCGGAGTCCTTCTTCTCCATCTTCGTCGAGCTCGAAAGGTTAGCTGACGTGCTTTTCAAATGTTAAGCTTACTGTCATAAATGGCCAGTGAACCTTAGAATAGTTGCTAGCTATGACCAAAACAGTTTTATGAAGCCAGCTGTTGTAAAAATACATTTATTTTTATCGTTTAACTTCAGTAGGGTAGACCGTTGAATTTCGCTTTTCATCTGTCGGTCATCTTTTCTCTCTGTTCAGTGTATTGACCTACAGTGAAGGCCATTTCCGTTGTTTGAAAACAGTTTGGGTTGAGCTTAACTGACACCTGATAAAGAAGGAATATTATTTTATTCGTAGGTGAAAGGAGCAAACTTATGAAAAGTAATTCGGGCGCAATAAGAAGAACGTCTTCATTAGACGCCATTTCACCTTACATGTGTGGACAGTGGCCTAAAGGAGATGTTGGCGGGCCGAGTATGTGCCACAAATCTACTCAGGTTAGTTAGGTACCGCTCTATTAATAAAACATTTCCCGAAAATTGCCAAGTTTAGGCTAATTACTCGAATTTAGACATGGAAAGATTGAAATGCGCTTGTAAGGGTTACGAGCAAGCAAAAGTAAATTTACTCTGTGATACCCTTATTGAACCACAGCCATGACAACGAGGTTAATTCCCAAGCAACTCTGAAATTTGATGATCTCAGGTCTAAATTAAGTTTGTTTTAACTCGTGTTATAGAAAAGGTCTTACAAAAGATATTGCAGAAATGTTGCAAACAAAACCCTCAGGAAGCGAAATTAAGTCAATACTAATGCTGATTATTTGGTTAGAAAGACTACCAATTTGAGTGAGGGTCAAAAAATCACGCAGGAAAAGTTCCCTCATTTTGACTGGTATTTTAAATTTAGAGGATTTTCTGGTCTTTATTTTTCTAAAATATTAGTAATGAGTTGAGTTTTTTCATCCTTGACAGTAATGTTATATTAACAAGGTAAAGAGATAGAAAGGCTGTAAAGGGTGCAAATTACCGAGCTAGTTAGGATGGGGTGATCAGTGACTTGGCATTTTTGACTTTTGCCAAAGCATCTAAGGCAACTTCTTAGAATTGACAGAAATGTACTTAACAACACTTCAGCTACTCTGAGAATTTGTTGCTGTTGAGGTTGCCTTTACAGCAATGTAAACACAACTCTGTGCACAGACTGATACAGGTACTTGCCTATGTCTCACAATAGAACCAAACTTGCGACCGCCCAAGAAGGGAGGGGGATAAAACAAGCCAGAATGTTTCACTTTCTACAAACACTGTCTATCAGGTCTGGACTATTGAAACCACAACTGTGTCCACAAGACAGAACCTAATCATAGTAGGCACTCATTGTGTTCTATTGCAAATTGAAGAATTTGGTTCTGTCAACAAGATGCAGTGGAATTGAGCAGAACTCTTGGAAAATGAGAGTGTTTTAACAAGTAATTGTCGTGCTATCAACTACAAGGAAAGCAGTCAGAAAACTACAATCTTAGTCATTTCTAAGCCAAAACGTGGAGTAATTTTCTCTTCACAGCAATGTGTTTCACTGTGTTTTGTCAGTGAATGTTCTGTCATGAAGGAGCCAATCAGATTTGCCAATTTTGCATAGACCTTTGACAGGTATCTTTTAATTACAGATGGAATGTGATCGTGTATGTATTTTTCTAACTTGAAGATAACTAATATTAAAATTTCGTTTAGAAGCATTAAAACAAAAAGGGTATTTTTATGTTTTTTTTTTATAAGCAATAGCCAGTAGAGCTGTACGTTGTTGACTACAGTATTTGGTGTTTACTTTAAGAAGACTTTGGGTTGTTGTCTAATATTGTTCATCAGAAATGTCTTGTGATCTAGCATGAATTTGAACAGAAACAAGTCCCTATTGATATACATTTAGAAATTGTACTTGTTGAGCTTTTATCCTTTGTGTTATTGAGAAAATGTGTGATAGTCAGCTTTGTCATGCCTGGTTGACTCTCCAGTCACCAAGAACTCAAGCCCACAATCCAACATTTAGTAGTAATTAGTACCTTTGGAATTAGAGGTCAGCTCCTGGCATTGAGTATGACACAAAAACACGAACTGGTGTTTCATGTAGTGTGCATGAACCCATGTCTCTCTTCTGGCATACATTTCTTTGATAGTAATTAACAATCATACGATAAAAGGAAGCTGTGTCGCTGTATGGTACGTTTTGGATGAAAGTTCTGTGAGTAGGGTTTTTGGTGATGTCTTTATTGCACTTGTGTTAGATTGAGACTGGCTAAGATTCCTTGTAACCTATACTGAGGTTACATTCTGGCTTTTATGTCCATGTTCGGAGGTGACAAAATGTGTGAACCTTTTAGGGTGTCAAGTGTCATGGTCTCAGTAATTTTAAGAAGCAAGAATTTTTATGCTTCCCAGTCAACATTAGTAACCTCATTGGCCTTGCACAAAAGAATTGATATGTCAAAAACAATCATTAAAGTTAGAGGGTAATAATACAAGGCATAAACAAGCACAGCAGATGTGCCTTGAGATTAATCCTTCACTCTTGATTATAATGTTAAGATGAGAAACATAGAAGTTTTGGTACCAATTGGTAATGACAATCTCCTAGTTGGGCTTCCGTGCTACATACCTTGACTCTGTGTCGCTGACATTTTGCAAATATGTTACACAATGATTAAGAATAAGGGTTACCCTTTATAACTTGAACATCAGGTCTATTGCTTTTGTTTTGTCATGAAAATGATTCAGAAAGCTGTGTCTTCTTGATAGGAAAATATATTTAAATTACAGAAACAATAATCTGCTATAAATATGGCGGTTTTTAAAGCAAAATACTGACAATCGTTAATAAAACAAACATCAAGCCTGCCTTAGTTGTATATGGACAGCTTTAATGAGTTCAACTGTGAACAAGGATCAGACTTTACTATGATGAGTTTGTTGGGTCGTAGCCATGTTCTGTTCCTGAAATTATGGAAAGGAAGCAATTTGTCATTACAAGTCACAAGAAATTGCTTATAATTTGTCAAATGTGGTTAACTTTATTGCCCCGGTTATTAAACCAATAAGGAAACTTGAAGATTTGACAGAAATATATACATGTTGACTGATAATAGCTCCCCTATGACAGCTAACTTCAGTTTGCAAAAATAGTTATTAATGGAACATTGTACTTTAATAATGCACCTTTATATTTTGGCCTTTACAAGGGCTTAAATTAAAACAATAAAAGAGAATATATTTGGTCATTTGACAGCTATTATATATCAAATTTTCCATGGTGCCCTCAGTTCATGTCCAGTGCTGTAAATTATATGGATTGTTGGTCAGCTTGTCTTGAGTATGGGAGAATTAGAAAAAGAACCTTGGAGTCTTGTAGGGATTTGAACTTGTGACCTTCCACATACTCACCAGTTGGGTGGCAAAATATGATTTATTCTCCAAAAGTTTACATGTGTATATGCATGTACAAGTAAAAAAGATTTTCCAGAATTGTTGTGGAAGTAATCAAAGGAAAAAGTCCTATTTTGAATGATAAATAAATTCTCAGAAAGAAAGAGGTTGAAAATATTAATAAAAACCTTTGTATAACAGTGGTGTGAGATTCAAGAAGGTATATTCAACATTTATAAGGGGTATAGTCTTGAAAACAAAGTGCCTGTTACTGCTGTTGACAAATAGCTGTTCCAACTTTTTTGCTGCACATAGATTCAGTAAATGTCTATCTCTGTTATGTTTTTGTTCAACATGTGTGCTGTCATAGAATAACTGATTCTTTCCTCAAACACATTTTCCTGTCACAATGAAATGTAAGAGTAACTGTGCACTGGAACAACCACTTCAATTTTGGAGCTTTGTTTAATTGATAACACCAGCTTCAAAGTGCAGAAGTTGTGATTGAGTTCCTCTGTAACCTCACTAGTGATTTGTCCTTGTTTTCATTCTTTCTGTGCTAAATTAAAAGCAGAATTGCAAAATCTGTCATCTTTATCTATAGTGAAAGAAGACAAACCGATGTGTTATCGTGGTTAAAAGTTTCATTGCGTACATTTAAGGGTTAAACCATGACTGTGGTCTCTTTATCGAAAACTCAAGCTTTTGAACTTGTCTTTGATATATCTATCAACTCTAGGGTTTAATTGCAATTGAGTGTGATTTATTTTAAACTTGACGCGAGGTCGCTTGTTAGTTACTAAATTGGACTCCAGATTAAG
>Ga0126337_10002558_pt1 | contig 11630 bp, 8 predicted proteins | sample DipCmetagenome_FD_92527 | JGI IMG/M metagenome (GOLD analysis project Ga0126337, IMG submission 92527) | Coral microbial communities from La Bocana,Puerto Morelos, Mexico - Diploria C A metagenome | ecosystem: Host-associated > Invertebrates > Cnidaria > Coral | place: La Bocana,Puerto Morelos... | reverse complement strand
TAATAATAATAATAATAATAATAATAATAATAATAGAGTAGTTTCCACTGAGTGTAGTAAAACCAAAAACAAGCCAATTACTTACAATTAGACTACTCAGCCAATCTCAAACTATAGTAAAAACCACTTTCAACACTCATTTGACCACCATTTGAACACCGCTCTAATAACAACAATATTAATAATAACAATAACAAGTTCTTGAATTGGGGAGAAGATTTGTTATTAATCCGAGTTGGTTGATAATAAAACACAACACAACCATCATCATCATTTTTATTATATTAAAGAAATAAAAAACGCTCCAGAGTGAACTGTTGAGAACACGAGAGAAGTGCATACAGAACCACGAGGCGCACTTCTTCTCGAGTGTTCTTAAAAATTCCCAAGTGCTATATAACTCAACAATGCACGAAGGGCAAGTTTTTTATTTCTTTTATAAAATGTAAACGAGCACATTAAAATAAAGACATATTAAACAAGAAAATGATTGCGAATTTTAATTAATCAAAATCAGTTTTCTCCTTACATGCACGTGCTTTCTTTCTATTGGCTTAAATGCTGAATGAAAAGTAAAACCGTTCCCTTTGTGGCAAGAAACAAACGTTAAAAAAAAAGTCAGAACAGTTCTGAAGAAATTATAGCTTGCTTGGGAAACTTGCGTGCATATATTGAGTTGTAATGCACGCGCGTGACGTAAGCAGAATGCTTTATGGAGCTATAATGAAGTCAAACTGATCAATCGTAGCGCTCACAATAACTTGAGCATTTTATAATTCCTAATAATTTTACAGTTGAGCTGTTCCGCGGCAAGTCTATCAATAGTTACAAATATATATTTTCTTTTTAATGAAGTATGTTTGCTCCGACGAATAGCTGATCTGCTCTACTTGACATGTGTCTAAAAGAGACTAAAGACTAAACAATATACTAATATTGTCAATTTTCTTGCAAAACTGAAAACGAAAAACTTCAGTTTCATATCTGGTTTTCATATGATGAGGGTAATTCTGTTGCTGACTGGGTTCCTTGCGATGTTATATACGAAACCGATAAGACAAAGTATTTTGTCTAATTGACAGCAGGCTTACCGTAGATCAAGTAACTGCAGACAGAGGAATGATTCACTAAGTAACTCGAATGGAAAACAACGTGTCAAGGAAACTGAACGTTGCAAACGTGGCATCCAGTGCTACGTGGCTTGTGGTTTCCATTTAACAGACGTGCCACTTATACAATAAGTTGTCATTTTGGTGAAAGTTGAGGTCAAGAGGACATACGTGTAGTGATCACGTACACAGCTCAGAGGAACTCGATCCTGTCACCATGTTTATTGTGTGTTTCTCTAAAACATATGCATGAAGTTTATATAACTACAACAGCTTTATTCTCCAGTTCTAAACCGTCATGAAACCGCATATTAAAATTGATTGTGAGCCGTTGCCTATGTTTACAGAAAGGAAAAGAAAGCTTCCTGAACAGCAAATCGGCAGCTTGTCCAGAATGCCCTCGGAAAACGCGATAAACTGTGACTTAGAAATCTATGAAAATAACAGAGCAGATAATTTTGAAAAGACTGATGATACGCGAAGTGAACGGAAAAGAGTATCAGAAGTTTACTGGCAAATCTTACCATACCCAGTCATATTAGAAACGTCATCCCCACCACCCCTTCACAACGCATTTTGTAGTGAACGTTGATTCCAGTCATAGGAGCATTGGGCTGCGGTGCTTGTCATAGTAGTACAGACAGTGTTAAGGAACTTTAGGAAATATATATTCAAATATCGCATCTTTTCGGTGGTGTATTATTATAAAGTGAAATTATTTAAATTTCCACACGTCATTTACCGTACATTTCTCAGTGAGGATTGTCTCGAACTCTAACAAATAACTCGGGCCACAAAAACAAGTTCTAATTCAATTTCTTCATGGTGAGCCAAGGTTCCTTTATCCGCCTTCATCAAGCATATCAAAGTATTGGTTGGGTATCCTTTTTTCTGTTGAATACGTGACCACAGCTTGGATGTCATCCTGAGGCGTTGGCCAAGATGCCTGGTATTCATTTTTGGTTTCGGCACGTATGATGTGGATCGTAGGAGTTATGAAGGACAATGAAGACGTGCTCTTGTTTATCTTTTAGAGTCGTACTGATAATTTAGCTATCAAATAACATTGTTATTCATCTTTTATTATAAACATGGCGAAAAATTTGACTACTGTTTTTGCCAAGTGTAAACACAAATTAATCGCACAACGAACGCGTAGAAAATTCAACAGTCCTGTGTCAAAGAACATATTTTTAAAGCAGCCTGCGTATCACTTACGCATGAATAGCTCTTCCTTGATTAAAAAAAGTTTGTCGTCTTCCTGTTCTCCGGTCATCAAACATCCATGGAATTTTAACACTTACATTTTTCTTACATTCTTCTCCGCGTTATTTTACGCAAATTGTCGACGCATTTCCTGTGATAATCTCCACTTCAGTTGTGCTCAACCGTTAGAACATGAGGATATCACTTTTTAATGTAATTTGGAGAGCGGAAATCAATTACTAATAGACTGATTTCTCCTCGATCTTTGCAGTCATTAAATAGAGTTATGCTGGCGGACGACTTCGAAAATAACCATTGATGGTGTGATGTATTGTAAATGTGATGGCACCCTGCCTTGTTCATTGCTGTACTATGCGGGATCGGAGCCTTCAAGCTAATTAAGCTCGACAGCAAAATAAATGTTCTTTTTCTCCTAAATGAACACCGACATTTACTTTTATAAAACATGAATTCAAATGACATACGGTTGGCTACGGATGTAGTTATTCAAAGAAAATATAAAAATTCCGCTTGGAGATTTTTATTTATAAGTGCTATATCTATAGGTAATGGACGTACTGTTTCGGATTATGCTGTTATGTGAGCATGCAGTGAATTCTTTAATTTGCCTCATAATCCAAGTCCTCTTTAACTAAGTCTTCTTTGTTGAACGGTTAATATTTTAATGGAAGAAACCACTTTTCGAGAAATTATTGCTCCCCATTGCGGGTTTTCTAAGGGCGAAATGATTCATAAAGTGTCAGTACATATTGCGCAAATAAGGGCAGGGTGCGCATAACTTATTGCAGTTTTGTAATATTTCTAACATAATCACCGAATGGGTCAAGGGTTAGAATATTTCAGACACTACTTTTTTATGAAGTCACCCTGCTATTTTGAGTAAGTGATGCACTCAGTAATTGGACGTTCTTGTTATGGTGCTCAAAGGTTAAAGATATTTACTGTGCGTGTCTTATGATCGTAACTCGTGATGGATCCCTGACACAACCAAGGCAGAGTTTGTTCGCATAAGACAAGTCTATTTTCATGTTCTTTTTTTCATTTTATTTCAATACGTCTTTTTGTTGTTTCCACTTATATTATATTTCAATTTAAGTTTTTCGATTTACAATATATTTTGTTTTATATTATATACAGTATACTTTTTACCTCCAATTTCTTCTTACATATTTTACAAAATTCGAGAAACAAATCTTTTTTCTGAAGTCTCCCTCGTTAACGTGAAATAGCTTTATGTCTAATACTGAATAAGATGTGTGGCTTTTCATAAATGTTTTCAGTACAAAAATATTCACGCATGTATCAAGTAGAACATGATTTAATTTCGGGCAAGAATAGAAGAAAAGAATAAATCCTATTGGTGATGCTTTTGTTTTAAATATCACTCTGGAACACAATTATATATATGTATTAATAAAATACATGGAGAGTGTGTTTATTCTTCCATGGTGTATCTGTGCGGAGTCCTCTGGGTGAAATAAATTATTTTGGCAACGACACGCTTAAGACACAATTGAATAATGTATGGCTTAATAATGAATCGAAACAATACTTTGCTTTTTGTCAACAAATCTTTCCATTAAGTAAGTTCATTTTCATTAGAGTTAAGCTTGAAAAAATTGCGTTATGAACTTCCTACCTTAAATTGTTTTGACACGTTTAAACATTGAACTGATGTAAATGATGACATTACTTTTGTCTTTTCTTTACCTATTGTAGCTTTTTTGTACTAATTTACATGGGTGATGTAACAAGTCCTGGTGAATTCTGTGTGTTACTAGATGGAATTATCCCTGATCCACATGGCAGCGACGAAAAGCTAAAGAAGCCAAATGGAGAAGTGACCGCTGTTGTGGGTGTATTTATTAACAGCTCAGCACTGCTCGTTGATCTCTCAGTCAGTTGAGCCTCTGATTCCCAGTTCAGTAATTGTCCCATGAAATTAAAGTTTGGAGATATAACCGATCGCCTTTTCTTGACATACTCATAAGCTTCGTCTAGCCTCAGCCGATGTCTGCTTATCAGGTAGGCCAGGCAAATGGTTGCTGATCTGGAGATGCCAGCTTGGCAGTGAACCAACACTCTTCCTTTTGAGTTCTTTACTGAGTCTGAAATAAAATATAGATAAAGGAACACATTAGACAGTTAATCTCACAGACTGGGTAACTCGAAACATATTACAACTTCCGCTACGTCTCAAAATTAAATTTAAATTAAAGGAAAATAAAAAGTATAAAAAGCTCAGCATAAACTATGTTTGGATCTTTATGCCTGCCTTATAAATATACCTTCGAGAACAACTTCCGCCCACATGTAGTGTTTAAACGCGACTATTTTCCCCCTCATTTTACAACGTTAAACAACATTTTGTAAACAGAAATTTGTCTAGGAATATCTGATGATATTGTTTCGCAAACGGAGGCGCAACATATCTCGCAGTATGTACATAACATATTTATGCAAAAAGTTATATAGGTAAAACACTATAATTTTGCTGTTTCAGTGCGGGAACAAGAAGTGACTGTGTGGGTGTGGGTTTTTATTTTTCCAATCAAAACCTAGCACCAACATCATGTTACGAGTACGACACCTATTATTGCCATGCAACGTATTTGTCTAAGATATCCTACCTATAAACGCAGCAGCTTCCTCGAACCATCGGCCAATATCTGCTGTGTAGGTATCATCTACTGGAATAGACTTGTAATGAAATGCCTCCTCAAAAAAGTTCGGAATATTTCTTGATACATTGACAATGGCAGTGATCCCCAGGCGCTGAAGAAGCTCTTTCTGGGACGAATGAATTTCACTTCCAAGATATAAATATGGTAAAATCTCCACTGGTTCATTTGCTTTCACTGTCGAACTTGAACGCGACTCGACGAAATCCTTAATTTCTGTGTCGTGTCTAGGGCTGAATGTTCTTTTAGAATCTTTCGTTTTAAGCTTTAACCCAAGTGGACATGTGCTTGTTTGTGACGGCGATTGCGGTTTAGCAAAGAAGCACATCGAAGGGTATGAGGAGGAGAATCTCTCAAAGCCTCCTATTAAAAAAAAACAACAGCAAATGGATTGAATGCAACTGTTCTGAAATATTGATGTTAAGTTTATTTTGATTTGTCGGGAAATACATGGCATCCAGAGTGAGTGGTCACAAGGGTTTCACTAAAGTATAACTAGCTAACTAACAAAACTGAAACACTCGGAGACGAAATGTTACGAGCAATAGTGTATTGTTTGACAAAATGCACGTCTCCGTGACAAAATAACCGTGCGTCAATGTCATCCTTTGTTTTTTAACACAACGTCACCAAAATATGAGTAACGCTCGTACAATCTCACTGTTTTAGGATCTACTACTCGCTGAGAAGCATGACCAGCGAAAAAATAAGGGAAGGAAGACTGAGAAACAAGATATGCTGAAATCCCTGTCCACAGCTGGTCAGAGGAAATCACGTTTTGGCGCGTTGTAGACCCGTCAGAACCGGTTTTGTCAAAATGAGAATTTGAATAATAACAGATGAAAAAATTCGCAAATAATGCGCTCAAACATTTTCAGCAACGGAAACATTTTCTGTAAAGGAAATCCGTTTTTTGATTTCTCGGATCATTAGTCATAACATTTGCTTATTTTACAAAACATTGTTAGGAAAATTTTTGATTGTTGCGCCTTTGGAGACTGGATCACAGTTGTTTTCTGTCTTCGCACGTGATGCCTTTGTTATTTTCCCTCCATTTTCATAACAAAGAAACTCATTCATTCATGAATTCTTGATGGCGCTACGTAGTGGCTTTGTTATCGTATGTTTATCACAACACTAGCTTTCATTGAAGCAAGGAATAACAGATAAAACCAACACACTCTCTTATATGCTTCTCGTTTTGATCGCGATGTTTTGAAATTGATACCTTGAAATTTTTGCCTACATAGAGCTATCATTTGCAAGTGACGATGAAGCGATAAAGCTATGTCCACAGGCCATAAACACGTGGCCAACTTAACAATGGATATCACAGACCTGAACTGTAAGAACAAGAGAGAGGCGATAGACGAACAAAACTTACCTTTAATGAAATATAAATTCTTGTTTATTCTCTCTCTCCTTAGAAGCATGTATATTATCTTCATTGTATTGTCCATTTCCAAGTCTTTCCAGTCCTGTGTTCTATCCTCATATAAAATCAAAGTTTCTGCTTCGGCAAGCCTTCGTTTCGACTCTGGAGACGTGAGCAAGCAATCTAACGTGGATGTTCCTCGATGAAGTCTTCGTTTTAAGATAGGTGGGCAGTGAACGTTCAATGACCCCTTGATATGCGCGGCGTTGAATGACAGAAATGAGCGGCAATCAAGAACTATGCACTTCTGACTCAGAGAACTAACCATGTTTACAACAGTGAGTGGGGCAAGAGGCCAGATTAATATGTCACTCTCATCCATTGCAACCATACTCTTTGATTCAGCGATTATTTGACCAATAACTGATTTACGGTGGCTTTCCTTGTTTACTGAAAGAAAATTGTACACCAACGGTTATGTAGTGATGGACAGACCTCTGCTTCTATGGGCGCACTTCTGTGTAACTGAATTCAGTTAAACAAGCCCGCGTTTATATTCTCTTTATTCCCGCCCAGCTCTCATGTTACTATTTTTATCATGCGTGACGTCATTAAAGGCGGTTTTGTTACGTCGTGTCGTGTCTCACGAGTTTGTCCCGACCTATTATTTCCTTTCATTGGCGGAAAGCTAATACCGCGACGACAAATGAACAATATAAAAACAATAAGCAAGACATTCCGTTCGTGACAGAAATGTTATCAGGTTCTTTAATGACGTCCTTTTAGGCAATTACATTTGTGAATATGACCTGCGTTCATCAAGTATCGACTATCAAATTCTAAGATTTTGCGCAATTCATGTTTTCGTTGAGATAAAAGTTAATTCCAAGCTTTTTGAAACCACAGAAACCTTTTCTTGTCTTAAATTCAGATAGCTAGAGGAAATTATCAGAAGTATCAGAAAATATTTTTTGAGTAATAAATAAAAGCGAGAGAGAGACGAAAATCTATGGGATTAAAATTACGAAAAGAACCTGTAAAGAACGCCAAGCACTCTTAATTCACTATCACATTTCAAGCCCAAACATGGCTATTAAAAGAAAAAACAAACCAGCATTTTTGACGCTCGTCAGTTCTTTTTATAACAGTAAGTAAGTTGCCATAATTTGATCCGTCACTCTCCCAAAATAGTAAGAACCAATCGCCGAGCTGGAAAACAAGTATTTTAAGTTGTTGTTTTCTTGCAAAGACACATCGCATTGCTACATTTTCACATTTAGATAAATTGTTTTGCAGTTTTCGTCGGCGCCATCTGTGCACAAATGATCAAAGTGCTATTGAGGTGATGTTATCTTCGCAAGAATACAGATTAGATATCGCTACTAGATATTCGAATCGACCACAGAGCCTCTCCTTGAATTCCGCACAGAACGTTATAACACTCATATTACCAAATTTAAAAATTCTCGACGTTGATTTTATGAAGCTTAAGCCAGTATTGCAATCCGGCAGGCCTTGCCCATAAACGTGGCCATCTAACTCCAGTTCTAAGTTTCTGGTTCCTACAACCGGATCAAAGCATTGGAAAGGCCGCGATTTTGGCCATGTGTGGGAATGCATTGGCCTAAAGTTATATTTTTTCTTAATATAGCAACGATATAAACTACAAGATCAAGGTACAGTTGGTTAGCACACCAAAGTTCAAATGAGCTCGGATCAGTTCTCTTCAGTTGTATATCCCCAAATAATAATATGGCAAACAGTGCGTGACTTGTTGGGTTCCGGTTCGTTACTCTCACACCCTATTTCCGTTCAAGCTAAAAATATTCCTGGCATCAGTTCAAGCTGGCAATTTCTTTTCACTAGGGTCAACTTTGTTTTGCTTTTTGTCGTGTTATAGCTTGATTCGGAACCGAACTACGGCTGCGTGTAAACAACCACTGTGCGCTTTGACCCCGTACCAACAGCCCGCCGACTGTAAGTATTAACCTCTAACAGTTGAAACAAGACCTTTTATTGCAGCCAATGTTAAGTTTCTGATATATTGCAACTTCGCAAAATGGTAATAACTCAGTGATATTTGATTTCACCAGTGTCGAACCATTTTTGGATCTAATCCGCAGAGATTCGGTTCTCGTGGGAGGTTAGTATTCCGTCGGAGCGTTTCACCGCATGAGTAGGAAAAGTAAGAGGAAATTGAACATCAGCACTCAGCGAAAAGAGTTAGACTATACAGAGAAAAACCGGCTTGAACGATAAGTTATCCAGATATAACAGAGCAATAATTTTGCATTTTCTATAGTTTTTACTCGAATAAGAAGACCAACTAAAATACAAAATGTTGCGAGTAAGCAATTTGCTCTGTGAATGTTGCTGAGTAGGTTAGAAATTTCCACTTGCCGGTACAAAGAGTTTTTCGTTTTTCAACTGTGATCGTGATTGTAAGCCACTGTAACTTTAAGCTCTGTTGTGACTTGACTTCCCATTACAGCCGCACTGTAACTGAAATAGAATGTAGACTTTTTCCCCTCAGTATGTGATTTTACAAGATCCGCCATAAGTCATCAGAATATTGATATCATTCAAACTATTTTCGTGGACCTAGTCTCAGCTGCTTCCGTTTTAAGATAAATATAATGCCGACAATAAAAGCAAATTATAAATTCCACTCAGTTTGCTAGCGTTATTTAGTCTGTCAAATGAGTAGAAGTTCCGCACAGAGCCGTATTTTGACGGGGTTTAATCCTGCAAGGGGATTGTTCTATGATACCAGCTGGACATGTGCCATGACAACAGCAGCTGATTTCACTGAAAAAAAAAACAACAAGCTGTGACACAGCCACTGAACATGTTCTCTACAACATACAAGGCTCAAGTTTGTCCGCTGAGCCATCGTCAAGGCGAACTGATAAAACGTCCAGAAAAACTGAAAATAGCTTAAGCCAGTCTCAAATTTTCTCAGCGAATGGTAGAATATTGATTTACAATTCATCCGATTCTCTCGTAAACTCCGACGTGAAAAAGTAAAATAACAGTTTTGGTATCATAAGATTCCTCCGAATTTCCAATTGTTTGGATTCTTCGTGTTCTATTATTCGATTCTTCAATTTGACCACAAATATTTCTCTTTCTTTTGACTATACAAGTGCCAGAAAAGCCAATTCTGGCATTGGATAATATCTAGAAGCTAAAAGGCCGCGTACAAAGGGAACATTTTGTGACAATATCGGATGCAATCGGCAGAATACAAGTGGGCTTGGTGGTTATGCAGTAGTTTAATACGATTTAACTGAACATCCATGGTTGCTAGAGATCACTAGAAAAATTCCTTTTATAATGATGCTTTTGAATACGAAGAGACGTTGAGAGGAATATTCTAATTTAGACGACAGATCTTAGCCAGATGCCTGAACTATTGTAGCCTGTGAGTACCGATCTATACGGCAAAAGGTGGCGAATATTTTACAAAATCCTGCCATTTTTGTACTCTTGTACATTGTATGTAAAAGTTCATCGCAAAAAGTAAGCACAGGAATATTGGAAACATTTGCTTACTTAACTAAATTTCACAAATAGTGAAATTCTTCCAAAACTTTATTTTTAATAGTAGTTTTACTTCGTCAATTGGGGGTTGTCCCACTCAACAATTCCCACATACTGTGGGCTAACTGGCTATAATTTTGTTTGATAACTACAGTTTTGGTGTGGGGGTCTGTCCCCACAAGTTTATTTATAAGTAACAGATAAGAATAATAGGGGTTTTATTCCCGGTTTCTTTATTCATTCCTTTGTTACTATTGGATTATACAAATATATAAATCAGTAAATCTGAGAAGGAAACAAGGGTTTTGAAAAATCTTAAGATTTGCTCTACAACTGCCCCTGCTCAAGGAAAAAGCGTTAACCTCACATTGTAGACTGGCTAAAATGCTATAACGTAAAGCACAGAAAGCATGAAATGGCACTGGTTTGATATTTGTGATAAGTCAAATACTTTAGTGGTGAAAAGTACAATCAACACCGTCGTTATTTGCATTTCGTTAAGTCGAAATTTCTGTAGCTTGTGTTCTCTTCAACACAATCACAACAAAAGGAATAAAAGCACGACGAAGCTAAAAAAATACAAATAGTTCTTAAGGCTGTTCGCGCCCAAAATGTTTCCTGCAACAGACTTTTTAAAACTTGCCTTGCAGTAAGGTAAAGATCAACTTTTGCAAAAAGTAAATAAAATGGGGGGGAGTCGCCGTTCTCGTTTTCAAAATACGGCGCATTGAAACTTTGCGTTTTTAGATCGACAAAAACATCAGTGCCGTTCATGCCCACTTGCACACAGGACGGCAACAAAGAAACTTCACAGCTGTGTGTCCCCGGCCAGCTTTTTGGATCGAGACCCAGCTGTGCTCCAAGTTTCCGTAACGAGTTTTTAACGGGACAGGGTTAATAGCCCAGTGCTTAACCCCCAATCTGGTGGGGCAAAGGATCAATCTAAGTCTTGCCGGGTTGCTGATCCGGCCACAGGGATAGTACCTTTTCAGAAGCTTTGTTATTTTAAGACGTTATCATCGTACGACCGTCAGCAATAAAAGAAAACTACATTAGTGAAATGTCAACGTACTCAATTCAGCACAACTAAGAAAATTTTTGCAACTGATATTGTTCGTTGAATGAAAAAAAAATCATTCGATAATACCATTCGAGAGTTTTCATTGGCTCAGCCATCATGGGTTATGAGCCCACAACCTCCACAACCTTTTTTACTTTTCTTACTCTTCTTTCTTGAGATATTCGAAACAACGAATAGTAGAAGAATAGTACAATTTCGCTGGAAGATGAAGAAATAATAACACGTCTGCCCCACAGCAGCTATGTTGACGAAGCAGTGCCGTAGCAAGGGGAGGGGCCGGGGGGCCGTGCCCTCCCCCCCCCGGTTTTTTTTCCCAAAAAGTAAAAACAGATCTTTATAAAATGTTGAAAATAAAATTTATCTCCCGAGAGGTTTGAAACATTAACATTTGTACTTCTTTCTTCATTTTTTAACGTAAGTAGGGTAATGCACAACAATATTAAACAGTGAAAAACTAAAAACAAACCAAAAATCGAACTAACTATGAACTTAGGGTGAAAGTTTCTAAAGAAACTGTTGTGCTGCGTCGGTGGGGGTAACAAGGTAATTTCGTTATATCAACTAAGTTGAAAATGTAAATTGGCCACCGTAATGAGTTATAAAGCTTTATAACT
>Ga0126337_10002557_pt1 | contig 11631 bp, 7 predicted proteins | sample DipCmetagenome_FD_92527 | JGI IMG/M metagenome (GOLD analysis project Ga0126337, IMG submission 92527) | Coral microbial communities from La Bocana,Puerto Morelos, Mexico - Diploria C A metagenome | ecosystem: Host-associated > Invertebrates > Cnidaria > Coral | place: La Bocana,Puerto Morelos... | reverse complement strand
TTGCTCTCCAATGCTTTTGATTAATTTCTCTCGTTATTTTGGCCAACGCAGGCGATTTCTTCTGCCCGGCGCCTTCACGTTTCCCACCTCTTGTTTTCATGTTCTTTTGGAGACGCGATCGATGCTGTTTTTAACCAAATACGATAAAATAATATCATAAGATGAACAAAAGCATACTCAAAGACAGTATTTCAGTAAACGATTGAAAATTAAGCAAAACACTGCGAGGATTGAAGCAGATTTCGAGAGGTTCTCGACGCGTAACTTTGATTTCAGGTTCAGGGGGACTTTTTTCAAAGTAGGGAAACTAGTGTCCAGGTCAGCGCGGTAGTAAAGCTGACTGTGTCCCTTTAAGTCTCTGTTAGTTTTATCACATTTTTAATTCTAAGAATTTCTCTTCTTCCGCAATACCGCAATAAACAAATCAATAAACATCAAATATATAAGTGAAGTTTGTTTTGACTTGAGTGGCGAGAAATAATTGGTTGCACAGTCGTGTTTTTCATCCGCAATCTACCACAATACGCACTATAAGTCGTGCACAGTTTTTCTTCAGATTTCGATTTAAACGACCTGCAAAACGTGTGAAAAACATATCGCCTGAAAACAATATTTACATTTACCTACCGACACTTGAACTATCCACACGAATGAAATGAACCAAGCAAACTACGCGAACTGAAGCGCACGAAGCACGTGCCACGTCAACGTCATAATATATAATTTTCTGACCGGGACATGCCCCTGCGAAAACATCATGCGGGGGGGCCCGTACAGGAATGTCAAAATCTTCTGCATAACGGCCACAAGACCGTCCAACTCACAACGCGAAATTAGGATTGCGTTCTCCTTAGTCGAACGCAATCAATAGACGCAAAACATACATAAATTTAAAAAAAACCGATAATAAACAAATAAACAAGTTAATAAATATATAATCATGAGAAGTTGTAGTTAACACTGCTTAAGAGTGCTCAATACACATTTGCGTAGAGCGGTGTATAGAATTGGGTTACTAAATGAAAACACACATGATTCGCTGCAACTCTGAGTTTCGTGCTTACGCACTCATCAGGCAGATTTAATGAAGAAAAAAAAAAATCTGCCTGATGAGTGCGTAAGCACGAAACTCAGAGTTGCAGCGAATCATGTGTGTTTTCATTTAGTAACCCAATTCTAAATAAATATATATATAGATATAATAAAGAATAAATAATAAATAAAGAAGCCTTAGCTGTATATTACATTGTGATAAAACACGACGGGCATTTTAGTGATAACGCTCAAAAAATGTAGACTGAAGTGTTCTCAAATTTCCGGAGTGTTTAATCTCACTGTAATACACAGGTTAGGCATCTTCATTGCGTTAATAATATAGATTTTACACGCCGCGAATGGAAATAACAAAGCACACTGATCGGCGGCAAACTGACGCAATTTAATACTACTAAAGTGCTTTATGCCTCGTCTGCTGCTTCGCAGAGAACTCCATCACACATTTCTTCCAAGAAAATGTTTTTCGCCATCTCTAACAAAAACGTTCATATGAATGTAAGGTTGATCATCGCAGTTAAACACACAACTCAAGCAATTGTGAAATTAAAGCCTGAAAAAACAATCAGGCCTGAACGGGATTCGAAACCATGACCTCTTCGATACCGGTGCAGTGCTCTACCGACTGAACTATCAAGCCATTTGGGAGCTGGTCACACTGTGTACGGGTATATTACTACTGTGAACAAATTGACCGAGAGAAAATATATTGGCTTGCAGATCGACACTTTGAATGACATCTGATATCGTTTTCTGATTGGTTGATATTTGTTATTACCCTCAAAACGTCAGGTTTTTAGAGGGTCTTACATCTGATAAAACTAGAACTTCACAAAGATTGATATTTTTTTGTTTTGGAAAATGATGACGTCACATGAAAACCAAGAATAGATTGGCTAATAAATTTGCATACTCTTACAAAAAAAAGTTTGGTCAAGCTAAAAACATATGCCTTCTCAGTTTTCTTTTGAATGGACGTTTGAAATGATAGAATTAAATATTCGATTCCAATATATTTTTGACACTTCTTAAGACTTCCTTGATTCGTGGGCAGTCACGGCATTTCGAGATGTTTTGTCATGTAAGAAATTACCGTAAATTAAAAGAAACCAGAAAAGAGGAACTTACTTAGATAGAAAAAACACCAAGGAGGTAATAACAAACTTTAAATGAACAAGGATGGTTATGTACGGAGAAGATTAACACGGATTTCAAACGACGAACTTGAAAAATTTAGGCAGACCTTCTCAAGACGCGAAGCCGTAAAGTGGCTCCTCTTAGCAAACTTTTTTTTTATCCATGAAATCAAAATGAATTTATTTAACAACAACACTGAATGTGTAGCGGCGTTTCCGATGTAGACTTAACATAGCCCTTAATGTTTCAAAATAGGTTATGAAAACATGTTTAGCAATAAAGGGATTGTAGCACATCGTCCTCTTATTTTGGTAATTAAAGAAAATAAACAAATATATAACGTTTCACTATCGATAGTTTTTTTCGAACTAAGCTTTATTTCGCAATGAAGAACGTTTAATGTTTTTTTACCATCAAACTTCATCAATAAAATATTGAGAGCAAAACCGTTCCTTGTAAAAATGAGAATTACCCAAGGTGGCATTAGTCTTTTAAAATGTGTCGCTTGATGCATATTAAATAATAATACTGCTGCGTTGTCTTCTCATAAATATTTATAAAAGCCCCGTTATTTGGAGCAAAAATTTTTTTAAACACTTCCTGCGCTATCTGAAAATGCTGTAACGAACTTGAAGAGGCGATTTGGTCATACTCGATTCGAATATTATCTAATCCACCGTCTATTTTTTCCTGCTGCAAGACACTCAAGTCAGTTTACGTAAGAAATAGCCTATTTGACTCCATTCAAAGAACATAAAGACGTGCTTCTGAGCGAGAAAGTGCAGCCAATAACAACTTTTATATTTTGCAATGTTTTGGTGAGTCTATAGATTGCAGCGGGGGCCTGACTTTCTAATGACATTATGTGATATCTTGTGAGCTTAAAAATTACATCGTTCAGTGTGGGTTGCTTTTTTCCTTCAGAATTTGAAAGACCAACGAACACTCGAATTCATCGCCCAGGCGCTGGAATAGCGGTCAAGAAATATTCACATTAGGCAGTTGAATATTTAAAGGTGAGAACAATTATAGTTCTTTATTTTTGAAAATGAATGCTTGAATTTTAGCGCTAATTGCAGCGCGGGTAAAATAGTTATTTTTCAGTGTTTGGCATAGGTTTTTTTTGCTGCGCAACCTTGTTCCTCGAGCTTTTTGCAGCGAAATGAAACAAGTGCAAATATTATGAGATCAGTGAACCGGCAATGAATTGAAATAAAAAGTCCGTAAATTCTGGGTTGATCTACAAATTCGAATTGTAATGTTTACGTACACGGCGCCATGTTTGTTCTTCACGGACAAACTCTAGTCCTTAATAGTTAACAAGATAAGATTCGTATTTCTCAATTAACTTTTTTTCGTTTTAATGTATATGATGTAAAGCATCTCTCTCTAGCTTCATGGCTATTAGCCGACTTGACAAGTAATTTTATTTCGAAAGATAAATTCTATGCCAGCTGTTTGCCTATATTTGAACATATCAACGATTTCTTCTTTGTGAGAGCTTTAGTCGAAGAATTGTAATCGAATGATTTGGAGCCTTTTGACTAAAAACCCGTGAAATCCTTGATAACTGGAAATAACATTTTCTTCATCCGGGAGAAATTGTTTATTCAAAGAAATAATTTATTGGTCGTTTGGGTGCAAACTTGAATAAACATCACTTTATGCGCCATAAAGAACTGCGCTCTTGCAAAGAACCTGTAAATTGAAAACTTAGATCGAGCTATTCTCCAAAGAAAACGAAAATTGGAGCAAAGACCTCTTTATAAATATTATATGAAATGTAAAAATTTTGCATTGATCATTGTTTTTAAAATACTCGCTCTCTAGAAGTTGCGAAATAGACAACTTATGCGAACAATAAGTGTCTTCTCTGTTTGTGTCTGTTTATTTATATTTTATATTCTGCGTTGGGCCACAGAGCCTTTTGTGGCAAATGCTAAATTGTCCTCTACCGGCGACAGTAAATTGTGAAGTCTCTGCTGGGAGCAATTAAAATGTTCGCTAAAGACTTGCAGCTGTTTCTGCCAAGAAATATGAGGTCATACCTCCTGCGACATTTACATGATATTAATTAAGAAATCTCCTTTTATTCATGTGGATAACACATGATAATGCAATGTTCCGTTTACTGAATACCATTGTTTACCAGCTAAGAGGTCGGATAGCGTAAATATTTTTTTTACATAAATTAGGTCATGCATGCAATTCTGTTAGACCCATAGTTTTGTTATTTTTACCGACAAGAAATTTATATCTGCCAGACCTATGGTTTCAACTCTCGGGATTATATTAGTGTGACTTGTATAGTGTGACTTGTTTCGCTTCGCAACATGAAATGCCAATGTGTTCATGCGTATATATAACCTCAAATTGCTTGCAAGACCCCGTTTACATTTAAACGCCTGGCTTTTCTAAAGCTAATGCCAGGAGGGAACTGGGTATCAGAAATACAATTAACTTTTTTAATAGCCCAACCTAATTCTAATTTTTAGCACGACCGACCCAAGCTAACGAAAAAGTCATGTTGATTCGCCGCATCGATGCTTAGCTTTAATGCAAAAGTCAATCGCAACGTTCCTAAGACTTGTATCGGCTTTGTTTGTCGTGGGATGTATTATTTTCTATGAACTGATAAAAATACATTGGTTAGCCAACTGGCTTATTGGCTTTATTCAGATTAATGCTACTCAGGCCGAGTTCACACGACGCCGGAGAGATTTGAAAACACAGCTCTCATTTCGACGGTTGGGTCCTCCTCCAGACTAATCCGTCACGAACACGGAGCTTTTCGAAAACACTATTCAAACCGGAGGAATTTGAAAACGCCGGCTTTCCGTTCAGTTTTAGTGGGAGCTTTTTCGAAAACGATGACATCACCATGATCACGTGATGACGCATGCTCAAAAAATCGGTGGTTATTGCGGATGCTCGTGGAAATACCAGACGTTTCCTCTGATTGGAAAATCATAGCCCTTAAGATAAATCAAGATGTTACTTCCTCCAGACTAATCCGTCACGAACACGGAGCTTTTCGAAAACACTATTCAAACCGGAGGAATTTGAAAACACCGGCTTTCCGTTCAGTTTTAGCGGGAGCTTTTTCGAAAACGATGACATCACCATGATCACGTGATGACGCATGCTCAAAAAATCGGTGGTTATTGCGGATGCTCGGAGATACCAGACGTTTCCTCTGATTCGAAAATCATATCAAGATGTTACTTATTATTCCCTAACACAACGATACTGTAGGAGTGCTCCTGCGTTTGTCAGTGTTGAAGTACCTATATTTTTCTATAGCTCATTTCGAACCGTACCCAAACAGCTCGGCTTGTAATCTTCGCGCTCACAAAACCGCTAACTGAACCATCCTATTCTTGTGACCAGAAGAATTCGCCCAAAATTCAAGATAAAGTTACAGGGTTTAAAACGGCTAAATGAAAGGAGTCACGGTTTCCTAAAATTGTAAAGTTCGGCCGAAATGTTTCAAGTTCGTCGTTTGTAATCCGTGTTAATCTTCTCCATCCTCAACCATCATTGTTCCTTTATGGTTTGAATTACTATTTTCAGATTTCCTTTCCAACTTTGTACGCGAACAAAATAGCTGAAAACGCTATGACTAAGCTCGTGTGAGCATATTTTCTCACTCTCTGCAGCGGACATGTTAATCACTTCCTTGTGTAACTTACAACGTTTTCAATGTAAATTTAAAAACGACTGGTTAAGAAACCGTTTTACGCCTTTTTTGTACAAGCGAATATTTAGGCTAAAATGTTCCGTTACGTTACGTCCTTGTCAACTTACTTTACAAAATCAGACGTCGTAGTTGAGTGACAAATGCGATTTTATAGAGCGCAACCTCTTTTTCAGAGAAATTTCACCGGCAAATAAAATGGCATTTTTAGTTGGCGGTAGCGGAAAACAAAATATCTTTGAAATTTCCGTAAAAGAAGGCAATCTCGTGAGGCATACCCAAATTTTCGAAAATCTTCTCGTAAGTTTCCGTTCGATTTCGGCATATTGGCTCGCACATGTGAGATTAATTATGTTTGTTTTTGGATTTTCAAGATCTGTTCGCAGTTCTCGTCTACGGAATTTTTGACGCCCCCAGTGATTTCACAATAATAGATAGAAGTTTCGTTAAAAGCACTAAAACACGTGCCGGAGACCACTTTATTCAATGTTTTATAGATGTGGCAGTGGATTGTTCAAGCGAACAAAGTGTTATATCCTGTGTTATACTACATAAAGTAGGATTATGCTAGGATTATATACATCATGTGTTGTATGACATGATGAAGGACACCAAATCATTTCATGTGTTATCGTGGTCGGTCTTAACACAAAGAGGAATTGTCTGAGTTCTGTCTGCCTTAAAAAAACGCTTAAAGCTTTCTGAACAAACAAAGGAAGTGATATGGTCGACGCGAGACTTCTAACAAGACAACACACTCATCGAACACTCACTCTATTGATTAAGTCATCAATGGCGATCCTCTATATTCTTTCCCGCCATTTCCTTTTTCTGATGACGTCACAAAGCGGCTGTCTTTATCAAATACATGTGTTTTCCTCTTTATTCATTCGACGCACCGTAATAAAGTCGCACAAAACTATCTGCATTCTTCAAGTACACTAGCTTACCGGGGGACGTTGGCCGTTTATTCGTCGTTTCGCTCCTTAAGAGGACGATTCAGAGTTTGAATAATGAAAAGAGATCGAGGATTTGTGGATCAACACAAGGTTGGTTGTTCAAAGCGTTTCGTATTTTCAGACATAAGCTTAATTTTATTTAATTCTAGTTTTTAAACTTACTTTAGCAGCAAATAGTGTTTATTACTATAAAGAAAATGATAACATAGTTAGTATCAGGCGAAAAGGAATCCATTGTACCTTGCTGGCGAGCATCTATAGTGATTCCTATTCAAAATATATCTGTGGCACCGGCATAAAGCTGATTTTCAACCGACTTATCTATCAGACGCGTTGTAGACCGGAAATTTCAATTAAGCTTAAAGTTGAGCTTAACTCTGCGATTGACCCAATGATTGCGAGAGCTTTTCCAATCTGTCCTAAGCCACTAAAACCAAGAAACTCTGTAATCCGTAGGTACATTAATTACTCTTCTACTTTCAAAGATAAGAATTTTAAATGAGTTTTGTATTCATTTCCGTGAACTATAATATAATTTATTCAGATTTGTCTGAAGTTCTTCTAAAGCCAAATATACCAGAACTGTTAATCTTACGAAGGAATTGTTTGTTTCCTACTTCAGTTCTTTTGCGGCCAAGGATAAATATTTTCAGCTGTATTGCGGGTGAAACTGAAATTTATATCTTGAAATTTATTTCTTAAAAACAAATTTAGAAAATTCTGCCTTCAAAGTACTTAGATTCACGCTCCCATTACTTTTCGTGATGGTTGACATTACGTTCAGGAATACTCATCGCCTTTAGAATGCCCCTTGTGATCCTTGTTTATAAAAGAGTTTGCGGTCAGAAAAACCTAACAAACCTAAGCTTAATTATTTTGCCTACGGTTTTTAGAAGAGTTAACAAAAAAACGCTTAATGTCTAGACAAATATATGGAGTTTCAAACCGGAAAATCATATCAGTTACCTGTATTAAATGAATTATATATTGCAAGGCTTTAAGTTCTGAGATGAACAGGAAGCGCTTATGCGGGCTTTGATCATACACATGAAAAAATGCTCGATCCTGATTGGCTGAGAGTAGTGTGGTTCAAGTGTAACACCAGTGAAAAAAGTGTAACACAAGTACAAATTGTAATTCTTGATAACGATTGGCTCAAGACTATGAATTTTTTTAAGACACTGATATCACCTAAAAGTGACGAAAAGTTTATGCGAAAACTTCTTTGAATAGCAAAACATACCCTGGGTGTCAGAGGATTTTCTTGCGCGGTTTCCGGCCTCAGTCATGTCTATTGTAACCCGCGCGAAAACAAGCCCTTAAGAAAGATCTTTCGGTACTTCATCCACGCAAATTTGTTTATGTTCATATTATTAATAAGTTATCATACGGTTTTGGCTCGTTCAATTTGCAATTAATTTGCACTTGTGAGGTTTTTCAATGAGCTGAAATTGCACTCACTGATGCAGCTCGTGCATTTTCAGTGTTTTGAAAAACTCACTCGTGCAATCACTTTCAAATTGAGCTCGAAACCATATGTACGTTCCTTTAAATAATTCGAAAACGGCAGGGGGAGTTCTTTTATATTATGAAATTTTGATAAGCGTGATAAGACGCACCTTTTGGCAAAATTTAAATTATTTCTGTAAAAAGGGTTGAGAGTCACCTTAAATTTTCAAATCTTTAAGAGGGCCTAGGCCTATGTGCAGATATCTTTTAACCCAATGCCAAACGTTCCGGCTTATCAAGCTTATCACAAGTCGATAATATGTAAAAACAATAAAATCCACCCGCACCGGTTTTGAATTATAAGCTCATAAAGCTGTAATTTGGGGGGGGGGGCGTTAAGTTCTAGCAGGTCTTACTGTCACTATGTTTAACGGCTAGTATTGTGTCACCAATAATTGGACAGTATTGTGGATTCCATAATTGTAGAATCAAGTGATAAAGAGCGGTTACAATGATCCATCACAATCCAATTTCTGGAAATTGTTTTGATCCACCTTAACGAGGTGTTACGAGGTGTTGTTGTTGTTGTGATCTGCAATCAGGCGTTTCGATTTTAGACGAATCGCCCCTCCCCCCCACCTCCAGACCTTGTACCCCCAGACCATGGCCGATATGCTCGAATTCTTTTGTAAGTACGTTGAAAGGTGTGTTCACACTAGTGCCCAGTAAGAATCATTGCCAAGTGCGAACTTAGTCTAAAACTTGCGCCACCAGCTTGGAGTTCTTCGGGAAAAAAGCTGTCGATAAACCACGCGATTACTTTCGAGTTCCTCCTGTAAACGTTCTCGAATGTTTTTCATTACGCCGTGTAAAAGTATGAAAAGCAAGCTTCGTTCTTGAATTTAGCAGGGCACATAGCTATCCACGATGATGACGATACACGATTAACGCAAAAAGAGAATGAAAGTTATAGTTGTCTGAATAGTTTCTATGTTGCTAATATCATTATGAGGGTAAAAATGACAGGTTTATCCCGGTGTGAATATAAATTAGTGGAAGTAGCAAAATGGACACTTGCATGTGATCTCACGTGAATAGTTTCGCTCGAGTAGAGTCAGTTTGCACGTTCAGAGTTGGTCTAAGATCTTGAATAATTCGGCTCCTTCTTGGTGTAGAGGACACAGGATACGTCACAACACAACTCCGCCTCACGAACCTATTGTTTTTTATTGTTGTCCACGTCCTTTTGTCCTTTTGTTACCATTTGTTTTACATCAACTGTGTCTTCTACACCAAATTGGAGCCAGGAAATCGAATTTTGTTGCGACATTTTTACTTTTTTTCAAATGAAAAAAAACAGAAATGATTTCTACTTTTCATAGAATGAAAGATTGGACCTAAAGTTGCCTTTAGGAACATTCTGTGAATTTAAAACATTAAGGTATCGAACTGGAAGTCACAGAAAAAAAAAATCAAATCATACGTTTTCCGCAATTCTGTTGGTTCAAGTTGTCACTTTCGAACTCAAGATATCACTTTCAAGTTTTATAATCACACGTTAAAAGTGAAAGATTATTGGTTTTAGTGGCACTTGGGGAAAAAATGTCTTCCATCGGTCATTTTGTCCGGCTCAGAAGTTTTTTTTAGAGTATGTTTTGAAGATTTACACGATGTACTTATAATTCGTTTATACAGATGTCTGGAATGACAGGCTGGAATATGACAAAAAAAATGAACGAGCTTTGATACTTCTGGACTGAGGTCTATGGAATCTTATAATTTGAGTGACGTCATAGGCAAAACGCCAATAAGCAACAAAAACGAAAGATAACAAAGTAATGTAAAGTTATATCAGCCTACTGGGGTCATACTGTTTTTATCACACAAGTAAATGAGCTCGCTACGAGGTTCCTGAGGTTTAGTCGACGCTTTCTTACCAAGACATCGTATATTTGCCTTTATCTTGCCAATTCATTCAGACGAATGAGCTGCCTGAGAGCTGCCTGAGGTTTAGAGAACGTTTTTGTCTCAAAGTGGTAAGCTGTTGTTGTTGACAGATTGCATATTCAGGTATAATATCTGTTGAGTTCTCAGTTCGAATTTCCTCACAAATGTTTTTATTATTGTATTTGGGATTTCCGTCGTTCTTTTGAATTTGATCTTCAGTGTATCTTAAGCGTTTTGGTTATGAAAGCATATACCGGTTGAAAAGTCTTCCAACTTTAAGTATTCGTCACAGTTCTGCAAAACAGACTAAGGAGTTGTTGTCATTTTATTAAGAAGTATATAATCGTTTCTCTACAAGTGATAGACTCTTCATAAGAAGGACAATACAAGTGCTAGTCGACCTGATGTTTGGAGAAATAATTTTTCAAGGTCAAGATGCTGTTGTTTGCCACATAATACAACACTCATCCGATTTTCTTGTTTTGATTAGTGTCTGGCTTCCCGGCAAACCACAGGAAATACAAAATCTAGGATTACCTGCCACGAATGATTAAGTTTTACGTTCATTTTCGTGCGCTAAAAATTCCTAATCGCCATGGTAAATAGTTTTTTTCGTTGCTCAAAACAATTCCATACTTTTGAGCCTAGGGGAGGGGCGGGGGGGTGGGGGGGGGGGACGTCCTCCCAAAATATTCGACCAGACAATTTCTTTCCTAAAAGTTCCAAAAACAATAATTTCAAACTCAAAAAAGGCATCGCACCCCCTCGATACTAATATACTTATGCATAGTGTTTTGGAAGGCCCTTTTAAAGTTTTGATAGCACCCTTTGATGGACTCCAGTCTCTCTAGTAGAGAGAACTTTGTTGTGGGGAGGGAAGCGATCTCTCTCGTTGGGAATAGGAAGTACCCCTTCTGAGCGGAGCCCCTCCCCCTTATATTCTATAAAAATATCATCTCCGCCCCCTGGTCGTTCGACGTTTCTCCACATACAGCTATGTAATCTCTATCTTTGATTAGTTTTCGTTTGCGCTCAAGAATTCAAAGCCAAACAAACTTTTCAAGCATGATAGTTTGCACAGCAAGCGGTTTGGGAAACGCGAAGTTAGGCACGTTAAGAGGAAAGAACAAACCAGTACAGGAAGGTTATCGGTTGGGTTGCATTAGCCAACCCTCGTTTCACCGCCCACCTCGCGCACCACTCACGTTCTCGACGCTTCTAAAAGCCAAAATGCTTTAAACTCTCGTGTAAATGATTTTTTTACCTAAACGATTTTTCACCCTCATAATCCAACCAAAAGAGTGCACGAGTACTTCAGTGTTGGTTCGTCGGTAGCTCTTTTTTAATGACCTTTCTGAAACAACAGCTGTAATCTGCTTAACTGATAAT
>Ga0126337_10002554_pt1 | contig 11634 bp, 7 predicted proteins | sample DipCmetagenome_FD_92527 | JGI IMG/M metagenome (GOLD analysis project Ga0126337, IMG submission 92527) | Coral microbial communities from La Bocana,Puerto Morelos, Mexico - Diploria C A metagenome | ecosystem: Host-associated > Invertebrates > Cnidaria > Coral | place: La Bocana,Puerto Morelos... | reverse complement strand
TTTTTTTTTTTTGGCTTTATGATAAATTTGTATCTAGAAGGCTTGAGATCAGACCATCTGATCCCTTCCGATACAGGTAGAGATCAGATGTGTACATGTCTACAGTTTCACATAGTTTATTACAAATAAACTTCTAATTTGATTGCTAAGCATTCTAAAAAAGAAACTGTCTATCTTTGAAAGCAGCTTGAAATTGTTGCAATGTGTAACAAAGTGATTTAAAGTGTTTCAAGAGCAACCAAGCCTTGGCGAAACTGTTGTAATCAGCCACCTTACTACATTTCTTGCTTTCCATTCGCCTAAGCCCTGGCGTATTATTCAATTTAAAAATAGTCAAAACATATAACAGATGCTGATATACAATCATGTAATTGATGTCAGCTGTGGGGGAGCAAATGTTATTAATTAAATTATGGTCCCAAGATCTCTAGTGGGAGGGGTTGAAGCCAACAACTGGTCTAATTTGATTTGTACTGTAATTGCCTGTCAAGAAAATGGCTGGCAAGACAAAAGCACATAGCTGTAGAATGTGGAACAATTTGTTTTTTTTTCCCTTGATCCCATATTATGAAGCTATCTCAGTAAGCATTACTTTCTTAGCTACCTAGCTTGGGCAGTCATTCATGTTCTCAAGAGTACTCTTAAGCCATTGATCTGCTAATTCATTGGGGTCAAACTACCGGTTAAACCCAGAACTTTCATGAAAACTGGTAATTTTTTTTCAACTGCTGAGGTAATTATTACTAAACAGCAACATTCAATAACACAGGAACCCTGCCACCTGATTTGTATGAAGTAGACCGCTCCGGAAACAAAGGTTCACTTCTAATGAAAGTGTAGTTTTGAAAAGTCACATCTAAGGGTTGTCATTGATAGATCTCGATCTATTTTGTTGATTTCTGACACTATATAATACAATCCTTTGTAAGGGTTTTAGTTTCACAGTTTGCATGTAAAGGCCCAGCATTTTGCTACTGTGACTAGGTAATATGACGCACATGACATGTTAAATTATTGAGATGTGAATTAAATTAACCAACTAAAAAAAATCCACTTAAAGTTAAAAGCACCTGATGAACACTGCAAGGATTAGAAAATGCAAAATAACAAAAAATAATGAATAAATAAATAATGAATAAAAAATGGTAAAAATCGTAGAATCGTGTTTTAATTAAATAAACTTCTGGCAAAAAAATATTGTATCAATAAAAAAATAAAGAGTGCTGTTCCGTTTTATCAAAAACGTATAAAAGCAATTTCCAAGTGTCAAATTAATACATGTATTCCTGTATGTGTTAACTTCTGACACAAATGAATTCTTAAAAACAGAAATTTATCCTACACCTAATGCATGTTGTTTTTAACAACCGCGGCAGCTTGTTAACTTTTCTGTCAACAGCTGTCACATTCTATTCGAAAGAGTTGCAATATCCAACAACCTCAAGTCAAACAGGGAGCTATTTGACAATTCAAGACCAATATTAGTTGTTGACACACTGCCATTTTTTATCAAAAATTTGCATATTAACAACTCTTCTGATTCTTCTCTATAGATAACAACACGACAGGTATAATTTTTAACCTAGCCAGTTGCAAAAAGAATGATCACAAAATTGTTTCAATCTTGAACGTGCTTTGATATTCAATTTTTGGCTCACCATTAGCCATGTTTACAGAACACCACATGAAAGATGTCCCTTTCTTCCGATGACGAGTTTAGCGTTTTATTGTTAGCGACAATTTACGATCCGCGCAAGGAAATAAGGCATCAGTAACATGGCGACAGACCAGAAGTAAGGCACGTGAATTATGTCATACAGTACAATACAATGTCTCCAATCTGTCAATGCTTCACGCCAATAAAATTACATCTCATGTTTTCGTATAAACTAATATCAAACAGGAAAAGATTCAGATAAGCATATGAGCAAGAAAGGATAGTTTTAAAATTTTCACTTTATGCAAAAACACAGCTAAACAACCGAACAGTGTCGCTGAAATGGACTCGAAATCAGCATAAGAATATCAGATAATTTGCTAACAAAAGCGATTAACATTCGTGACAAACCAACAGAAAACAAGGCAATCAGTCCTCATTTTCAACTCACGACATCATGTATATCACAACAAAGGATGATATTTCAAATTGATCACGGTTCCTAACATATTGCTCAAGAAAATATCTCAGGATTACCATGCGCACACTGTCAGTCTGAGTGCATGGCGATTCGATCTCACTGACCGCAACCTTTATGTACCAATGAAAAATAATATTGAATTTCTCAGCTTATAGCCTCAACTATGCGTCTATGCTCTTGACCTTTTCATGAACCATGAGAAGCGTCTGCGAAACATAAATATACCAGTTTTAAATAGCGATGCAGCTAGAACACGCACGAAAGTTACGCTAAAACAAAACTGTGTACCCAGCTCAATTATAAAACGACGATTTCTTTGAACACAAACACCAGCTAAACTTATGCATCAGCGAGGGCTAAATTTACGCGCAGCACAAATCCTTTTACTTGCTCTTTTTCTTTTCTCCAATAACGAAGAAAGTTTTATTTTCATTTCTTTACAACATTCTACTCTTACCTGGTAATATCTTTTCAAGTGTTTGACAAGTGTGTCCAAATTCTGCATCCGCAAATTCACGTCTCCGTAAACTTTTTGATGAATGTGCGTGAAAGTGAAATAAGTTCGATCACTGCGAGCAAAAAGCATATTAACGGAGTTATTAGTACCCTAACGGAACTGAAATACCTAAGTTTAAACTGAAGAGAATTTAATAACTGTTAATGTGAAAAAACTCTGAGAAATTTGTCTCCTGTGGCGCACTTTGAAGTGAACATGAATGAGTCAGACAAATCGAAGAGAAAATTGTACTTACATTTCCATCATGATTTCGTTGAGAAAAACGCCATCAGCCAAGTCGGTGATCGACTCTATGAGTGCACTTCCCTTGAAAGTATTATTAGCCTACAAATTATTAGGGAAAACATAAACTCAGTGACTCGATCGCGCGAAAAAGTTTATCATTGCTCAAAGTGACCTGTACTTCATCAACACTGTTTGCAAACAGTGAAACACACGAACACAGCAAATTTAAAGAAAAGACCTGCTTACCCAAACGACAAGCGGACTGTGAAGAAAACCTTCTGCAGTCGCCATGCTTTTAAGCGATCTAGTAAATTGAGGGCAAACTATACTCAAGGCAGTACAGTAACGGTACGGTGTTCGTCACTATATACCGCCGGTCAGATCGTCTTCACCACATTGATGTTCACACGATCCAAGCGATCAAAATATCACCTAGCAGACCGAAATATTCAACCCAGAGAGATGTCAAACTTGTGTTTGACCCAAAAGAAACGTTACAATCACTTAGAAACATCCGCTGGACGTAAAACCATGAGGAACTTTCGCTTTTCTTTCAAAACGACTAATGTTAGCGCGCCAGCGACTAAATGCGGCAATTTGCTTTCCTCTAGGGTGGGGTTATCGTGTTTATATTAGTCCAGCTAGCAATTCTTCAAGGCTGTTATACCGATTTTGTTCCTCTTCCATGAGCCTTAACTAACGGTTCTTGATTCCTTTCCTTAAAAATAGCAGTTTTCAGTCAAAAATTATCTCTTATTTATCATAGGAAACTGTCTTCGTTCCCCCAGGGTGCCCCACCTAGGGTATTTTTGAGCTGATTGTGCGCAACGGCTTTGCGTTACAAATAATTGCGATTGATTGACAGATGAAAGTAATGCCGTTCAAATGGACCATTCAAATGAGAATTCAGATATTAATAACGTGTGCAAGCAAATTTCTCGCTGCAAACAAAAACAATATAAAGGCTCTTGTTTGTTTCGGACTAGTTACGGTTGCTGTTATTTGCCCAATATAGGAGTATATTGGTTGCGCATTCCGAAGTGATGAAGTAATGAATATATATCTTTCCACCCACTTCCGACTTGACAATGACGCGGCCGTCGTTTTCCTATGAATTTTGTTCTATTGTTCTTTCTTTTCTATTTATGGCAGTTTCATATTTTCCTCTTTTTTTCAGTTTTTGTATTGCGTTTGTTTGGAAAAATAGCTTAGAACTGCAATCAAGGAAGTACAGTTTGGAATGGCATGGATCACTGAAATAGAACTGTGGAATGGAATCAAATGCTGAAGCCCATAATGTTTGTGCAAAACTACGTTCTTTCTGGTTTGCTAGCATATTTTATTGCATTCTTCTAACGATTCAAACTGTTATTTTTTTTTTATAAGGTTTTGAGCCAGTAGTTTTCGCGCAGTTTTTCCCCCGTTTTGAAATGAAATCGAAAATAATAACGCTAAAGAACCGAAAACAAGTGCGCGCATGAGGAACTGAAAAAAATGTAAGTACAGGCTTTCTATTTTAAACTGCATCGCACCATTCAAGAGCGATTTTGATACGCAGAATTAACTTCAATAGATCTTCAAGCTGCATAACGAGCGCGGGCATGACGCGAGTCCGTAAACGCTGAAGCCACGAAGAAATTGATTTGTGCCTGATTCATTTTTGAATCTCTGCAAATTACCAACATAATTGTGGAAGGTCTATCTTCGCTCTTCTGGAGCCGATATGCAGAGTTTGCTTCTCATTGCCAAAGAGTAGACGACACTTTTGACGCACTCGAGAAAAAGAACAAACGGTTTCTGTAGCTAGAAGTCCCTTGCACGCCACGTCTAAGCTGGAACGTTCTTGCTAAATTAAATCGTTTGCCTGCATTTAACTACTCAAAGTACACATAGCATTCATGGAAATCAGGAACATTGTCTTACTTTATTCATTTTATTGATGTTGTTATGTTCGAATTATTAGTTTCCTTTAATTTTAATACATGTTATTTATAATAGGTTAGATCAGTGTAATTAGTGTTCTGTAATTAAGGCCTGATGTTTTTACCGTGACAAATAAAATTAAGTGACCCATTCTATTCTAGAATTTGTACTCTTTTTGACTGAACTCGTTTCGGAAGGATTTCGGTAAGCTTAATCTTATCAACTTTCGATCATTTGGCCGTCACGGGCGTTATTTTCACAGCTGCTCGAGTGGTGTACATACCTGCGGTGACCACTTGTGTCTTTACAAAGACGGCTTTATGGTCTTGACTACAAGAAAAAAATTAACACTTTCGTACGGGTCACCCTTTACGTCTTGAATCAAGACGGTCGTGGTCGTTGAGGTAAGTTTTAATTAACTTACCCCAGGTTACCTAAATAGGTATTCAGTTATATCTGATAATCAGACACTGGTGAACCACAAGTACAAGGCTAATTTATCGTCTGACCACAGATCTGACTCGCAGATTTAGTAATGATGTACGTAAGGCTTTCTTCAAACGGAAGTTACGCAATGAAAATCGGAATACATGACCCTTAAAACAATCGTTCAGGGTCACATAACGATCAAAACTCTAAAAAACAATTGAAAATTTCAGTTACAAAACCAGTTAACCTGATTAAAAGGCGTTTTTATTATAATATTTAATACATCAATATTGTGAGCGGAAACTGGAGCAAGCGTTCTTGGAAAATCTTTTTTCTCCGAGTACAAAATTCCGTTCACCTGACAAACAAAACACACAAATAAGATATCAAATAAATGAGCTAGGCAAAAAGGTAAGGACCGAGGCACTGAAATCTTAGCTAAGCCACATGTCTCAGTGATTAGAATTATTTCAGATCTCAGATCTCGATATTCACTGCATCAGTTGATAAAACACATCATTTCTCAACCGAAAATTTCAATTTTGCCCAGAATTCTGTTCACCTATCAGATGCTATCCCCGTATGCCCCGCATTCCCTATTCCTGTATCAAACCTGTTACAATCTATAGAGCAGAAATATATTGTACTGGCGCCCTTAAGTACACTATCTGCAGCAGTGTTTTGTACTCCGTTTCTTCACAATGTTAGAGGCAGGGAAGGTCAATACAGCCTACAAAAGAACAGGTCAGATACCTCAAATAGTTCAGTCGTGATGTGCTTTGGAAGCGACCTTTTGTTTGAAACTATATTGTTTCTTCCACCTTCGCACTTAAATCTAACCGGATCGGAAATTTAGTTCCTGTTTCGACGTCTACACTTACTTCACTAATCGTTTTATTGCTATCAAAAACGCATAGCTGAGTGTTATTTCACCGTTCGTAAATATCTTAAGCCTGGTCTTCACTAAGACTTAAACCTTGCCCTCAATATTTCTCATAAGCGGACTCACGCATGCCGAGAGCCCAAGTGAAAGAGACTATATTGAACGCCAAGAAAATCAAGCTTTATAAGGATGAACTTTGAGTTAATTTGCGTTTTGTAGTTGACATCCGACTTGTTACCGATGTAGATGAAAAAGAGAAAGACCTCTTTCAAGTTAAATTTTTCATCCGCTCCCTCTGACAAATTATTAGAATCCCATGAAACCGTTTCGTGTGAGTTCTATGAAACATGCGACGGTACAGCCGATTAGTACTAATCTAGGAATTGAAGGATTAATTCTGCAGGCTCTCAAGTTCCTGCTTAGAATGCACAATCCATTACATCGACTGTCCATTCAATGCTGCAATTTTGGACTTCAGCAAAAAAAAATACCTAAAGTCATAATTGAATGTGAAGGTTTGCAAACAATCAGAAGTGAATTATGATATGAACTCTGTACCTCGTCTCCTTGGACTAACCACGTAGCGATATGCTTAGAACGTGTATCACATTTGCTTTAACTGGAACTGAGCAAGTCAAAGAGGAGCAATTTAGAAAGTAAAGAAGACATCAATAAAGTAATAAAAGAAATTAATAGGAGTAAACACGACCAACATTGGCGAACTGATTGCCAGGCTGCAAGGCAAACCAATGACGTCACTTAATTGACAACCGGTCACCTTAGGAGGGCTATGAAGATCTGTACAATCCATGTCCTAGACGCAAAATCAGTCTGCTCCAAGAACACGCCGCAGGATTAATCTTCATTTTTCGATCTTGAAATCCACCAGGCTTACAGATGTGAATTATGGATAGCTTTTGTGAAATCAACTTCATCCTAACACGAAATTCAAAAAAGATTTTCCCTCGGTTTTGGATCTCAGACATTTTGAGATTTACCGGAAATATTATGTTTTACGCAACTTCTTAAGCTTAAGCGTCGGCATTGTGTCTCAAAAATCATGAATCGCTCCTTCATTTGTTTAAAGACTGTACAGACTACACTCTGGAGACGCAAATCGGCAGTGGCTGTAATTAGGCAAATAATTACGACATAGAAAAAAATCTAAAGGATGCCGGATTCATTACATTCTGTGATACGCACTGTTGACATGATTAGCTTATAAATTTATTTGAGATTTGGTGGAAGAACTAGTGATATTCATATTCTGGGATTTATCATATCAGTTCTGAACACATCTTGATTTTGATACCGCGAACTGCGCTAGCCTACAGACCGTATGACGTCACTTGAGGAAGTTCACTGTACCATAATGAAATAAATTAAAGAGAGAAGTATTTTCCAGCTGTTCCTTTTACACACAGAATCTCTCTGTTAAGCACGCACGGTTATTTGCGCTCGCGACAAGTTACATGCCGACTGATAGGCATTAGTTATTGGTCATCTTTTGACGCGCAGAGGACAATCTGTCTCACAATTATCATTTAATATAATAACAAGATTACAAGATAAGCCTCATGGAGTCACTCTCGCAGCAAAGGTAATCTCATAATTTGCAATTGAATGCAATTTGGAATATTACGCCCTCGCTAATAGTGAAAGAACCACTGATCACAACATAAAATGGGATCATTTTGACATTTTAGCGTCCGGCAAAACTGACTTTTATTAAAAATTTTAGAGACTGTTTATTTAAGAGCTAAAGCATTTCCTTAATGTCAATGTCGGTAGTGAGAAGCTATTGCCTTATTAGCTATTACTCCTCACGATGTCTAGACAGGTTAATGTGCATCTGTATATCATTTTTCTCCGTCTAGGTTCCAGACTTCTAACATTTACGATATATAGTTTTCAAAAAGTTGAAACGGTCGCTTTTGAAAACGTACGTAGACTACCATACGGAACGTCAAGTTCTGTGGATGTACTAAACTGCGTTGGAATACAATTTTTACCACCGCTATTTGTGCTATAGTCTAAGTTGTCTACAGATTGTTCCTTAGGAAGGTTGCAAGACTTCTAAACAATGTTTGAAAGTCTTCGGCAAACTTCGGTTGATCTTCGGAAATCTACGGAAGGGTTCTGGTGATTGCCTGAGGTGTTCCAAAATGTTCGGGCGATATTCGTTGATCTTCGAGAGGGTTCGGGTGATCTCTGAAAGTACTTGGAAAACATCCAATTACCTCCGGTTATCTTCGGAATGATTTGGGTGAACCTCTCCACCTTCGAAATACCTTGTTTTACCGTCGGTAGACAAGAGTGTCTTCATGCTAACTTCAGAAATCCCCGTTCTAATTTGAACAGTAGTGTTTCAAATTGATTTGCACTCATGTTCCAAATTCGCACTGGTGTTTCCTAAAAACTGCACTGTTTTAGCCAATCAGAATCGACCTCCGGACCACTCCCCCCTCCCAGAAAACAAAAATGCCAATCATTAATTTCAACAAAACCCAACTCATTTCTCCCTTTCTGTTTTGTTGTTGTTGTTGTTGTTGTTGTTGTTTTTTGTTTTGTTTTTTTTTTTCTACATATACAGTTGTTTTATTATATCGACGAGTCATCACATGCAGTCGCCACAAAAGTTATCCATAAAACGCCTACACCGAAGCGCTTGGGCAAGCCTCGGTACGAGAGCATGAAAACGAGGCGGATAATGAGAGGGAATCCTCCTCAACCACCTCGTTTTCATGCCCTCCGCCATTTATGAACTTTTCACTAGTCAAAGGCACAAGACCAAAACATCGATTACTCTAACTCCACTTTAATGAAATACTTTGCGGGATATAAATACATTACTATGACAAATAGAGGCTTTTTATGCACACTCTTATTAGCGACAACCATTTCAGGAAACGTTCTGTCACAAGGCGTTAAAAATACATTTTTGTATGACGAATACTCACACACGAGAACTACAGCAGACAGGACAACCATCAAGGTTAGACGTTATATATATTAACTTAATTTGGCTCAGCAAATCCCTTTTATACCCAACAGTAAATTCTGTACAATAGGTACGATCAGGTCGGGAAGTACCACTAATAAAAATATTTGACGAATGTCCTAGTAATTATAAGAGGAAAAGCGCAAGAAGTTTTCACAAAAATGAACGATAAAAATTGAGTAACAAAAGTAGAAATATTTGTGGAGGTGAAATCATATTTATTTCATTTTGGGCAGTACTGCAAAAGGGCAAACGATGGGACAGGCTTTGTTCGCGTCTGGAATGCAGTCAAGCTCATTTTTTGTCATCTTTTCCCTCTGAACCCTTTCATTTTCAATAATGTCAAAGTTAGATGAATAAACAAAGTCAAGCTTCATTTAGAAATTTACTGGACAATTAAATAACGTTTACTAGCTTTCATTTTTTTTTACTTGCATAAGGTTCTCAACCAGCCCTCAATTAATAAACTTAACTTTGAGAGTAAAACATTCGTATCTCAAGAGATCGGTTTGGAACGAGTATGATGAACTTGCCTACATTCCCGACGGTAGAACAGCGTTCATCTTCCATATATCAACTAATGTTCATATCATGTACAAACCCTTGATAGCTTAACGTTGATAAAAAGCCAGATTCACCTGGAAACAAAGGAATCTGGTAAAGGCAGAAAACGTTTATCCACGATAACGTTTGCTACCTTCGTGGTGGATGGAAGATAAACTATGCTTACCCGCTAACCTGGCAGCTACGCCTAAGGTTCAACTGAACAAGTGCCCATGCGTAACAAATCAGCTACCAAAAATCAATTAAACATCGAAATTAAAATAACAGTACTGAGGTTGATTTTGTTAAAATAAAAAAAATTAAAATTTCACACGCTATCGATTTAATCTTTGAATGGTAAAATGGCCACGACAATGCACACAACTGTCATGTAACATTCACAATCTTCTCCGGAATACTGCGTGACGCGTGACAACTCCAAGGATAATTCTAATAATTGTGATTCTAATCGTGGATTACGAGGCGTCACGGTACTGTACACAAAAAAATTCGGTACACATTCTCGAGTTAAAACTGCGCAACTGGCCTTGGCTCCATTGCATCCTTAAAACAATAATTCACGTCGGCTCCTTACCAATGGTGTATTCATTTAAGTACAAGTGGAATAACTTAATTCTTTTAAAAACAAATGAAGAAGCTTTCCAAGATTGAAACCGCTTCTGGGTAGGTTGATCCTCCTCCATTGCCCAAATTCAGGGCAGTTTGGAGATGAGAAGCTTACGACATAGGAACGATTGAGGAAGAAATAGCACAAGAATGATAAAGTTCATTAATGAACCAAACTTTTCATCGCCATTGCAAGAGTTCAGCCTGCTTGGCAGGTCTCTTCTATCTTACATATAACACAACAGGAAAGGAGTTTTTGTACTACCAATTATTGAAAGCTTAATTAATTAAGACTTCTTAGAGCGTCTGGCCCAGAGCAATCAACTACATCTAGCGTCTAAAACAACCATTTAAGTTAAGCGATACTGACACACACTACAGAAGTTAAAATACATATTTCCTTTCAAAGATCGAGATAAGGTGCAGTATTTGGAATAATTTTACATCTTAGTTGTTCAGAGGCCAGCCTCCTTACTATTCTAGTCTGATGTACCAGACTCCCTAGTGACTCAAACTGCATTACGTTACGAAAGAAAGATAGGAAAGGGATAAAAAAGAGGATGACAAGTCAAAAGGCAATATGGAGGAACATGGTGTAAGTCACTAGAGAGCTGACCAAAAAAACCAAATAACTTTTTTAATTCTAGTGTTGATTAAAATTTTGCCGCAAAGATCGGAGGATCAACCTGCCCATGGGAATCTTCTCTTGGCATTGTATTTCTCTTGATCTCCTCTCGTGCTCTCGGCATGTCTCGACCTCCTGCTGGCTCATGATGTTACGTATGCAGTTGTCGAAGTTCTGCCCAGGTTGACTGGCGACGCATGAGCCTGCACCCCTCGCCGAGGCGGCTCCTAAGCAAATGCTAGGAAGCGTTCAATCGCGCTCTTTTTGCGGGGCTGCTCGTTTCGCCTTCATCTTCATCCTCATCTTCGTCATCCGGGTAGTCCACAAGTCCAACCAAAGCCTATAAGAGGAATCAATCGAGGCATTATTTCTGTTCGATGTGGCAACACAAGCCTTGTAGCAGAAAAGCAAGGAAAACCACCTCTTAAATTGCAGCCTTGAGAGAGATTTTGGTTAGAATTATTGATAAAATTTGGAAATACTCTTTGAAAGTTTGATCATTTCCTGGTCACACGACACTAGAAGCAGTGATTTTGAAATTCACGCACGTTCAGTGGGTTAAAAAAAAAGGCCCTCTACACAGAGAAAAATGCATACACATACTCGAGAAACAATTTACTAGTGCATCAAAGGCTATTAAAAAAGGGCGGGCCTCATCCTCAACGCCCCCCCCCCCCAAAAAAAAAAAAAAAATAAAAAGGATAACCCCTTTTTTTTAAATAC
>Ga0126337_10002553_pt1 | contig 11636 bp, 10 predicted proteins | sample DipCmetagenome_FD_92527 | JGI IMG/M metagenome (GOLD analysis project Ga0126337, IMG submission 92527) | Coral microbial communities from La Bocana,Puerto Morelos, Mexico - Diploria C A metagenome | ecosystem: Host-associated > Invertebrates > Cnidaria > Coral | place: La Bocana,Puerto Morelos... | reverse complement strand
CAGTTGCTGGGAAGAAAAAGTTCCTCAGATAACCATACCCAATTTCAGACCAAAATGTTCAAAATCTATACCCGTTTTCAGACCAAAACGGCTCAAAAACCATACCCTTTGGGGCGGCACATATCTATATACCTGATATAGGGGAGTACCCCCCCCCCACCCCGGGCATCAAGGTAATGAAGCTTTCACTGAGCATACTAGAAGCCGACAGTGTGCATATTAATAAGTCACTTGCAGCTTTGCTTTTCAATCAATTAGATTTGGTCTGTCCCTGGACACAAAGAAATATTGATGACATTTTATGGAATGGAAATCACATGACTTTACATGAACTAACTAATAAAATGGTACCTGATACCAACGGTATTACAATAAGCGACTTGCCGGAGGTGGCAATTAACCTCTGTTTAAACTACAGGACGAATTGATTGCTCATTTTGTGGAGAAGGGCCATTTTTCTCACCGAAGTAGGTTTTGATTAATTAATTTTTGGATAGTCCAAATGCAATGTTAGTGCTTGAGGTCTAAGTGATGGCTGTTATGAAAAAGAACAGATTTTTTGTTCCTATTTGATTCACTTGCACAAAATTGGCCTAGGTTCCATGTTGTTTTGGATATAAAATTAGTTATATTTTCGTTGAAGTTCCCATTGTCATATTTAAAAACAAACTGACTACGAACGCGCCAACTCAAACTTCTCAATGAGAATTAAACTCCTGGTTTTCAAGGAATAGCTTGACTTACTGCCACTGGTTGTTACCTAACAGGGGTTGATAAGTCGTTCTGATTAAAGGGTCAGCCGAAAAAACAATTATTGCAAGAGAACGTAGCAAAGTTTCAGGGAAAATAACAACCATTCAGACAGCACGGGACATCTTCTCGTTGTTATTGTCCCCGTTTGTTCAAAGGACAATATATCATTACAAAACAACAGTACGTATACAGAATCGAATGAACAGAGAACGAACCCTCATTACAGAAGACTATGCTGTGAATTCCTTAGGTATAAAAATCGTTATTACTGTTTATCAGCCTTTGAAATCTCTATTTTAAAAAGACCTACTATGCAAAAACACCGGCCTATAAATTGCCAAATAAAATTGTTTCGGACCTATACTACGTAATAAATACTTCATGAACATCTCACCTGTTTCGGTTTAAAAGGTCCGTAAGTCCTGAATTCAAAACCATATTCTTCTACGATTAGGTGATTTTATAATGCTGATTGGAAATCAACAGGGCGAAGCCCAGAAAATAATTTTATTGTGAAGAAAGTCCAACTTGTCTTGTTTCAAGACAGAGAGACCTTGAGCCGATACGAACATATCACAGCCAGCAGATCTACTTCTAAAAATTGTTGACGTCATATAAGAATCACTGTTCTTTCTCGCGAATAATACTAAGATATTTGGATGATGGAAACTGGGCACGGTGTTCCTTTTCTTCTTAAAAGTTTGTATATCAAGTTCGAGAAATTTTATTTTACTCTTAAAAGTCGACGAAAATTAATAGAGAAAAAAGTCCGAGCGAGATTGTTTTGCGCGTGCTCAGTTCCCGGGGCTCAGTTGGGGATCAGAATGGCGCACGAAGTCGTGCCTCTCTTCTGCTTCGAAAAAACATCAATATAAGCTTATGTCATCATTTATTTCAGCAGATTCTTTGCATCAAGAAAGCACACAAGCAAGCTGTCAAAGTGAGATGAAAGGATTCAGAATTAATTCCAACGAGGTCACACGTTGCTGACCTCGAGATCGAACACACTGCATGCAAAATAACTCTAATAGTCATTCAAATCGGAATATAAATGAAGCTGATTTGAATATTCCAAGGACCACTGAATAAAAACAACAGACATTTGCCATAAAGGCATAAAGGCTTATAGCAGGCGTGTTTACCAAGTCACATGTTAAAAGAAGTCATTGTTGTCGAAGCAAACCCAACAGGTTGGTTGAGAAATTATTCATTTTTTTCTACAAAACACTTAGCATTGGATGCATGCTTCGCAGTTGTTATTTTCGCTTGCAATATCAACTCGCTTGATCTTAGCTCAGCAGGGCCTTAATCTCTTTGGACTGGCTGTTAAAACAAAATAGGATTTGCGTGTCTTTTTTGCGCGTCTATTTAATTCTCACGGCGAGCAAGGCGGAGTTCCGTTAACGTGTAAGTTCACATGTGATCAAATGTAATTTCCTCATGATCAGATTGCAAGTTCAAGTTTCAATACAAGGAAACCATTACTCTATAGCTACATCAATTTGGTCTCTACCTCTAATGACTTCTGAAACTTGATTTTTAGCATGTCGACTACTGTAACACCGAGAACCACTAGAACCCAAGTGGAAGCTTCGAAGCGATGGAGCGCTCCGCCTCGTTCACGGACGGTAGGGCGTGCAGTTCGATCTCCCGATGAGGTAGTTCGCGATGTTCGAGGCCTCAAGATGCGACAAAGAGTTTCCTTGGCCCTCGCTGATGATAACCTGCGAGGAGAGCTGGAAGACATTGTTTCGGCGCATAGTCAAAGCCCGATCAACGCGGACGCCTTCCGTACGTACCAAGACTTCTTGATCCCAACGGGATCGTTCTACGGCGGTGGGCTTCCAAGTTTGTCCGCCTCTGTTATAGCAGACATCAGAGGGGCCGATACACTGCATTACTCTAAGTTCGAAAGGCAATTACGTTGCAAGGTGGCTTCGGTGTACCGTCTCATGCAGATGTTTGGATGGGGAAAAGGAGTTTTTGATCGTGCTGCCTGCACGGTATGGGTGTTCATATTTTAAGTAATAATAAATCACTAAGTGTCGTGTTTTATAGGTAGCGATATCTATTACAGTACATCAATGCAATCGCAAGCAACAAAAAATTCTTTTAATTTTTAACATTATTTTTAGGCTATCGCTCGCCGCCTATATAGATTTAACTTTCAAATTTCCTGTGAAATATGCATGCATGATTGCGTGTGCGGTAAATAAGGAATGAAGCTAGTGAGATATTTATTTGCTCACGATACCTGTAGGTCATGTTATTTGACAAGTTCTTGATATTTATCACAGGCCTAGTTAAAACCCCTTTTCTTTTCTCATTGGTTCGTATGTGGATCCTGACAATATCAAATATGAAAGTAATTTTTTAATTGTGATTTCTGCGCCACGCAAGAAAGAAAAGTAAAACCTATGTCACGGTTACTGAGGTGTAGACTTTCTGTCTGAATAAGGCTGGTTAATATTTGTGCTGCCTCGGTTCAGTTCAGTAAATTTTGATATCATTTATCTATTTTATACAAAGTGCATACTATCGAAAACATTGAAAGTAATTCCATGTGAAAAAAAGAGAATTTGGAGTTCTGCCAAGTTACTGGATGAGCCTGTAGGCAGAGTCCAGTTTGGCATAATTGTGGAGGAATATCAAATTTGTTTGGTCACCGGTAATTATGTGCTGTTTATTTTCACAGTGCTCAGTGAATTTGAATTTTTTTTATATATATTTCTAGAATTTTCTAGTCAATTTTGAGTAAATATATTTTGGCATTCTCCTTTCCAAACTCTTTCTCTGCTTTTTATTTAATTAGCGATTTAATGATTTTGTTTCTTACATCGAAGTTCAGTCAAAAACGGGATGATCAGCATAAAGACCGTTGATTCATTTTACTTTTAAATCAATGCAAACTGCCACATCTGACAATTCAGACAAATACATACAGATGGATAGAAAACTATATGTTAGGTCAAGAAAAGTTCTTTAAATGGTGGGCGGATGTGTTATTGTTATTGAGCAACTGATGCCAAGAGCAGGCCAAGGATCATTATGTGTTTAATCTGTAGCTTGGGTGGTATATTCAAATGTTTACTAAAAATGTTTTCTAAGAAAATTCCAGAGTATTTTGTTAATTCTTTATCAGTTTCCCTGTTTCTTACAGAACATTAATTAAACAATCTTTAGAATAATTGATCTGTGCACATATAGCAAGAATTCGAAGTACTCGATATAATCTGCTGATTGTCTTAAATTATTGTCATGCATTTAATTTGTCTTAAATTTCTTGGCAGGTTTTCAATCCAGCCAATAAAGAAGTGGTTTTATCATAAACATTTGTGCAAAAATATTTTTTGCTGAAAACAATTTATTTCCTGAAACTATTGGAGCAAAGCATTGTGGCCATTAAACAACATTTTGAGTCAATAAGTGCTTTCCAACGTTCAAGATTGAGAACTTGAAAAGAATTGTGAGAAGATGATAACAGATCTAGATCCTTCCACTTTTCCAATTCCCTTGAAAAATCTAGTTAAAGTATTTCCATTCCACACTGTTAAAAAAATCACTCACAGGTGAAAAAACTAGCTATACTAACACTTAGTGTGATCTTATGCAGTAATTTGAAATTCAGTGTTACTGGGGAAACTAAAAGCCTTGAAATACCATGTTTATACTATCTTATTTGTTTTGTTGATGTGCTGAATGTTTGTATTCAGTTGATCAGAGCCTGAGGCCTTTTATGTATCAAAATTTCCTTCTTGAGTCAAAATTACCAGTAGCCTAATGTTCTCTTAGCTCATTGAATTGAGGTGTAATCAACCAAGAGAAAAAATACTCAGTTTCAAGGGTGACTAGGTCTATAAACTTAGCAGAAGATAGCAATATGTTAAAAATTAAATAGTCTCCGTGTTCTAAAACAAGTTCATAAGCAGTTCCATCTGGTTTCCTAAGACATGTAGATTTTTCTTTCTGCAAAGTAACTTTTCATGTTCACTTGGCCAATGGACAAGGGCAAATGTAGCTGCTGTTGAAGCATGCTGTTTGCTGATTGTAAAGGGACACTGTCATGATTTTTGGCATGATATTTGAAATCTCAAAAACATAATTCTTTTTATCACAATGGAAGCTGAACAGTAATGATTTTATTTTGTTAGTATTCAACAAATGATTAAAACCCATTTAGAAGTGAGAATTACTAATTATGGTGAGGATGGAAATGGTTGCAATTATGTAGAGGTTTTGAAAAAGCATCAGGATATCAGTCTTTCAAAGGTTCAAGTTTTGCTCAAAACTCATTGGAATTTTTTCAAAAAGGTGTTAATTTATATGTTAATTTAGCAATGAGTTTGGTATTTTTTTCCAGGTCTCTGCATCTGAGAATGACAATGAAGAAAACAACTATTTTGTTGCTCCTACTGGTTTGCTATTCCATGAGGTGACAGCATCTTCGATTTTGAAAGTTGACGATAAGGGAAATGTTGTTGAAACAGGAAACACCAACTTGGGAATCTCGCAGTCAGCATTTGAACTTCATGCCTCCATTCACTCAACCAGGAAAGATGCTAAATGTGTCTTGTTCCTTTCAGCTGACTCTGTGAAGGCTGTGAGTATTGTTTTCTGATAAGCAAAACCAGTCAAGCTTTCATTCAGCAATTTGAAAGCATTTAATTAATATGCACAACTAATTACCCCCATTAATGAAGTACAATTGAATAAAATTAATGATAAATCAAGATAATTAACTTCCACTTATAAATGATAAAAAGTTTCAATATTCAAACTGAGGCTTCATCAAAAACTCATATATTAAATATTAGGAATATTATCTGTACACAATATTTTTTTCTGACAACTTTCTTGATAGGCCTTTCATTGTGATAAATTTTATGCATCATGTTTTCAGTACTGTAACTTATTACAAAATTCTGACTGTACAACAATGAAACTGGTGACTTTTTTGGCTTTAGGTCTCTGCAATAAAAACAGGACTTGTACCAATTTCTCAAGAAGGAATAGCAGTAAGTACAAAGAAGTGCAGTCTATAAAGGCGTGGGAAGACCTCTCTAAGTTGATGCTAAATAGAGAAAGGGGGTTTATTTGAAAGGGCTTATTTATTCAATGGATATTAATTTTTTTATAAAGAGTAAAAAGTTATGGGTAACATTATTTTTTTGTTTATATATCGGCATTATTTACCATCCATGGATGGGGGAGATAATAATCACATTATTGTAATTAAGAAATAGAATAACCACATTATTATAATTAAGAAATAGAAAACATGTACCTTTCACTTGTGAACATGTAACTTTCACTTGTGTTTCTATCGAGTTATAGAAACACAAGTGAAAGTTTGGGATGATGAGAAATGCCGTGGGAACTCAAGCTGTAGGCAAGTGTTTACACAACTTTTTTGAGTTCACCCAAACTTTCGCGAGCATTTCTTTAACTCGATAGAAACACAGATAACATGTTTTCTATTTCTTTTTGAAGATACTGCGACACAAAAAAGAAAATCAACTAGTTTTCTTTGATCATCAAAATGTAAATTCTCTTTGCTCGTCCCATCATTATGTCAATAGCTCGTGCTAGTTCTGTGTTTCTATCGAGTTATAGAAACATGGTTTTAAACCCAAAGCATAGTTGCTTTGGTTGTTTTTTAATATTGCTATAATTGCTATTATAGGTTGGGGAAGTTTCATATCATGCTTTTCCTGGGTTGACATTGGATGAAGAAGCCAGGGATTCCTTAATCAACAGCTTTGGACCATCAAGCAGGGTATGTCGGCATCAATATGAGATGTTGAATCTTTCACAATATCAATATGTTGTTACAATGCAGGTTAATTAATGAAAATTTTTCAACTGATCTGTCCTTTTTTAGGTTTTGATTTTAAGGAATTATGGTGCCATTTGTGTTGGAGAAACAATAGAAGAAACTACCTACCTTGCTTACCAACTTGTCACAGCTTGTGAACAACAGGTATGTGGCCAAGCAAAGATATTAGTGGTGGTGCATTTTCCAAAGTATGTCACAATTTAAGTCGGCAAAGAGATCAGATGTCCAGGGCCGGGTTGTTTAAAGCCTGATTAAGCTAACCCAGGATTAGCGAGAGTTTTAATTGAGAAAGATGAATTATTCAACATGACACGAGCGGGGGACAAAGAAATATCCGAGTCCTCGACAGGAATCAAACCCATGACCTCCCGAACACATGGCGGGCGCTCTATCCACTGAGCTACGAGAACTCATGGAGAGCAAGGCCATTTAACTGAGTTCATATGTGACAGGCGTCCTGTATACTGCTAGGATCAGCACTGTCGAATTCATGAGTGCTGTAATTTAGTTTTAATTGAGTTTTGTAATTTTTTGGTGGGGTTTTCTGTTTATATTGTTTGTCCTTCAGCCTTGAGTTTGAATAATCTCAAGTTAAACAAAGCATAAGAAGTGAAAAACATTTTTATACAAGCAAGATTGTTACTTCGGTTAACTTTTAATCCTGGGTTAGCATTAACCGCCTTTCGAACGACCCGGCCCAGATGTAGAGGTTGCTATAGTAAGCATTATCTATCCATTCAAGATCTTTACTCCACCCACCAAACCCATGATTTCTTGTGTGCAGGCCAGTTCACAAAACAGAGACCCTGTCCCTTACACTTTTCAAAAAATGATTTGTATTCCTTAGTATCCATTAGTATTTGAAAATTAGCATGTCAAGAATGATTTATCCTTGGAATGGAATTTATAGACTATTATGCACAGGCTTGGAATGAAATACAGAATAGCGTACAATGTACGACCACGATTATGGAGAAAAAACTCCATATTGCCAGGGAAAAAACAGACTACTTTTTCATTTACAAAAGTGGGAGAAGCTGATAAATGGTTTTCATAATTATTAATGCAATACCTGTTTGTGAAAATGCACTCTCTGTACTTGGCCATCTTTGTTCTGTTGTTGTTATCATTTTCTTAGTTATTACTTTTTATTTGTAACTATGTAATTATCATTAATATCAATAGCATTTGTAATACATGTTTGTAAATCAATAAAAACTATTTAAAAATATGGAAAAAGATAGAGATTTTAATTAATATATGCTTCAATGCTAGTTCACTTGAATTTTGTAAATAAACAGCTGAGACTGATTGATTTTTCCACAGCTTTCTGTGTTGAGTGCTGGGGTGGATGAACTTGTAAAGATTGATGATGAAGCCAAGGAACAGATGGACAATGCTTTTTATGGAGGTCTTGATGCTAATGAGAACCAACAGAAGATGGCTGAAGTGCACTTTGAGGCCTGGATGCGACTGCTAGATTCCAGGGTAACTTATTTTTTTGAAGGAAGAACTCTGCTTTTTGACTTTTCATTTGTTCAAAAATGTCCCGATTGGAGAATGAAGAATTCTCAAACATTTGACATGTGTGCCTCAGTTTCTAATCTCTCTTCAGTTCTATTAGTATAAATTTACTAGCACTCTATCACAAATGTTGTTTTCTGATTGGCTACTCTTCTCACTATCTGTCTGTTTGGAGCTCATAATCTGATTGTAATAAAAATACAGAAAATGTTTCTGTTTCGGTATGAATTATTTTGTAAATAAATAGGGAAGATGTTATTCATGTTTCTATAAACTGTTTGAGAGAACTTGAAGCAGCTATGAAACCATTTGCAAAAAGTGGTTTGCGTTTCTACATCATGCTCGACCTGTGTTTTTACAACACTACAAGAACACAGGAAACGTTTCTTTCTTGCTAAAGAAGTCGTTCCCTACTTATGTTCAAATGAAATCATTAATATTTCACGAAACTTTTGAACGTTAGGTATCAAATGTAATGGGCGTCTCCATCCCACATAATGACTGATCCTTTTAAAAACTGTCACCAAGAGGACATTTACGTCTGCATGTGTTTTATATACAGATACTATTTTGATACGATTTTGTTCTTAAATTTAGGGCTGCAAGACGGGCTACAACTACCGCAACCCCGAAATCTTCAAAACGGAAGTGAAGGAACCTAAATCTCGCGAGGCTGCGCCGGCCAAGACGTCTACTGCACGCACAGAACTGACAATCTACCGTGACGCCAATATACGCCGCAGTGCTTCCCTCGGGCGAGGAAACACGTACAGGTAGGTGAATGTGTGGGATAGGCTCGCACCTCGTAAGCGTACTGACTATTGGTGTAGGATACTTGGTAGAGCGACATGTTGTGTTAGCGAGATCTGTCCTAACTGACACAGAGGTCCACTAAGAGAGGTCTAGCGTTTCCACTCCGGAAATTTTCATTACTCATAAAGCTTTTACACATAAAATTTCCAACAAAATTTCTGGTATTCTTGCTTCGTTTTATTGTTGGACTAAAACTGCAACACAATCGCAAGTAAGGTCTCTCGCGTGACTTTTCACACGCTTTTCGCAGTTAGCTGATTTTACGTTGAGCTGATTGGCTCTTAAAGCTCTAACCAATCAGGGAAAACAAGTACTTTTTCAACCAATCAGGAGCAAATCCGAAGCCAATCGTGACTTAACTTTCGCGCGTTTTCTGTGCTTTGGACGGAATGCTTGTTTTTACTTCGAGTTCTAATTGGTTTATTTGGTTTCTCAGGAGTCGCCTCAAGTGGCTCAATTCACCTGTTAAGTCCACCGAGTACAGACGAGAGCGGGAACTGGACAATTCTGAGCCCACACTCATTAAGGACAGGAAGCCAGAGAGAGAAAATAAAGACGATGAGGTAAACCACTTTAGCTTCAGTTTCTGCTGGGAGAAAGTTAGCCTGTGTACAGCCACCCCTCCGATTTCTTTGAGGGGAGGGGCGGCTGTACACAGGCTAGGAGAAAGTCAGGGTGATTTTATTATATTCACTCATGTATTCCGTTGTGTTTAACCCTTCAGACACCAAATAGGGTGACTGTAATCAAATGTCACCCTTCCAGTCGACAAAAGTTGTCATGGCGTCCTACAAAAATTGTTGTTTGTACACCAGTGATTAATAGAGAACCACCTTTTCTTAAACCTGCAAACAGGTTTTTACCGTTCTTACTAATCTGCGAGCGGAAACTGTGCCTGCTCGCTGGCTAATAAAGTAACTTGTTATCCAATAAGGATGCATGTGGTGTTAAAGAACTTGTATTTTCACCGGAACGCTCTCATTGGAGACCTTGACTTGTTGGTTACAACACCTTTTTTTCTCTTGTTTCTCTTAAAAAACAGGAAGTGTTCATCACCACGAAAGTCGTTTCAGTTAACCAGTCCGCACCAGAACTTCCAAAAGAGGAGGTCTCGGAGGAAGTGGTGACGTACGTACATGCGCAGGACAGGAACTTTTCTCCGCAGGAGATCCAGTTGTTGTTAGATGACTCTCGGGATAGCCTGGACGCTAATGGAGAGCCCGTGGTGGTGGAGTTGGTACGAGAGCCGGTGGGTCTTGTACGGAGGAAGTCTGGGAACAAGGTGAAGAAACGACGAAGTTTTAGGGATAAGTTTGCAAAGAGGCTGAGCAGCGGACAGTAAAATAATGAATTAATCTCGTTTATCTAATTTCTTTCCATCCTGAAGTATGTTGAGACTTCTTCTGTATTTGCCACTAACGTTTGACACAAGGAATAGCAAGTTTGTTTCCAGAGCCTTTGGTCCTACCGGACACAGTAGGAATGAAGGCTCTTGAAACGAAGTTTATAGAAACAGGTTGCGGATCGTTTATCTACGCATGCCCAGTATCAATCAACTTGAGACTAGGGCTCGTCGGTTTTTTGACGTGACGAAGAGGCTGCTTTCTTCGGATATAAAGAAGTTTACTCTTGCAAGCGAATGACGAATGATCCATGTCTTTTTCTGATAGATTCCTATGAGAAGGGGAATCTCTAGAATTTAAATATTGAGGGATACGTTTTCTAATGGGTTTAAGTCACACCTTTGTGCACGCAAGCAGAACCGCGCATGCATTCGCGCAACATGTCACGCGAATTGAATTTTTACACGCTTGTTACGCATATACTCTGAATAACACAAGCGCTTGAATGGCGTACACGTTCGCTTGAAGGGCTTTCATTGCTCGCTTATAAACTACGTTACGTACATATCCTGTTTATAAACACCAGAGCACATGATCTCACGTGTAAACGGGTGAAAATATTAACCACAACTACATTTAATGAACTGCTTTTTTAAATTATCGTAATATGTAAGCGTGCTTTTTCCTAGGAATATACTTTCACCCTTTTTGAAAGTGTTGTTACAGAACCCCTTGCCTTCACACGTTTTTATATTAGCAGTGGCTTTTTAACTTTGAGAACAACAGTGTTTTGAATGAAAGGGTTATCGTTGTTTAACTTCTAAGCAAAGTCGCAGTGTTCAGTGAAATGGTCTGTTTCTGAAGTGAAGGCGCGTAGCCCAGTTTTTATTGTATTGTTATTATTGTTTTGAAATCATAACTTTTGGAAACGTTTATCTGCTGGGACATATGTTGGCAAACATTCAATTTACCCATATTTGGTTTAAAGACATTTTTGACTCACTACCGAGAGAAGTATTGCCGGGATTGTCATGTGATTCGTCCCTGTTAAACGAAACTGTTTTTTAAACCCTTTTGCGCTTAGCTTAAATTTATGTAAGTAATTTAATGGAATGGTTAGGAATTTGAAGGAAGTTATCATATCAGGAAAAGGAGTTTCAACTAAAAACTTCCTCCAAGAAGAAGAAGAGGAATTGAGTGGAAAACCATTAGGAGAATTGTAATGTTGACCAGAAAGTCGGGCTGTGGAGTTTGTGTCGGAATCGCTACTTATCATATTATTTTACTTTTAATTATTTTTAACTCAGCTAATCGCTGATATAGTTATCATTTAGCTACATTTTGAGCAGTTTTCGCATGGCTTTCGT
>Ga0126337_10002551_pt1 | contig 11640 bp, 10 predicted proteins | sample DipCmetagenome_FD_92527 | JGI IMG/M metagenome (GOLD analysis project Ga0126337, IMG submission 92527) | Coral microbial communities from La Bocana,Puerto Morelos, Mexico - Diploria C A metagenome | ecosystem: Host-associated > Invertebrates > Cnidaria > Coral | place: La Bocana,Puerto Morelos... | reverse complement strand
ACTTTACTACTTAGCGCGCGCGCTCGATGCATGACGTGGCGTATGAATTTCGTGCGCAGTAAGGATGCGCAGAAACAATTAGCGCGAACGTCCTTTTGAGCAGCGGTAATAAACACGAAATGACAACAAGATGGCGGATCGCGGTGATTCGACAGGAATCGATCAAAACAAACAACCAAGGGGTAATATTTCTATTTTTTTTCAGGGTAGTTTTTTATGTAGTTCATATAGGAATATAGGTAGTCCATTGTGGTAGTCCATTGTGCTGGTCCATGGATTGGGGGTCAGCGAAATGTACCCTGCGTACGCGTGCGGCGCGACTTTCTTTTCGCGCCAAAATAAAAACTCTTCAACGACATATTGAGCTAGATTTTAGTCGCTACGTGCAACATGACTGGGAATTGTATTTCATCAAGTAATGTTCGTGACGGAATTCGTTCAAGTGTACGAATTCTGAAATTTTCCCCGGCATAAAAGAGTTGAAACCCGAGCAAATACTTGTACGGTAATCGAAAACATCGTTCGTGTAAGAGATGTCTTCGCTGCGCTGCAAACTGGTTCGGAAAAAGTATAACATTTCAAATTTTGCCCTCTGTGAAAAAGTCTTTGGATAGAAGTTCAATTTCACTTTTAGTTATTGTGGTTTGCCCTTTAAATTCTATCATTATGACCAAGAGAACTATCTAGTAAGGTCACTTGGTTTGAAAGCTGCCTTTGTTGGGGAGAGTACAAATGGACGAGACAATAATTGAAGGATCCGCGGAGATTGACCTCCTCTATGGAAGCCCCGAGTCTTTTGTTAGGGATGATATGTTCCGAGGAATGTTCTCGAATGATTTCTTCAGAAAGAATGCTTTTGCAGTGGTGTGTGATAAAGTACACACTGTTGTCCACTGGTGGGATTTTTCGTTCATTGCTCCTAGCTGTATTATATGAAATGTATCTGTCAAGAAAAAATTTTTTAACTATAAATTAGATGACCTAGAAAAATAGCGGTGTATGACATTTCAAGACTGCACACTGCAGACCGGATTGACAAGGAAAATTCTGTTAACAGTGACGTCTTCTGTTAACAGTGACGTCATCATCAATAATTTGGAAGGTGTCAAATATCCGTATGAAATATCCAAATCGTAATGAAAGTAATCAGTATGTAGCAATTCGCTAAACTGTAAACAGTGTTAAAACCATAACTCGTTTCCAGTCTTTCACTACAATTTGGAGTAAAAGGTTGGAATACTGCTTTCAGGTAATCGATTTACGTCAAAAACAACTCGGATCATGGATATTTGACACTTTTCGAATAAGGTAGAAATTTCATAAAACATCTACGACAATAATCTAAGAGCAGATCCTACTGGAATGTAACACCATTATGGTGAACCACCATAAGAAGTCGAGCAGAATCTTTGCAACAAGGGTGATGCTATTTTGCGTGGGAAATGTTGATGATGACGCCACTGTTAATAGAATTTTCCATGTCAATCCAGACTTCAGTCTGTGGTCTGCAGTCTGCAGTTTTCAGTCTACAAATGACATACACCTGAAAAATAGTGGGACAGTGGTAGTTTAAGCCTAAAATGTTCGCATGGAATGTCATTAACCATAACAAAAATAAACAATATTTTTTGTAATAATGATTGTTTATTTTACTGTTAATATTTAGGGGGGAAAGAGACTGCAGCAAGAAAAATCCCTTTAGGAAGTGGTGTGGTGCTGTTGGCGAAATCAGATCTCTTCTTCCTCAAGGCCTTCCAATGCTGGTTCTCACAGCAACAGCATCAGCTGGCACATGGAAAAAGATTATTGAAATGTTGAGCCTATAGATGTACAGATTGTTGTCAGTCCTAACAGAGGTAACATAAAACTTTATCCTCTAAAGGTTAGAAATGAAATTTGAGATAATTTCATGTGCCTGGTTCATGAATTGTAACAAAGACATATTGAATGTCCAAAAGTACTGATTTATGTCAGAGAGAAGTACCAGATCCTGTCACTGTAAAGGATCTAATCAGCTGTACATGTAACTGATGTACAGTGTATCTTCGAACTCTAAAAATGTCTCGAAGAATTGTTTCTTCTAGTTCTAAAATAAAAATACATTTGCCAATTGTCCCACATCCCCATGCACAGCCCTCAAAGCACTCAAAGAAAATTTAGGATTTATTCTTAATTTGATCTTTTCAAACTGAGATATTCATTGGCAATTTTGGATTTCCTCACTTTTATTGGCCAAAATTGCACTACTTGAAAACTCTAAGAATATATATAAAGACTGTGTAAAAAGTTGCAGGTTTGCTTGTTGTCTCTAGTTGAAGTTGGCAACTTTATATTACAAATTGTTGCTTGAATCATACACACTGTAACACACTCAACACTATAAGGCGAACATTTTTCAGATAACTGCCCCATACAAGAGCATGGTGATAACCTATCCTACAAAAGCAAGCAACGACGATACCAGAGTCATTGGAGCGATATATTATCTTGAGCAATGTTGACTAGATAATCCTATTGTTGACTCGACGCTGGATATGATTGACAGAACAGAATATTTTATCTTCTATGATCATACCTTTCATTTGCCTGCTTTCTTAATCTTTCCCTCTAGAAACAGAGAACACAAAAGTATGGTTAATGAAAAGCCAAACTTCTAACCAAGTCAAAACTGACGAAAAAGAAACTATAAGAAGACACAGCAAACATATCCTCACCTTTTTCTCCGCCATCTTCGGTTACAGGCATCACCTGACTATTTTGGCAGGAATTTATGGTGATCTGACACTTTTGGATCCAGTCCGGGTTTTGTTAGTCAGATCACATCTGGTCCAGGCTTTGTTAATCTGGTCCGGGTTTTGTCAATCTGGTCTGATCCGATCCAATCCAGTCCAATCCTGGTTTTGTTACAATGTAGCGCCCTGCCATGTAACACAGTGGTACTTCAGCAAGTATTCAAGAAGTTGTCATAGCCTCTCTCAATGACCCTTATGGAACAGTTAGAATCATTATTGCAACAACTGCCTTTGGAATGGGAGTAGATATCAAGGGGCTTCACCGTATCATCAACTATGGACCCCCAGTGATATTGAATCGTACATACATGTACAAGAACTTGGAAGTGCTGGAAGTGATATATGGCAAATACTCAAAAGCTCTTCTTATGTTTCATTGTACTGTTAGTAGTCACAGTTTCCCAAGGGAAAATCATCTATGCTGTGATATCTGTGAACTTGTGTGTACATGAGGTCAATAACTGTCCAAATATACATGACAGCATAAACTTGCTGAAAACAAGGAGTACTGGCAATACCACAAGCCAGAACCTTAGACCTGTTTCTATTGATCAAAAACAGAGGCTGAAAGGTCTCCTCAGAGAATGTCAAAAATGATGAGAGACACACTACTTGAGTCCAACCCAAGTTGTTTTACGCTAAGATTGACAATGTTACTTGCTTGACCAAGCAACTTATAGAGAATACAGTGTACAAATGTGACTCATAATTTTTTCTGTGGAAGACATTTTGGAGAGACTTTCTGTGTGGAAAGGTGAACATGCAGCCCACAAAATAAACAGTTGTTTATGCAGAGTACTTCCAGATCTTGCAAAGCCATAATTATAATTAATTGCAGCCAGGAACATGTTGCTTAATTGCATCTGTAATATGTATTATTTGTTGTAAAAAAAAACCAGGCAAGCGATGTGTCTGTTTTGTCTCTAGGTAATAAAATAACCAAGACAGTACTATTCTGTTTTGAAGGGGTTACTTTTACAAACTTAATTTCAATTTCAATTGAAAGGAAACCCTAAAAGTGACACAATTTCTTTTTCAGTGAGTGTGCCAGAATTAATCCCTACGTACTGTAACGTTGTCCAAGGAAACGGCTCCAATGATAAAGGACACAGAAGTTCCAGATAAACACAACACTATTTATTCAAGTTTCTGTTGAGCGCACAACAAAGATTCTAGCCACGCATATGGGGCCTTAGTAACAAACCTGTGCCCAGGGCCTGGCGCTAATCATGCATAAATTAACATTGTTACACGTACCTATAACATACACATTACATTTACATGTAAATCACTGAAGTTCAGGAGAGAAATTGGATCTTTTGGGATGGTTCCAATCCCTGCATGTGTCCAACCTGCAATTTCTTTCAAAGTTTGGATTTCTTGGAAGATCTTCAGCACTGTCAAGATATCTGCATCTTTTCTTTGTTGATGTTTTCCACATTCCTTATGTACCTTGTTTTCTTTGTCAAAGTTCTTTATAACATCATCAACCCCTTCACTTGCTCTGCTATAAATTTGGGCTGATGGAAATGTCAGGCCCATGTCCAGCTTCCTGCACCTGCTCGATTGCTACATTACACCCAATGCCACCTTTTGAATTAATTGTATGATTCCACCGCAGAGAATGTGCTTCCCTTGGTGATAGAATAGCATTTAACTGGGCATGAAGTCGAATGGCTGCCAAGGCATGCTTGGTCTTTCCAGTTACTTTGAAAAGAAGCATCATAAACTTCCACAAATGTTCTAGTCTGCTGCCGTCTCCCTCTTTAAATGCATCTTAGGAGTCTCTAAGAAGCAGTCCTGTCTTCAGGATGTTGTGACAGTAGTTAACCCCACCATCACTATCTTTTGGATTTGAAACCTCATGGTTGCTACTGCATTTTTCATGTATGTAGATCTTGTTGCAAGAAGGAAATCTCTACACATAGTTTCCCTGGCGTGCCTCTGCCTCACGAATTTCTTCATGGATTGTTGTGGATTCATCAAATTCTGCTTCAAAAAGAACATATGTGTTTACAAGCTCTCCTACTTTCTCTTTCAATGTTAAGTCATTGCTCTGTATAATGTTCACTGTTGGTGCTACATGTGGGTATGCCATGCTGAAAAAATCCACTGATGGCCACATACACAACATAGCTATCCACAACCATATTAAAAACTGATTCAGTACCATGGTAAAACTTGTTAACTTTTGTGTGAACATCTTTTCTATTAAGCCTGGCCTTCAGCTGATATAATGGCCCCAAATCTCCTGCAGAATTTTCTTTGTACAGGTAGTCAAACACCATCTACAAAATGAAATGAAAACAATTTTTTAATATATACACGGCCTTAAATTTTTCAAGTTTTTCTTTTGCACCAGCTCATCAGTATTTTTCCCAGGATGCAATTTTCACTAGTTCACTAGTTTTCTTGTTAGGCTGGCATTTAGATGTAGGTGGAGTTCATGGACTGAGACATTAAGCCCTTCAATTGTGTCCCCTGGGTATGGACTGACTCTAGACAATGCATCTGCCAGTGGTATTTCCTTTCCTGGGACATACGTGATCTCCACGTCGTACTTCTGAATCCTGAGCATCATTCTTGCAACGCGTGTTTTTTGAAAATTGCCTCTAATGGCTTGTGGTCTGTCTCAACAGTGACGTGTCGTCCATATGTATAACAATGGAACTTCTCGAGGCCATGCACAACAGCTAGCATTTCTCTCTCAATGTTTGAGTAGCGGGCTTCTATTTCACTCAGGAAGTTACTTCTGTATTCGACGGGCCCTCTGTCCTGGATAAGGTTGCCCCAAGACCACGTAGGGATGCGTCAACTTAAATGGCCATTGGTTTCGCACTGTCGAAGTACTGGAGCGAACCAGCAGATGTGATTGCATCTTTGATTCTGTCTACAGCAGACTGGTGTTCAGGGCCCCACTGGAAGTCGCTGCTCTCCTTGGTCAGGTCCCATAGGTTGGATGATATGGAGGCTAGGTTGGGTACAAATCAGCTGAGGAACTGCGTCATGCCAAGGAAGGATTGCAGGTCGGCAAGGCTTCCAGAAGGGTCCATCTTCTCAATTGCTTCCTTTTTTTGTGGGTCTGGCCTTAGGCCACTGGCACTGATGATGTGACCAAAGAATGGTATCTCAGTACATCTTATCATGCATTTACATGTATCTGCATTGAAACGGATGCCAGTTTCACGTGTGCGTTCCATGACAGCTCTGAGGTTAGCATCGTGATTGCTATGGTCTTCTTTGTACCCATAGACGATGATGTCATCAGCTATGCCAGTTACTCCAGGTAAATCGCCAAATGTTTCGTCAACCTTCTTTTGGAAGATGTCCTGGGCACAGATCAACCCAAATGGAAGTCGCTGAAATCTGTACCTGCCATGCGTTGAGTTAAAGGTGGTGTAAAGTGAGCTTTGGTGATCCAGTTGTATGTTCTAATACCTGCTGCGGGCGTCAATGATAGAAAAATACTTTGCACCATTCAGTTTGGGAAGAACCTCATCTATAGTTGGAGTGCAATGATGTGGGCGTTTGATGGTTTGATTGAGGTCTTTAGGGTCTAGACAGAGTCTGAATGCACCATTGCTCTTTGTAACACATACTAAGGAATTGACCCAGTCAGTGGGTTCATCAACCCTGGAAATTATGCCTTGTTTCTCGAGCTCATCAAGTTCCTTTTTGAGTGGATCACGCAGGGCCTCCGGTACACGTCCTGGTGGGTGTACAACAGGTGGAACAGTGGGGTCTAGTGTTATGTGAAATTCTCCCTTGAAACAGCCGATACCCTCGAAACAATCTTGATACTGCTGGAGTATTTCTGTTTTGGCAGCTGGGTCACCCGCAGGTTTTTGTGTGGAAGTCAGGTCTTGCTGGGTAGTGATACTGTAGTTCAAGGTGAATACGTTCATGTCTCTCCAGGTTGGCAGGCCCAGGATAGTTGGTCCAGTAGTGTTCATCACATGAAATGGGTAGGTGTTGGAATAACCATTGTATGACAAGGTGAGCAAACATGTGCGATAGTGCTGTATAGTTTGGCCGCCAAAGGCAGTGATGGTTGTGGCAGAGGGAGTTAAATCCAAGAGGAGTACCATCTGAGTCGTAGGCTGATTCTGGATATAGCTGTTTGTACGTGTTTACAGGATGACATTCCCTTCTGCTCCTGTGTCAGTTTTGCATAGTAAGGGTGTAACACATTGACCAGATTCAACTTGAATCCGTAGAACTGCTTGGGTGTCGGTCTTTGATAGACTGTCTATACACAAGGAGTGAAAGTACAGTTGGGAAGTACCTGGTGTGGCTCCCGTTGGTGCGTCATCATCTGGTTCAGTGGTATCCAGGGCATGTATACCTTGTCTTTGCTTGCGTTCTTGGCCAGCACGTTTGGCTTGTCTACTGCTGGGCTTGGTCTTTTGGCTAGAACGACACACCTGACTCCAATGGTTCCACTTGCCACAGGCCTTGCACCTTGTTCCATGTGGTGGACAGAGTGATTGTGCAGACATGTCATGAAAGTTCCCACAATGTCCACATCTGGTATCTTGTGCTTTTTGAGGATCCTGTGCTGTCTCAAGGCATTTTGTCTTGGCTGCCTCGTATATCTTGTAGCTGGTTGCTTGTCGCCTCCTGAGTTCTTGCAGTGTCAATCACCTTGTCGAGTGTGAGGGTCGCATCATGTTCCAGAAGCTTTGACTGTACACGCGGGTTGTTAGATCCGAAGATTAGCGCGTCGATGACGTGTTCATTAGGGCTTGTGTACTTGCGCTCTTTCACTAGAAGGCGAACCTTTTTGAGAAAGGAGTCGACAGTGTCTCCTGATTCCTGTTTTAAAGTGTGAAGCTTGTATCGCGACAATCTGAAGTTACTTTTGCTGAGCGACCACGTGGAGACCAGCTCGATGCCTTCTTCGTCTGACCATATTAACAGATAACTAACTTGCTCTTCTTCACTTTTGTCCTTTAGGGGACCAGAGAAGTATAGCTCACACGTTTTTGAATTTTTTGAGTGCTTGGGGCACATCCGATGATGACCAATCCATGCGTGGAGTTGGGAGACCAGCGAGTTCCGCCATGTTTGTTTTCACTGTGGTTTGCGATGCGATGTGTTCTGCTCAATCAAAGCGTGAAAGTGCACTGGCCTGGTGCCTGAATTCGCGTGGAAATCCTGATGAAGTTATTGGTATCCCACTTCTGACACCATGTTGTGGTTTCAGGTCCGTGGAATCAGGATTTACGAACAAACATAAGGAGAACAACCCCAGATCAACACAAGGAATTTATTCTCTACACATGAGGAGCAGGCACGTAGTGCGCATGTACATAGGTCCGGAGATCATGCCCAGAAATGGCATTACAAACTATAACAATTAATTACTGTGGTTGGTTTCAAGCATAATCATAATTATACTGATTTGACTGAAAAAGATAAATTTGGTATGTAGGACAAAGGGTCACTCACTTATGGCATAGAGGGTATATTTCTAGCTCAAAACCTGTTTTAAAGTGGTTGATTTTTATTCCACTTTGTTTCAAATTCTAACAAAATAAGACTAAGAAGATTTGTATAAACACCAGACTGTTTAAAGATAAATAATTATTAAAACCACAGCAGATGCACAAGAGGCTTGATTCGTACGTACAACTTGAGATTGACCACTCATCTCCTTTCTGTACTGGTGTGGGATATGAGCTGGAACTATGTTTGCAAACTGCTGAAAGTATTTGCATTGTTTAATAATCGTAAAACAAGGACAACAAACTCATTGTTCAGGTGGGAATGTTCCCCTGATGATGGTATGAATGTGGAGTTCTCTAAATCCATGATGTTTCTTATTGTCTCTTTTTCACTTAAGTGGCAGTTGATAATACGATTGTTGTAAGCCAAGGGGTTGAGCCAGTGAATTGATTTGGTGTCCCTGTCACGTGAGTAAACTGATGGCCTCTGGATCCAATCCAAAGTGTCACCATTTAAGCCAAAATCACAAGGATGTGATTTGCCAATCTGGTTGCACAGGGATCCCTCTGCTTCTCCCTCTGGTTCTGATGCTTCTGATGAGTTTGAGAAATCAGGCTCAAGACTACTGGTATCTGAAAGCAAGCAATAATTTAATCTTTATTATGAGTTGTCACAAACTGTAAAATTGCAACAAAAGAAAGATTCTGTTCTTCTGATCCTTAGAACTGGGAATTTTAAAACAGCTAAACATCTGTTAATAATTACAGTTACAACAGTATGCTAAAGGCATACTGTTGCTCTTGACAACCAAAATACACTCATATGTTTGGTGAAAGGGGTACAGTACATGCATCTCTTGTTGTGAAATTTTATCCTTAGCTGGAAATTTTTTAAAGCAGTTTTGTTTTTTATCTTTGTTTCATACTATGATATATCCAAATCAAACTGGTTTAAACCAAAGAATAAAACTGAACCACAACACATACATGATAAGTCTCTCATCAGTTACCTTGTTTCAAAGAAATTTACATGTATTTGTGAATTGGAAGTTGCAAACATCAGTGAAAGCAATAGGATTGATTCAAGCATTTTACTCACCACTATAATTACATTTATCTTTGTCTTGATGTGCACTTTGAGCAGCATTCAGCAAGTGTGATGTCACTACTTGCTGATCAGGAATAGATTATTTGACCTCCATTACTTTCACAGCTACATGTATCTAATACCGAAAATACAGTTCATCTATTTGTTACTGTACACATGTGAAATATTTCAATATAATTTATTTTGCAACACATTTTCCCTTGGGAAGTCTTAAACTCCCAATACAGTAACAGGGTTCAATTGTATCTTAAAATATTGTAACTGGTTTTTAATGAATGAAGAGCTTGCCTACCAGAGGTAGTTCCACATACAGTTTTGACTCCTTGACATTTATTACCTATTCAACAAAACTCACAGTAAAACTGCATAGATCTACACCACAGTGTTGATGATGTTGTACCTGAGGTGCACTTAATACTGGCATTAATATTGGCTGAGGATCATGTATACATTCATCAAAAGTAGATGAGATGGTACTCTCAATGATGATTTCTGTGTGTACCGGTTGTTGAATCTGAATAGTACTTAGTTCCAGCACTGTTGTTGGTATTTGAATTTGTACATCTGGAGAAGATGAGCTGGTGGCCTAAAAGTAATAAAATAATTTTATTTACATTGAAATATGCAGTAAATTAAAATCACTGTCACCTTAATAAGATTCCATTTTCATTACGCTTTGCCTTCAAAACATCACACATTTAAACACGTAGGAACAATAAGACATCAAACTATAAATTAAACCTTTTCTAATGATCATCTAGAAAAAAATGACTCAACCAAACCTTTTTTCAATAGTGTGTTATTCTGATACATGTACATGCATGTGCTGTATGGCAAAATTCTGAAAAAAGACCCTCCCATAACCACCTTAAAATAAACATTGTCAACAAACATCCCCAAAATTCGAAAGCGTCTTATAATAGTCCCTCAAAATCTATGTACTGTATTAATGTACTTCAGGCTGGTTATAGTTTCAAGCTGTTTTTAGGCTGTTGTCATTGCCAATGCTAACCTGTGACCCATTTTAAAATACTGACATGTACGCAATTCAGCACTAGATCTACTAAATCACTAAGCCCCTCTGAATGGCCTTCTCCCTCCAAATACATGCAACAGCCACTGTTATTTAAATTCATTCTAAAGGCATTCAACAAAAATTCAGTGTAAAATATACCTGTCGTTCCTTTTCAGTTGATGTTAAGACCTCAGAGGTTGGTGTGCTTTTTCTTCTTTCTAGAACAGCTTTCCATGACTGGATTTTTCCTGGAAATGATTTGCAGCCTCTTTGATCTTTCTTTTGGTGCTTTTCGTGCTCATGCACATGCCTAGCTTCTGAAGTCTGGTAAATTCCTACATGATTTTATAATAATTGTACTGGTCCAAATTGTATATATCTCATCTGTATTATAATCTATGTATTCTCGTAACAGGTACATTGTACACGTATGTACAAAAAAGGTTGTTATCAATTAGCACTGATGCATTGGACACTCATGCTGCAGTGCACAGTGATAGAAATGTCCCAAGTGTTTCAATGATCATGGGATAATTTTTCAGTCAGTGACTGTTAACTAGACCATGTGCATTTGACAACAACATTTTAATACCAAATATGGGCATTACAAAGCAATGTGGACAACGATGTAATCCGAGTAACAATGGCCATCATACATGTAAGACATGTAACATCTTCCCCTTTAAAAAAAAAATGACTGAGTATAACCTACGAAATAGAACACTAGTAGGTTGCAAAAAAAAATCAAAAAAAGAAGTAAAATAAAAAATGTAAACAAAGCTCTCAAAACAGTTTCTCAGAGTCCACACAGTTCAGTTATCAAAGTCCTCGAATCTTTTCGGTGGTTTCACTACTCTGGTACGGGTGCACTTCACGGGCGTCGCAGGCACGTGATCAGTAGGGATATCAGGCACAGGATCCGAAGAGGCAACAGGCACTGGATCAGTTGAGGTGTGGGGTGCTGGATCAGGTAAGTTTGAGCTGTCTTCTTTTTGATCAGGTGGAGCAGCAACAAATTGGTCTTTGGCAGCTTCTGGTGGCACTTTTGAAGCAATACTTGATGCTGACTGTTCCTTAGGCTTGAGAACCTGTCTGTTTCGACGAATCATAGTTTCACTCCCAGTCGATAAGATCTGTATGGTGGCCCATCATTAACACTCAATTTTACACCATGAGATGTGATATTTTGCTTTCAGAATAAAGTTCATTTCAAGTTCATTAGTTAGTTTCAAGTTTAATTTGAAACGAAAACTAAATTTTCACTTCATTTGTTATCTT
>Ga0126337_10002550_pt1 | contig 11641 bp, 4 predicted proteins | sample DipCmetagenome_FD_92527 | JGI IMG/M metagenome (GOLD analysis project Ga0126337, IMG submission 92527) | Coral microbial communities from La Bocana,Puerto Morelos, Mexico - Diploria C A metagenome | ecosystem: Host-associated > Invertebrates > Cnidaria > Coral | place: La Bocana,Puerto Morelos... | reverse complement strand
TGGTTGCAAAACCGAAAAGAGTCTGGGGCTAGGGATAAATATGGCGACGAAATTTGAGGTCGAGATCGGGGAAATGTCATGGGAAAGCAGCAAATAAGACACACAACGATGCCAGGAAAATAACGTAACTTTATTACTCGGAACCTGATTGTTTTACATCTATAATTTTTTTTCGTTTTTAACAACCAGACAGAACATAAGATCTTCAAGCGAAGTAGGAGTAGCTTCGATTCAGTCGCACTACACGTGGGTTCTTTAGGCGCGAGAGTGCGATCAAACACAATTTTTAAGGCGCACAAAAAAAAATCCAGTCGCATATGCGACCAGCTAGTCGCAAACTTTGAGCCCTGACTAGTAAGACAAAATTCATAATGGCTTTTAGCACATGAATGTTGACACGTAAACGCTTAACGACTGCTCTGATGTCTCTTGTGAAAGTGAAAGTTAGATTGAAACATTCGCAGATACTATGTCCATGTATCAGGAAAATTCTCATGTACTTTAGAGCGATAAACTGAATGCGCAAAAGCAAATCTTTCTTATTTTCCATCTCTTATCATATCTTATCCATTTCCAGTTTTCGGACCACGAGCATTAGCTGAGATTTAAGAGGCAACCTGTTTGTTTCTACAGTTGTATAACTACTTAGTACTCCTTACTGCGACTCTGTCATGTTCCAAGGGAACTAAAAACAACTGTAGGCCTACAGAACGTGTGTGCGAGGTCATGAATTCGGAAGAATTTTTAAGTTAAAACTTCTGATATGTGCATTCTAGTCTATGTGTTTAACAGGTTATATTTAGGAGTTGATGTATATATTGTTTTCTTACTGTTCTTAATTTGTTGCTGATACCAATCCGCCCTGAACACTTGATTTACTAGGCTTGATATACAACCAGTCTTAAAAACAATAATCATGTTTTGGGATTCAGTACATTGTGAATTTCTTTATATTTACACGCAGAACAGATTCACTAGCAGTTTCATTGAGGCATGCAAGATATAAGCTTCAAAATTACTAGCTTCAGTGTCACTGTAGTTCAGAAAGCTTCAACGCTAAAGTTAACAAATAAGTCGTTTCACATGCAAAGAGTAACTTGGAAAATGCAGTAGATCAAAAGGAGTTTGCAGGAGGCCCTTCCGATTGGCACAACATGGTGTCACAAAATAGGTTTATGTATTTTTTAAATGCACCTTTGATCCCTGGTGCCCTCTGGGATTTGTTTTTCACATGAAATCCCCCTTGCCCGGGAGATAAGAAGCCAGAATACCTCCATTTACACTGTATTTTTGCAGTATAACAGAGAAATTTGTGGGTTTTTTACTCTCCTTGCACTAATTTGGATGTAGCATCCCACTCAACTGTATCATGAATATTTATTATCCCGGTTTCCAAATACTTCTCGAAGTATTATTAAACTTTGTGCCTTAGAAAGATCTCTCGGGTTGAATTGAACTTGTGCATGTGGTGTGCGCGCGTTCATTGTTTTTTTTCAATAATTTCAAGATTTTTAAAAGTCAAGAATAAGTGTCAAAAGCATCAAAATATTTCTTCAAAACTTTGTTAAAATGAAACAAACCTAGCTATTTCGTAGACGACCTCCGTTCACTACGAGTAGCTCAGCCAATCAGATTCTACAATACAACACACTCTGTTTTAAAAGCGCTGTCCGATGAATGCCTGATCCTGGGGGTCTGACACATTTGTTTTCAAAACTAAGCAATACTCTTACCCCACGGGCAGAACAAATGTCCAAAATGTGCCATTCCCTGTATATTTCTGAGGTATCTAAGGGGCCCGGGCCCAGTGGTCAATCCCCGGGAAAGCCAATGATAAGTGCATAGTTTTTTATTGTTAGCTAGATATAACAGTACTTTTTAATGTCTTATATTTTCAGACACTAATTGTTCTCTTATAATAATGTTTATTTAGGTTTACTTCAAAATATTGTTTAGTGAGGGAACGCCAGTCATTCTCTAAAGGCTTATCTAAGATGTTCAAGCCAGAAGAGCCTGAGGTGATGTCTTGTTGATACTCAGCTTGGTTGCTATTTTCCTAAGCTTTCTTTCCCCCGCCCTTTGCATACGGTGACTCCCCCATTAAAAGCACTCAGCCGACATGTTTTGGTTATCTATTTTACGACCCATTCACTGACTTCTGGAATTTCTCCAGAAATGGCCATAAAATGAAAATGGAAAGTCAAAAATGTTCACCTCATGCCTACTCACTCCTATACTGTAATCAGGCTACCAATTGGGTTATTAGAGCAAAAAACAGAGAGCGAGAGGAAGAATAAATGGTAGGAGTCTGCTCAGCGGCTAAACTGTTAGCTGAAAATTTTGAGCCATAACTGCACCTTTTAGCAAAAGTTCTGGAGATGGCATTGTGGTTCGGAAGTTTGAAACGTCTTCTGAGATCTTCGGTTATGTATGGGTCTTGTTTGAAAATCTGGTGACTCCAAAACAGTTAGCAGGAATATAAACACTCACTGGCAGTCGCCAGAACGTCCTTTTCTAAACAGATAGTGTGATAGCTATAGAAAGCTGAATTATCCATCAAAAGGGTTTATCTCCTTGCATATATATAGATAGCACAAAATAATACAAAAAGGTTATTTTGCTGTGATATTCAGCTGCTTCTTACAGTTTTCTACCGGGAAATCTTAGTTTTATGTGGTTATATAAAATTTGTTTATAAAAGTAACATTTCCTTTCACTTTGAGGTAAGTAACTCAGATTTTTTGGGAGCGTCCTCATAAAGTCAACTTTGGAGATATAAATAAATAAATTTGCGGTTTCAATTGGCGCGACAAAGTCGATCTGCACCAAATTCGAATTAATTTGAGTTGCAAGTAAGGTGGACAACCATTAATCCAAAATCTTTCGAAAGGACCGCTAGCTTAATTTTTAACTAATGCCTTAATCAATGTTTTAATTAACTGATAAATTGATATTAATCAGTTAACAATACGTAAAAGCGTTTAGTGCGCTTAGCGCCTTAGTGGGTTAATATATCTACGGTTTAGTGGACAGTGGACAGTGGACCCCTAAACCAATGGTGAACTTGGCACTAAAAGCAGACTTTTTTTTAATTTCAAGCATATTTCTTGTAACTTGCTTGTGAAGGTTGTGCTAAAAGTAGGCTAGGAATAACTTTCAGAAAAAGTACAGTGCTTTTAAGTTCAATTGATGTTTTATAATTTCATAATTAATTTCAAACTTTTAATTCAAGAGTTTTGTAAAGAAATACTTTCGTGACAGAATTAATTATCTAAAATAAAAAGCTGAGAACCCACCCTTTTTCAATCTGTTATTGAAAATTGAGATTGTATTTATGCAGCTCTTAAATTTCTTCATATTTAATTTTTTGTTTTAGGAATCACCTTTTCATTTTGTGGCCTCTGAAAAAAGATTGAGAGTTACTCTGTTAAGCAGTGAATGGAAGTCGTCAAAGGGTGGCTCAGCCTTCAACAGAGAACTTGCAATAGAATTGGCAAAGCACCCTAATGTGGAAATTTATGTCTATGTTCCCAAGTGTAGCGAAGAAGATAAGAAAGTTGCTGCTGGTAGACACGGAATTCAGTTAATTGAAGCAGAAGAAATTCCAGGTTGTGAGCCAATTGATTGGTTGGCTTCTTTACCTGAAGGTCATCTTCCTCACTGTGTAATTGGACACGGATTTCACCTTGGTCGACAAATACCACTCATAAAGCAGCGACATCATGATTGCAAGTGGATTCAAGTTGTCCACACTGCTCCTGAAGATCTTGGGATGTACAAGAGGTACGAAGAAGCAATTTTCAAAGGACAGCAAAAACACCAAGCAGAATTGCAACTCTGCGAGCTGGCCGATCAAGTTGTTGCTGTTGGATACAAGCTTGCAAATGTCTACTCCCGTTACCTTCGTTACAGTGGGAAAGATCAAGATGTTATCAGTCTAACCCCAAGCATTTTCACTGAGTTTCTCAGCGTTCAACAAGCCCCTGAAGAAAGAAGAAGCTTTGTTGTTCTGGTATTTGGACGAGGTGATGGTGAACATTTCAAGTTAAAGGGATATGACATTGCTGTTCAAGCAGTTGCCGAACTGAAAGACTCATCCTACCGGCTCATGTTTGTTGGGGCACCAGCAGGAAAAGAAGATGAGGTGACAGACAGGTTACTCCAGCATGGTATCCCCCGAAGTCAGCTAATCGTTCGCCGCTTTATGGAAAGTAGGGAATGGCTAGCGAAATTGTTCTGTGCGGTAGATCTGGCAATCATGCCATCGAGAACTGAGGATTTTGGTTTGACTGCTTTAGAAGCTCTATCTGCTGGTCTGCCTGTACTTGTGAGTGGTAACTCGGGACTTGGAGATGCTCTGAAGAAAGTTCCTTCAGGTTTCTCTCATGTAGTTGATTCAGAAGATCCAAAAGAATGGGCCAAGGCTATCAACATTGTCCGTCAAAAAGGCAGAGAGGTTCAACTTGCAGAGGCTAAAATTCTTCGTGAAAAGTACGCCATGTTGTACAACTGGCAGAAGCAGTGTGATTGTCTTGTGGAAAAGATGCTGAACCTTTCGCTTGGTAAGATCAATGGCTTTGCATTGCCCTTTTGTTTACAAACCCGTATAAATAAATTCGATTATAAACTCGAGATTTCTATGAGGCGATAGCTGAAAATGCGGAAGGCCTCATCAACTATCATCCCATAGAAATCGAAAGGGAATAATCTATTTCAGTTTTTGGCAGAATTCTGACCAAATTTTCTTCAATTGGTGGTTTTCAACTAACTGTTGACATATCAAATATGATAAAAAGTAGACTATTACATTTTAAATTAACAAACGGGAAAAGCGACGGAATGACTGTTTAGAAACTAATTTTGGTATTTATTTCATGGTCAAACTGACAGAAATCTGATGCTTATCAAACGTCAATAATTGCCGAGGTATAAGTTGATATAAAATTAAAGGGATAGTTTCATGGTTGAGCGCATGTGCAAGCTATGATGTAGCCCACCCTTTGTTTATGACAGGAGCCATAATCTGATTCTGGTTGCTGTTAGATATTTCTTACGTCCGGTCTAGAAAAAAAACTGTCGGACATAATAAAAGAAATTGGATGTTCAATATTTAATTCGGCATTTTCCGTGGAAATCCTTTAACATCTTTCGTGTGAAATTTGTGCACCAGTCAAAGCATTCTGCTATTCTGTGATTATTGAAAGACATGTGATTTGCACGAAAACGGAAATGTACTTTATGCAGGGAGTCTAAACATTCCAAAGGAATTCTGATGGGAAATCTCACCTCTGTCGTCACGTTTTCGGGATTAACCGCAAAATTATCAAATTTCTCCCATGAGCCATCTGCATGCTTCCGACTGTTTTATAAACAATGAAAATATATGGTTGGCGTTTTAGCTTGGACATGCGCAATGATCTTATGCTCAGCTGTAAGTCTTTTTTGAAAAATCGTTTTTGAAAATGTTGTGTAGGCGAAGATCTTCAAATTAGAGTTATGATTGTGCATTAACCTAATATTATATAGCTTTTTTGTTTGAATGAAGGAAAAATAAACTGATAACACCAGGAGCCCATAACATGTGTATCTAGTCAAAATTCTTTCCCGTATATGCCAGGTTCTTTCATATTTTCTGGGGTTCATTGATGTCTTAGATCTAACGCGCAGGAACAAATGATTAATTATACAAATCAACGTCCTTCTTATTTTTTTCCAAACTGTGTTTTGTTACCGCACCATTAAAAAAACTAGGAATTAGGAAAAAGAAAGTGACAACTCAATCATAGTCCGTTGCTGCCTGTATGACTTCTCTTTGCGTCATCTCGTCATTTCATGGCGTGCGGTTTGTTAATTTATTAACAAAATAGTAGTTGCCGGCAAATTATCTTTAGGATTATGATATTTATAGTGCGAATTGTAGCTTTACAAACCACTTTTTTTTATTAAAAAAAAAATTAGATATATGTTGCTGGTTACAGAAAAATGTGAATTGAAGTTTGAAAAAACTAAATGTTTATTCTTAGAAAACCGCGGAGACAAACTTGAGCGGATGAAAAAGGAACTTGCAGACATCAAAGAAGAGTTGGACGCCTTAATAATAAACAGACCTCCTCTGGAAGAAAGGATACTGAGGATGAAAGGTAAGATCTACTTTTTAAGCATGGGCTTGGGAGACGATTCGACAATTGTTGTGGTTCTTGCTTGGTTAGGATACTATTACGTTAGCTTCTTGGAATCACGAGAAAGTAAACCAGATGAACAGTATTTATCAATCTCTTTCGTCTCTACAGGCAGGGGCGGTTCTAGGATTTTTGAAGGGGGAAAGGTTTGCTTGTATCTTGGGGTTGCAGAATCAATAGGGCATGCCCCCAAAATGTTGTAATTTTAGAATTTAAACCTAATTGAAAACTGTTATTACAAAATACTAGCAATGGCACAAAGCAGACATTACAATGAGGTTGTGTCCTGCAGAAGGTTTGCCAAAATGTTCACAATCCTTTTCAACTTTTTTTCTGTTTTGCTTCTCCTAAAGGGGTTGTCTAGCAACCCAATCCAACCCTTCTCTTTATTCACTTTACTTAATGTTTCCTGATCTGATGACAAAAGGTGTAGTATTCGATTGTCTTGGTGTAAACATTAGTCTCTTGTTTGTATCGATTTGCTTAATTGTACTTCAACTCAAACTAATGCACAATGCACTATCCACAGACAAACGGAGAGATGATTTAAAGGAGATAATAGGGGAGATTCAAACCATCATGGAAGGTTGATAATGTTGTTGTTTTGTTGGAGTGAAGCAAAATTGAAGCGATAACATGCAGATCTATTCAGATAGAAAACCGAAATTCTTACCCATATATGTCATTTGCTTGGGGCGATTGTTGTCTTAGATGTGTCCAAAGCAACGTCCGTCTTAAGTTTTTCAAAACTTAACTTCATTACAGCACTATCAAGGCTTACTTTCCGTTTACTTTCAGGTGTCTCGCGTCGAAATAGCGCATCCGGTTTAGCCTGTAGATACCTAAACCCCTATATCAAACTAAAGCTTATAGAGCTTGCTATCAAACTATACTGGAATTTGGAAATAAAATGAATTTTCGAATTTTTGACGGCCACTAAATGCCATCGTCCGAATTACCTTCTGAAATCAACAAGTCGAAGCGAATTTTGTTTCTCGCCAATTTAATTTTTTTCTCGGTTTCATCACCCAAAGCGCTAATTTTGCCATAGCCAATTGCGGGAAAAAGCTGCAGAGAATTATCGAAATATGGTCATGTTAAAAAATGCGGAGTAATCGTACGCAGTCGGAAAAAAGTAAGCAAACAATTGGAAGAAAACCTTTTGTCTTTTATTTGTTGAACTAGCTACTGCCCATATTTTAGGACAATAGAAGAAATTCCCTTGAGATATTTAGATTAAAATCTAACGCGCAGGATCAAATGTTTAATTATACAAATCAACGTCCGTTTTGATTTTTTCCAAACTGTGTTTTGTTACCGCACCATTAAAAAACTAGGAATTAGGAAAAAGAAAGCGACAACTCAATCGCAGTTCGTTGCTGCCTGTATGCCCGTGAATTCAAGTTTGAAAATACTAAATGTTTATTCTCAGAAAACAGCAGAGACACCCTTGAGCTGTTGAGGAATAAAATAGCAGTCATCGCAGTAGAGTTAAAAAAGTAAGGTTTTCCTCGGTTTGACGACCCAAAGTGCTCATTTTGCCAATTGCGCGAAAAAGTTACAAAGCATTATCGAAATATGATCATGTTAAAAAAAAAAAATGTGGAGTACTCGTACGCAAAGTGACTAAGAAAAAAGTAAATAAAGAATTCGCAGACCAACTTTTGTCGTTTATTTTTTGAACTAGCTATTGCCCATATTTCAGGACAATCGAACCAATTCCCTTTGAGGATAGAACTCTTAAAAGTGTCTGCTGTAAGTGATTAAATTTATTCGAGAAAACAGCGCTAAGAAAAATCTCTTGCTTAATTATCAAATCTCTGCCACAAACGCCTTCAACTGGGTTCTGTGATAACTGAGCCATTTAGTGCAGGGTAAGTTAACTTCTGTTAACCTCTTGGTGAAATTTATGTGCGAATCTCCAAAAACCCAGCTTGTGTTCCCAATGCACTCAAGGCGGAGAGATTTTTCTGAAGCTTGGTTTTTCTTGAAGCTGGTCTGGCAAAATGGCGAAAAAAAAGAGAAACGATACGAATGTTTTTCATCAGTCGTCATTTTCTATTCGAACACTAAACTGTCATTATCTTTTCCAAAACAAAACCAAACTACATTTATTTAATTGTAAGGAGAATAGGAAAACCCTGATCGAGACGACCAGAAAGCGATCATGGCCGCATAAATAAGGGTGGCTTGTTAATAGTGGTTTTGTTTACAGTATTTTATCTACAACACTTTCGGAACTTTGATAACTGGCTGGTTAATAAGGGGTGGCCGCTGTAGTTATATACATGTCTGTATGGCAATCTTTTTTCTCCGCTGGAGAGGAGCCAATAAGAAATGCTGAACTGGGTGATCTTGTTCTTAATTTGTCGATATTTGAGAACCAAAGGCGCCTAATCAATACTGGGTGAGAGGTGGATTTAGGGGGAATGGGTGCATTAGTTAGGTGGCTACCCATCCCCTTTTTGGAAAAGCGAAGCGTAAAAAGATTGAAAAAGATTGTAAATAATATTATGGCAGAAATAAAGGAAAACACTCTGGACAGGTACATCATAATAATTTCTACTTCGTAGCATTACTAATGTTTCTAGTGAAACAGTTTCAATTTGGTTCCAGTTCTTAAATTGCAACGTTTGGGGAACATGCTACATTAATTCTCTACCCCCAAGGTACCTACAACCAACGCCACCACTAACCCCACCCCCTCCCCAATGTCGTAGGGTCTCTCTCCCTTAACTTGTTTGTCCTTGGGAGAAAACCCTGGTTGTGGCTGGTCATGTGACCACCCAGAAAAACTAAAATAAAGGAAATGAAAAAAATGATATGTTTAAACTGAACTCGAGTGCAAATTGCATAAGCTTGAAACTAAAGCTGCCGAGTTTTGTTCCACCGCAGAAAACCTCAAGGAGACACTCGAGCAAATGGGACATCAAATGAAAAACGTCAGTGAGAAGGTTGATTCCTTGAGGGAATCAATCCAAGATGAAGGTCAGTAGACGTTAGAATATATATAAAGGTTCAGAGATTCTATCTAGCTTTCTCTGGAGAAGAAAAAGGTTCTCCTGTCACATACGTGGCAAACTTCTACAAACAAAATTAAAACGTGAAGACGGGAAATCGACAGTGTGACCTTTTTAAAAACTCAAATGTTTGTAACAATTATTCCACGGGCAGAAATTTAATTATAATTTGTCAACATCTATTTTGACGTACATGTAATAAAAGATTGTGTTTGACTACATTTCCATGCAAACACCAAGAAGAGAGTTTAAAATACGACGCACAGGAGAGTATTTTGATGAAATTTGAGGTGTTTGGAAATGTGGTCATGCAAACCCTGTCTTGGGTGTTTAATACATCTTCTTAATAAAAACTTAAACTGAGGAGGAAATTTTAATTTGCAGACGAACTTCAACAGATTAATAGTGAGATGGGGAACATAAGTGACAAGTTACACACTTTGATAGCACAAAGAAAAGTCGATGGTGAAGGTCAGTGGTAAATAAAAACAGCCATCCAGCGAAAGACACATTTTCGCCAATGAAAAAGAAATGAATGGTTTTATTTGATCATTAACTTATACTTAGCTGTGAGTTAGTATTTTAAATTGTTTTTGATAATGTTGTGTAGGGGAAGACCTTTAAATTAGAGTTATGATTGTACATTAACCAAATATTATATATCTTTATCTACATGAAAGATTATAAAGGGTCATTTGCTGACCCTCAATTACTCCGCCAGTGATCGTTTTGTGAACCTCGCTTCACTCGCTTTGTTTACATATTTCGTGACCATGACAAGAATGTCCTGAGTTAGATTGTGTTCAGTAGATATATGGCTCTATCGTTTGAATAAATCCCTTGATTGTACTTCAACTAAAACTAATGTACTACGCTTTATTCTCAGACAAAATGAGAGATGATTTAAACGAGATGAAAAGGGAAATACGAACCTTCAGTGAAAAGTTGAAAAGTAAAACAACATCAGGAGAAGGTATAGATTTCATAAGTTCATGGCGTGTTTATGGGGCCTTACGAAAAAATGAAAGGAGGTGATAATGTATAGACCTGTATGAGCTTTTTTGTTTGAATAAAGGAAAAATAAACTGATAACACGTATATGTACTCAAAATTGAAAACCGAAATTGTTTCCCATATATGCCAGGGTCTATCATATTTTCTGGGGTTAATTGATACCTTAGATCTAACGCGCATGAACAAATGATTAATTGTACAAATCATCGTCCGTCTTAATTTTTTCCAAACTGTGTTTTTTTACCGCACCATTAAAGAAACTAGGAATTAGAAATAAGAAAGTGACAACTCAGTGGTAGTCCGTTGCTGCCTGTATGACTTCTCTTTGCGTTTTCTCGTCATTTCATTGCGTGGTCTTTGTTAAAGGAGCTCCCCGCTTTGTGAGCCTGGGGCCTGTAATAGAGCTATGTAGTGCCTGCAGTGGTTTTACAGTTCTTTTAACTCGTGTAGTAATTGGCTTATTTACCAAATGTCTTTATTTCAACTTTAGTACCTCCAGAGATTGTTGTACGAGGACGCTTTGCTTTGGAAGCCTACAACAAGGCCCTAGCTGAAGGAAAGACTTTTGACAAAAGGGTGCCAGTCATGTTGATTGGACGGTACCAGTCAGGAAAGACCAGTTTAAAGAAGTCATTGAAACGAGAGCTTTTCAAACAAAAGGAGGAGAGCACTGTAGGGATAGATGTTGATCCTTCTTATTTCGAATTGTCAAGTGAGATTTTGACGATGTCAGAAAAGGACCAGGAAACAAAGACGTCTTTTTCGTATGAGCACCATGTAGCACGGGCAACTGTTGAACATATGCAGACAAGACGAGCTCCTGTTTCCATGGAAAAGTCTCCTGAGGCTATGCCATCTGGAAACGTTCCTGCAGTCTCGGCAAGTACCCATGACCCTGTTGTCGTTGGTACAAATTCTTCCTTTTCCCCAAAGACTGTTATCCAAGCTAATAGATCTGATAGGACCTCAAATGAGCCAAACGAATTACAAATTGCAGATGAATCTATTCAGACAACGAGACAAGCAGAAAATGAAGATAGCAAACTACACATACCAAATGATGTACAAACTGAGATGATAAAGTTCCTGGAAAATGACTTTAAAGTGGGAGACGAAGAAGTACATTGTGTTTTGTGGGATTTTGCTGGACAGTCCGTTTACTATACAACACACCCAATTTTTCTTACTTCAAGAGCAATATATCTTTTGGCATATGACCTCAGCCAAAAACCCGATCAAAAGCCTGAAGCTGTTCCAAAGCAAGGACAGTTCGAGCGATTCTTAGACAGTTGTGGGTTGGAATTAAATTCAGATTATTTAGATTTTTGGATGTCTTCTGTTGCTTCTCTAGCTTGTCAAGAAGAAAGTGATCGAGTAAGTTCTGAATCTGAGGTGTTACCAGAGAAACTTCCTGCAGTTTTCTTAGTG
>Ga0126337_10002549_pt1 | contig 11643 bp, 3 predicted proteins | sample DipCmetagenome_FD_92527 | JGI IMG/M metagenome (GOLD analysis project Ga0126337, IMG submission 92527) | Coral microbial communities from La Bocana,Puerto Morelos, Mexico - Diploria C A metagenome | ecosystem: Host-associated > Invertebrates > Cnidaria > Coral | place: La Bocana,Puerto Morelos... | reverse complement strand
GATGCAACTGTCAAGACAGGATGGCATGAATGTTCTAAAGTTAAATCAACCTGAAGAGTGGAAAACTAGGAAAAGCAGGAACTGTAGTGAAGGTCCATGGTACATAATGTACCAACAGTGATGTGGAAACAGTTACTGCGGGTGTTTACAGATACTGGCTCAACCAAACTTGCCCAATTTTCTGCCAAACCAGACCAAAACTCTGAAAATTTCTGAAGCATGGAGTGACTAGGAGTATTTCTACTCTCCCAATCCCACGGATGGTATGCTAATCAATCTCAAGGTTACCCCCAGCATTAAATTGGCTGGTATCCAATTATGACCAGGTATCATAATAAATAGCTTACCCTTTTTCTTCATAAGGCCTTTTTCAATGCTCCCCACACATGATGCACATGTCATTCCAGTAATGTGTAGGTAGATCTTGTCCATATCTTCGACGCCAGTTAACTCCGTGCTGCTTGGGTCGTCACGGTTTTTACTGAAGGTCACCTGCCAATCACCTGCTGCCAAGTTGTGCTCAACTGCCACAGCACCCTCCTCCTTATTTGAAGCCTCCGCATCTGATGAAAATAACAGGATAACTTATTAACTAAAGTAACTACCTTCTGGCAACTTAACAAAATTTAATTATGCCCAATTATCACGCTTTCTTTTATTATTATGTAAACATGATGCTTTCAACATTGCTTATCCTAGTAATATACAGGACATATGTCACCTCATCATGGGCCTCACTGTATATATATTGTAAATCAGTGTCTAACTATTGAGAGCACCCTTCTGCTGCCCCTCCATCCCCCCACAGGGGTATAAGAGAGGTGCTGTATTGAATTAAAATCCTGTCAGTGATTCAAATGGTTTCTTTGTGCCATACTCAAGAAAAAAAGAACATTTTATCTTTGTCAGCATCAAGAATGTTATGTTACAGTAGCTTGCTTATTACAGGATAGTGTATGCTTAATTGGCACTGTAGTGAGGAACTGTAGTATCTCTCCATGAAAAGGTTTGGTCCAATTCAGGGATTCATATTTAGAAAAAAACAATAAACATGCTCATTGTCAGAGGGTGTTCCAATACTCTGACAAATTTATGCATGGCACTGTATTGTATTTTAGTATATTCTCAGCTCCGACTATTGCATTTCTAGCTCTCTAATTGGCCCAAAAACTCCGACTATGAGCCATTAGTCGGAGTTTTACCTAATATGGAAAATAGTGCGCCAAGTTTAAAAATTATCCGCTTTGTAACACTGTTGAAATAAAAATTGGCGGCAAAAACCCGATTAAGAATATACTAAAACAATTATTCCATTCTACCTTGTTGGATATGAAGTGGTCATAACCAACTCGCGCTACGCGCTCGATGGTTATTTATTACTTCATATCCAACGCGGTCTCATGGAATAATTGTTAAATATCCACTTAACAATAGATTAACAATACAATACAATAGAGAACAAAGCAACACAATAGAATGCAATACAATGCATAAATTTGTCAGAATATTGGACAAGATTGCATTGTCAAGAGCAGCTCAAGTGCTTAAACTCTGCCAATTGCACCTTCAAAATTATCCTCCAGTCTCCAGTGAAATTCTCCATTGGTCAGTCATTTTGAATCTCAATTACTGTACTCAATGTGGTGTTAATTTAAATGCAAACCTCATGTCTATATTGATATCATGAAGACACATACTGGTCAAAAAATTTCCACAACCAAATTCCACATGTGTAGATAATAAAAAATATCGAATGGTTGTTATCCATGACAAGCACAGGTAAGGAGAACCTCAAATTGAACTGAGAATTGCATGTACATAACAAATATTTAGACTTATCTGTTACCAGAAAATCAATACCTTCCTTTGTATTACAAAGTGTCTCTCATCAACACTGAATTGCTATGTGGTTGACCATAAACAAGACAAATCCAGTTGCCATTAAAATGACTTTGTGATCAACCCAGTGCTCAACACATTCTCTAAGGATCAGCCATTCAGGGCAAAATACACTGTTCTGTTTCTTTTTATAAGACAGTACAGTACATTATCATAAGAGGAACGATGTTTTTTTTTATGCCATGTAGTTTATAAATATTAATTCTAAGTCAACTATTGCATGTAAATCACAGGTAATTTAGTCAGCTCCTATGGTCTATGAGTACAAGTCTCCTTTGTGCTTGACTCAAACAGGTACCAAGAAATCTGACTTGTAACCAACAATAATTAACAACATCCACATCTATGCCAAAATGACTTGCAAATAAATGAACAGCTTTAAATCAGTAAATTCTGAGAAATGTTTCCTTACATCTCAGTCAGTTTTATAACATAAATTATTAATAAGTATTTTTCTTAGTACATATAAAGTAAATGAAGTACATCGTTATAAATCTATTGTATGAAGGGTTTGGAATACTGCTTATTTTGTTAGCTTGTTTATTCTAGTACTAACAATAATTGACAATTAATTTTACCTGTATAGGTTTTCCATGATTCAATTTATATTAGTGTGGTACATATATTATTCCATTCTGGTTTTAATAGAAAATACGAGCAATGAGCTGGCTGGTTTAATTACCTTCAGAGAATGATGCATCAAATCCCAAGTCTTCTATTCCTGCACGTAAATCTTCTGGAGTTGTGACTGCCTCGTCATATTCTATGGCAGCACGTTTATCTTTGAGGGAAACTTTGATGCTTTGTACACCAGGTTTGCTGGACATATTTCCTTCTATTGTTTTTACACAAGACATGCAGGTCATTCCTTCTATGCTTATCATCGCAGTACGTACATCCTTGTTTACATTGCAGATGTTGTCTCCTATCAGGCATGCATCAAATCCCATCTCTTCAATGGACTCTCTTAACTGATCGGCTGTCACTTTTTCAGGTGAATAATGCACTTGCGCTGTCTTTCCTTTTAATGACACTGAAATTGCCTGCACACCACCAAGTTTAGAAATGCTCTTCTCGATGCTCTGGACACATGAATTGCATGTCATTCCATCCACGTTGATCATGACCATCTGGATTTCATTTGTAGGGGTAGGGGAAGCTGAAGGAGATGACAAGGAGGCATCAAAGCCCATGTCATTAATAGCTTCACTAAGTGTAGCAGGCTCAGTCAATGATGGGTCGTACATGATTGCTGCTTCCTCATTCTTAAGTGACACTTTCACAGCTTGTACACCAGGCTGCTTGGAGACCCCCTGCTCAATGGTCCTGATGCAGGATTGGCATGTCATTCCTTTCACAGATATCTTCACCTCACTGCTATTCTTGAGGCAAACTTCAAGGCTTTCAGCCTCTTTATTATCAGCAATCCTGTCCTCTGATAGAGCAAGTTCATTCTCTGTCAAAACGTCAACAATTCGCTTGATTGATGTTTCAAAGCCCATTTCTCCAATGGCTTTTTCCAACACCTTTCCAGTTGTATGCTTTGGCGAGTAAGTAATTTTCCCTTCTTTCTCCTCAAGTGATACTTCAATTTTCTTCACACCACTTAGCGTAGAAATATTCCCTTCTATGTTCTTTACGCAGGAATTGCAGTGCATTCCTTCTATACCAATGTACACAACTCTCAGCTTCTCCTCATTAAGCTTCGAGATGTCTTCACCTTCATCAGGGAAGGAGATGGCTCCTCCTTTACCTTTTATGGCAACCTGTTGACAATAGAAAAGAAAATTTATTATCACTTTAACAAGACTTCTCCAAGTAAAAAAGAAAGGCCTGTCCTGCAGCCTAGGGCTAGCTACAAAGTGGATATTTCTGGAAGGCTACAAACTTGATTCATCTCTTTCCTAATGAGCAATTATTAACACTTTCACTCCCACTCAATCCTCTTCATGTCCTTGGGCACATAAGACAAAGTAATACTAACAGCCCTGTATTAATATTATATTATTTGCAGATAACGAAAAGGCAGTGGGAAACCCCTTCAGACTAAAGCATGCTAGTCCAGCTTGCCCAATTGACAAATTGGAAAACACTTGTTTCTTTGCACTCAGTACAACATGCACCATATCACTGACAGTTGCAAGTGAAGAAAGAGTGTTTTATTTCAGGCCAGTAAGAATCTGAAAAATTTAGTGCTACATGCAACTTACGTTAAATTCTTATCAAATCCCCTGATTACAAGAAAAGAGAGACTCAGATCTTAGTGGCAGGAGCACTGAATATTTATTGAATATATCTAATAGGTAATTCATTTAAAACCAACATTTTTTTCTTCTTTTACATGTAGGTTAAAACTGAAATGTTCAAGTAAAGGACTGATTAATTTTGAGAGGAAAAATAAAAAAATACACATATATTAAAAGTAAAAATTAATCTGTAATTTGATCTGAAAATTAATGTTCCCATCCAGGAATATACCTACTTCTCCTGACAGTGTGTTTTTATAACCTGAAATCTATCACATGAACAGAAAAGATCACCTACAGCTACAAACTTCTTAATATATAAAACATGTAAATCATTGCCCATTGTTACGCAGAAATTAGGTCAAATTTCTTTTCTTTTTTGTTTTTCTTCATGGTAGTTGCAAATTGTAACGCAAGTTAAGTTATTGACTACAGGTACAGACATTGTAACCAAAGGTAGCTCCTATTGTTTTTCTATCTAGATTCAAGGGTGGTTTTGCTGCAACATGTAAGGCTTCATTTGGAAAGCTTTGAGACTACTTCACGGGATAGCATCTTAAGAAACTAGCATTCATTTTCAAGAACAAGCAAAGCCATAGTAAGCCAAATGAGAACTGCACAGCTCTTAGAAAACATGGGGAAAACATGCTGACTCTTTGCACAGATCTAGAGCGCAATGATGATCACTACAAACTTTAAAAAAAAAAGCATCCGCATGATCACCTCTAGGCCTCTTGTTTTGAATATTTTTACTCTATCTTGACTTCACTACTAACATCTAGTTTTTACATACAGTATAAATTTCTATCATATATATGTACAGTAGATTCAGATACTGATAGGAGAGCACAGGGTTTGCTACAGTTCACTACAAACATTCCTTGAAATCAAAAGAAACAGGACAGGAAAGGCAATGTTTCATTCATCCTTAAATGTTTGAGGAGAACTTTGTAGACATATTTCTGGTCTTCTATGTGTCTATTTCAACTCTGATGCAAAGTTACAAATGAATTAATACCATCCCTACATTATGATCTAGTTGAACTTTTTTTTGGTATCTACTAAAACTTAAGAACCACAAATGAGAGGACCACAAAGAGTGATGTTACTGTAGCTGCTATATATAAATAAATGAAAGTCACATGATATGATGAGTACAGTGGTGGCTGGTTTCATGTGGGTGGACTGATTTAATTGGATTTAAAATCAAGCATGCCACTCGTAAGGTTTTAGGCAAGAAAAACCAAAGTACACAGCAACAGCCCATAGAGAATGGTAAAAGAATCGACAAAAACCTTAACTTGTATGGCTATATAGAAGCAAACCCAGACCACACCATGGGAGATGGCTACTTTCCCCTATTACTAACAGTAGATGCAAAATATTGTTTGGTAATAAAGACAGGATTAATACAAAATATCTAGTACTACAGGCAGTTTACTGAAAAATAATGCCTGTGTTTAATACATTTAAAGATACCTTTAAGCAGTTCAAACTAAAATAGAGAACATTTTAAACCAAAGCCATTCTTAAAATCAAATGAAACAGGAACTTCAATACTTCGAGCAAAATTGTTAAAATAATTGAAAGAGATTCTCACCAAAACCTTAGGAAAGCCCTAGAAGACTAAATTCTCTGAACACAATCTCTCTTGTGAAAAAAAATAGAGCATTTTTACCTTGCTTCCTTTTCATCGTCTCAGTCAAAAGAATTACAAAAGGACAGTAACTGGTAGTTTTGTGACAGCCTGGCAAAAAAGTAAATATTGGCTTTTGGCCTTTGTCAAATGCCACCCTCTTAAATGCATGGTAATTAGGAATAAATTATAAATTCAACACCCAGCATGAGAAGCTGTCAGCTGTATTGAAACAAGCCAGAAAGAAGGCCAATAGGATTGTGTATCATTTTATACATCTTTCTTTTCAGAGACTTTATACAAATATATCGGCACAACGATCTCGTAACAGAAGATAACAACACCTCAAAGTACAGTATACTTGTATCTTGAAGGTATTAAAGAGAGGAATATTAAGCTTACAAAAATGACAAATTGCCTTCTAATTAAATCATGTAAAAGAGTCACTTTGAATAATACTTTCTCTGTCAGATAAGTGAGAGGAAAAGATTGATTGATAAAAGAACAACTAGTACAAAAGAAAAATTTATTTAATATGCAAATTTCTGGATTTTAAAAGCAAAGTTAAGAATTATTGAATTCTTTGAAGAAAAACAGTTTTAATTAAAGTTTGGTTATAGTGGATACTGTACATGAAGAGGAACAGACTTAGCTTAATGTAAGGACATTATTTTTTATGTGTGATAATTCATGTTTTTGTGCAAATATAATTGATCAGAAATGTTAAATGAAAAGCGTGTATGAAAAAGTGCAAAATTCTCTAATATTTCTCAGCTCTCTTAAGAATATATAACTTTAGCCAAATGATTTGGGGCTGAAACAGTGACATTGAGGCCTTGAGGGTGACTAAAGGCCTTCAGAAATTGCAACAAAGAAGGTTTGGAATTCAGATAACAGAACAGTCAGTTCACCTGCTGTTTACTGCCTACACATTACACTGTATCTTTTAGGCATAAACCAAAACCTTGACCTACTTTAAAACTTGTCGATGATTCTAACATATCTGCACTGTAGAATGTTATAAGTTATCTTTTCTTATATTTGCAGGTCTGCTTGTTTCAAATTTTTCACATCTCTACAGAGGACCTAGTGTACGTACATGGATGATTAACCTACACCTTGACAACAAAGATGACTTGACACTCAAAAAATATATATGGAAAAGGAATTGAAAATAAAAGACCTGCAAGCCTTGAAATGTGCGGACAAAGGACCTGAGAAAGAACAGAATCTTGAACATCCAAGACACATAAATTCACATCATACTAAGTACATCAATGCAAGCTTTACATTATCTTGGGAGTTTTACCCAATAGTATTTGGGATTTTTAATATTTTCACGTTAGACTTTACCTAACTAAAATAGTTAATGTATACTTATTTACTTTGGGAAAAGCCATAATAGACCACTATGCCATGTGGGAGGCATAGGTTTGTGTAAGATAAAAAAATTTGTGTCCTTTACTCATAAGGTGCATGATAATTGACCATGTTCCCAGTCATGGCCGAGTGGTGACAACAGCGTGAAAAAGAAAATTATATTGCTGGTTTTCACTTGTCATGTGATCAAACCTAAAAATCATAACCATTCAATAAATTAAGTCACAAATAAAGGATATGATAGATCATAAATATATGAACAACTTTGCCAAGAATTACATGTAGGTCTCTGCTGCTTTTTATTTGTGAGTTTTCAGAGAAGTGTTTAATCCACGCTTTGTATGGAGACACCATATTGGTGCCCCTTGGAGGGGTACAAACATGGCTGCTGTAAGGTAACAGAAACATCTGTTGTTGAGTTTTGCCTTTGAAACACAACCTTATTACTCTAGAGCTCTGACACGTTGAAATAAATATTTCTCCTAGTGAAAGAATTGTTCAGTTAGCAAAAACCAAAGCGATTACTCATTTTTTGGCCTATGCAACAGCCTTCTGGGAAGCCATTTGAGTCACCCAATGTAAAACCTTGGACATTCAAAGGTGTCCTATTACAAAACGAAGAACCCTGTCAAGCTAAAACGTTGCAAAACACCAAGTTCCTTTTGGGTCTATAATCTGATGAAACTAAAACCTTAGGAAGAAAGTCAATTTTTACTTTTGGAATATGGCTATGTCACACGAAGACAGGAAACAGTTTGATGAAGCATTATCATGATCACTGACTTTCTTGTTACATTGTTTTTCAAAATCTATTACTACTAGATGTTCATTTGCTTAATAATTTCAGTTTGTTTCCAAAGGTCATGAAAAGTCCCACTGGGGAAGTGGTTAATATTAAGATATAGACTGGGTATACAGTAGTTATTTTCCACAATCACACCAAACAAACTGAAAGAATTATATATCCCTAATGGGTTTCCAGGAGTTACTTCAAGATAAACGTATCCCACGACTTCCTAAAACTTTTGAATAAAAGAATAACATTACGCAAATAAGGTGTTTAAATGTGCCTTTGCATGCTTCATACTTAGATAAACACATGGACGAAAATCTTTCAACTTCAGATCACACTCAACTGTGATTGAAAACTATCAGGCTACTGGTGCCTATTTAATTCAGATTACACAGTTAACTTTGCTAAACACAACTCTTGATCCAAGTATGATCTCTATCTGTCTCTATGAAAACATTATATGGCAGATCAATATGATCAAAATGGTTTAAATGAGCTTTAAAAGATATTTAAGTCACCGCTCGCTATTATACAGTTAAAATACTGTACTTCAAAATCTTACGCAAATGCTATTTTAATCTTGCAATTTAACTTTACCTGTGCATCCATGATGTACAACAATTGATATCGTGATGGCTCAGGCCAGTTGAGTTAAACAATCCCCAAACACGATGTTCTCGAAATCATGGACAATAAAACTACTGGTAAACAGCGATCAGACCCGCAGTTCTCAAGTCTCGTGAAAATTCCGCCGAAGTGGCAAAACCATCATTTCTCAGATCATTATAGCTAACTTTAGACACAGTTTACAGACGAAAAGAATGTATTCTTCCTGTCTGTCTGAATCCGCCATGATTATCACGTACGATTCGCCTCTTTAATCACGTGATACAGTAATTTGGACAATACTCACAAGGGACCCCCAAGAGGGGACGAAGGATATTTGTGCCTCCGACAAAGATGTCTCAAAAAATCAATGGAAATAAACGACTATCTACTATTTTGCCAAATGTGCAAGATTGAATGGGCTTGGAGAAAAACTTGTCAAATTCCCTTCCCTCTTTATACAGTACAATGAAAGTCCATGTACAGTCCACTTCCGTTTCCGCGTATTTTCGCGATTAAAATTTTCAGAGTCTGTCTCTAAGAATCATAAATGAACGACTATCTACTGTTTTGCCAATGTGCAAGCTTGAATGGGCTTGGAGAAAAAGCTCGTCAAATATTAAACAGTACAGAGAAAATCCATGTACAGTCCACTTCCTTTTCCGCGTATTTCGTGATTAAAATTCTCACACTGTGCAAGTCTTGAGTATAATGCATTATGAACACTCAATCAACAGCGTAAAATATTAATAAATTCGACATTCAAAATACAGTTTTCGTTGTAAACGTGACGGCCGGCCGATGTTGACTGAGCGGGGTTGCATCTCTTTTTATGCTCTTGGAGTTAGAAGTTAAAGGTTCTGTTTGTATTGGAACAATTCCATTTTTACAATTCTGCACGTAAGCACATTCTATTTCAGCTTCATTGAGTTGTCTGTTTTGGGTATATTCCACGATCAGAAATTTGAAAATTCGTTCTTTAACTGTGCTTGGGCGCGGTTATCTGGCAAAGCGACTAGTTGAATTTTAAAAATCCATAGTTTATTTGTTTACTTTATAGTTTTGTCTTTTTCTTAAGGCACAGCAGAGATAACAAGGAAATGCATAGAAATTGGACCTTCAAACTCCTGTGTTGAAAGGCGAATATAACACGAGCGGAATATCAAATATCGCGGTATAATCTACTTCCTGCTGAAATACTGCAAGAGGGTCCAAAAGTTTCATCCGTAGGCAAATTTCGTATCTGCAAATTTGAAAGTCGAGATAAACAGATCTGAAAGCTATATTTTGTGGCTAAATATCGACCAACTTTACAAACAAGACTTGCAAGTGTAGTTTCTGTCTTATTTTGTAGAACTAGATCTTTTTCCTGGCGTTGAGAAATTGCGTGACCTAAAATGCTATCGTGAAATTCTTCCCATTTTTCGGGCGCGAAAAAGCCGTCAATGAGAAAATCTACTTGCGTCGGAGTTAAACGTCTGTTAAGCTGAATGCAATCGTCAAAGGAGAGTCAAATCTTAAAATTTTATATCCATCGATAAGAGAAAGATAGCCTTGAATCTCATGGGAAAATCAGATCAGGAAAGACATTATGTACCGTTAATTGCGAAAACTAGTCACGCATGAATCGAACAAACGATCATCGTGAAAACATAAATCGTTAGTGAAGCGAAGTTATGCCTACTTGCATCTTAGATCACAAGAATAGTCCAAAATCGGTCTTAAAATTGCAACACTATTGGAAAGTATAGCGAATCTGTCTTAAACTTCCTCAAAGGAATTTACTTTCATTTGTAACACAGTTGAGCAAAAATTTATTCGCGTATTGCTCCTACCTTGTTGTCCAAATTGTTCATTGCAACGGATTCCAGCAACGGAGTTCGTTCGTTTGGCGCTGTTAAATGCTTGTTTCTCTCTGAAAATCTAGAAAGCCAATAACCAACGTGTTAGCATCCACAGCGCACTTCCTACAATGAACTGCCGTAAACAAAGTCGACAGAGAATTTAAATAAGTTCTACCTTAAACCAAGGAACCAAGGCTCACAAAACTTATGGAACACAGCTGCGAGTATCGTTCTGAGCTCGTGCCTACGTGGCACCTTGTGATAACCCTTTCTCACGCCCCGTGCAATTTTGGGCCTTTTACGTAATGCTGAGTCACTGACACGTGACTTGTTGACGAGTCATGGCGGAAGTCTTATTTGTGGGAGACTCTCAAACGGACTGGGAACAAATTTGTGTATAATTTTGTCTGCGTAATATAAAGGTCGGCACACACGAGGGGACTAGTCCCTAGTCGTGTGTGCCGACCTAAGGATAATCTGCTTGCCATTTTATTTAGACAAGAGAGGAGCGGATGCTTTCAGTCTGGTAATAAACCATGAAAACAGTGTTATTATCTAGATGACAGAGCAATATTTTATAAATTTAAATGATATAGGTTTAACTCCTCTATAATTGTGGTCTTGATCAATCTTGAAAATTCGACAACATTCGGTTAATATTGAACTTAAGATATTATGCTTAATCAGGGTTCCTGGCTTGAAATATTGATTCTTTTTTTTTAGAATTAATATAAAGGCTTTTACGTGCTTTAAGGACGTTCGCGTGAAAATTTTCTACTCGATAGATTTTTTTTAAACTTCTACTGCGGACAGATAATGATTTACTTGTTTCAGAAATCATGAAATAAAAATTGGGGGTCACCGGCTTCGTTTCAGAGATATGGCGTGTGGAAAATTAGTCTGATTTTGATAAATTAGTGCGCGTAATTCAGTATGGTCTCCTGGGTCTTTAGGTTAAAATATCAAAGATAAGTCAACAGAGGCAAACTATCCTAATAATATGTTGTATAAGTGAATCTATGGCGTTAATAATTCCAAATATTGCCATCATTTTCACAAGCCTTAACCCTTAAAGAGGCATTTGAAACTAACACACAGCTAAACGAAGAGGTCAAATGAACGGAATTCGATGGAGCGTTTTGCAAAATATTCAAAATTCTACTCGATAGATTTTTTCATTTTTTCGCAGAATGTAGAGAATGGGCAGAGAAAACGACCCATCAAAAGAAAATTAGGGGT
>Ga0126337_10002548_pt1 | contig 11650 bp, 9 predicted proteins | sample DipCmetagenome_FD_92527 | JGI IMG/M metagenome (GOLD analysis project Ga0126337, IMG submission 92527) | Coral microbial communities from La Bocana,Puerto Morelos, Mexico - Diploria C A metagenome | ecosystem: Host-associated > Invertebrates > Cnidaria > Coral | place: La Bocana,Puerto Morelos... | reverse complement strand
TACGATTTTTATTCACTCGTTGTGTAAAACAAACTCACTCGCTGCGCTCGTTCGTTTGTTTTACACAACTTGTGAATAAAAATCGTACGCGCTCACCAACCGTGAAATAACCTATAAATATCGGTTCCGTGTAAACGCTTCAAGGTCATGAAACCGTGTCGATTGGAAACCGCGTCCGTGTAAACGATGCCTAACTTTATCACGTAACTGCCACGTTGCGCGAGTAGCACGGTGGTCATTTCACGGTTGGAAGTCTGGCACTAGTACAGCGTTGTTTTCAATGGCGGCGGAAGCTGGTGGTCGTAAGTGACACGAAGTTGTTTTTTTTTATGTATACGTGAGCTTGTGGCAATTTAATTCCATTCTTTATCGGGCTATACCTAAGTTATATTCATGGTGGAAATGGAGGAGAGATCTAGGACTGTGGGAGTTCAAGAAGAGCGAGATCTCAAGAAGTTTCTGAAATTCCTATCTCAAAAGGTATGCTTGCGTTGCATGTTGTGGTGTTTTGGTGTTGTCAGAGTTCAATCCCAACTTGTAGGTCCACTTGTATAACGTCATACCTTTCGCTGGTACTTTTACTGATACTTGAAGACATGTAAAAGAAGTATAATAGGTATTTAACACTTTCTTTGCACAAATCTCTCTGGAAATTCATTCCACTTTTCCGGCAGCTGGTGTAAGCAATCTGAAGTTTATCCTCGCGAAATGTGAAGATTTTATATTTACTTGGTGTCATAGCGAATGCAGACGTTTCACGATTTTAAATGATATGTTGTGTTTCATCAAAATAAATGCTACATTTGTTTCAATTTTTTTTAATATTATATAGTGTATAATCGAAACCGGCCGGCGCCAGCGAACGTCACTCTTTTCTGTGACACGTACACCGGGCTGGGGGATGGTGCGAGGGGGAAGGGCTTTCTGATATTTGCTGTTCATGGGAAAGTTGTGCAGCTCCAGAAAATATCCATCACCACCAGAGAGGGGAGTGGAGTTTCCTGGAGGTGGGTTGGAGGATTCTGTAATTTCCAGAGGCTGGGCGAATTGGCCTGAGACAACATCCCTTTTGTGGTGAGGAATGGAACTACACAATGTGAGATGGAGGGACTGGGGCTTTAATTTTAAGATTAGTAATTTGTAAGGAGGGAGGGGGGGACTGTGAGATTAATACCATTCATAATTTTGTTTAGAATTGCTTAGATGATTAGACTTGGAAACAAGGATGGTATAAACCAAGGCTGTATGTCTCTGTTAGCCTATTAGCTGGAGTATGGCCACCATCTTGCGCGACTCCATCTTTGCTGTCATTGTTGTCATCATGTGCCATGATAACCGCAAGAAAATCAATTCATGGGTTTCCTTTGCTTTCCTATATGGGTATAGAGCCCCTGTTTGGCAGCCCCTCGGGGCGGCCAGAGCTCCGCTAATAAAAAAGAAATTGGACTTCTTTTTATTTAAAAAGGGCCATTGGTCTGATCTGTTTTGGTTAGGTTTGGTTCATGGTGACAATTTTTACTTTTCTTCCCCCTCCCTACAAGCCATAACATCGTAAGGTACTAGATCCTCCTAACCCTTAGTCTGGCAACAGTAAAAGTGATTTTTTGAGCTGGGAAAATGTAATTTAAAGCATTCAGTGTTCAATAAGTTAAGAGAACAAAATATATAGTGTTGGCATTGATATAGCACTCCTCAGAAATCTACATCTCCTTGCTTCTATATTAGGCTGTGCAAGTTATTGTTCAGTCACGCCTTGGGGAAAAGATCCGCACCAAGTCCAAACCAAATGCTATGGGTCAAGACTGGGTAAGCTTTAAACCTTCATATCAATCAACATTTAAATTTTCCTGCATAGCAACAACTGAAAAATTATTCATCACATCAAAGACTAAAATAACTATTACATTCCACTATGGTTTATGTCAGAGTGTATAGCTAGATGTTCAGATCTTGCTGTAATTTTCTGCTTCATATTCTTTTCAGTTCAATATTGCTATAAATGATCATCCAGATGTCGCTTCTGAAATGAAGAAAGTCATGGCAAATGGCCGTCTTCCTTCTCATGAGAGCCCCATGTGTGTAGAGATATCCCTAAAAACCAGTGAGGTAGGGTCATTTTACTCTGTGTAAGTGATATTTACCAAAATTTGTGTAGCATGTACATGCTTCATAAATCGAAACTTCCTCCTTCCCTTACTGCCAACACCCTGTTTCAATGCTCAAGTATTGGAGAAACTTGTCACAATTTTGTCATAATTTTGTGCTAAAGGAAAACTGAACAACTGTTAAAAGGTAGAAAATTTATGGATCTCTTTGAAAGCGTATTGTCTGAATGAGAGCAGACCTCTAGTGAACTAGTGCTTTGTAGGATGCATTCCTTTGGTGTGATCCGGATCAGGATCAGTGATCCAAGATTTCTCAGATCATGATGCATCAAAGGAACTAATGAATCCACCCTGGTCACAGATTTATCAGCTTCTCTGATGCACCAAGATCTAAGTAATCTTGGATTATTTCATGATCCTGATCCAGATCACCCCAACGGAATGCAACCATAGACACATCCTAAAAACTGTAATTATTAATAAAATTATATCCTTTAATATTAATATAGGGTGAGACCATGGTGTTAGAAACTTGGTGTCTTGGTATGAATGACAGGTACGTTCAATGTTCAGTGTTGAAAAGCTGTTACATTTACAGTACCCACACCAAAATTTCTTACAGAGAGCATTTGCATTCATATATATCATATCAACCAAGCACAAGTGCCAATATTTTTCTCAGTATGATCCCAAGCAAGCTTGGGGTTCATAAGAAATCTAATACACAACTGAAACTAGCTGAAAATCTTCAAAAGTGGTCTTTTGGGATCATTTCAGACAGTGCCCATTCCACTACTTAGTGAATATTGGACTTGCGAAGAAGTAATCTGATTGGTTGATTTTAGTTATTTGACCTCTGAATTAACTTAGTCCTGTAAAATTATTACTTCTTTGTTGTCTTATCTATGGGTTTCTGATAAGAATGATCATGTAAAAATATGTAATAGGTCCTCTTCAAGTTGTTTAATCTTAATGTTTAATTCTAATCGTTGACATGCTTTTATGTATAAATTAATTTCATATAGACACAATTTAATTTTGTTGGAAATCTGATTGTTTTCAGGGCTGATCCAAATGCCAAAGTGACATACACAGTTTATAACAGGATTGGAATGCTACTCAAGTCTCTTGTATCTGTGACACGGGTCACTCCAGCTTATCAACTGTCACGCAAACAAGGAACAGACTTCATGATGTGTTACAAGTAAGATCACACAACAAGAGCTTAATATCATAAACGACAAGGAAAGCAATGTTATGACACCATTGACTCTGAAGATAACTTCCATTTAGCTTGTTAAAACACCAGTCATCAACAACAGTTCTTTTGATCAGAACTCCCTCACGCAGACAATCACACTATATGAAGTTCCAATAATCCTGGAATCCTGGGTTCAAACCATTTACAATGTTGAATCTATTCAGCATTAAGATCTTTTGGAAAAATGTTATTAACAAAATGTGACATGGACTTAATGTACCCTAGTAGGAGCTAGATCTGTACCCTACTGACCCCTTTTCTTTTTGTGAGAAAACTCAGTTAACAAGAGAAGGTCTGTCTTTACTCTCACCCCCCCCCCCCCCCACTCTCTTACCCCCACCCCAAGCCCCTGGCTACTGTGCAGCATTACATGTAAGTCTCATAAAACAGATTTTTGTTATGTATTTGTTTTCTTTTTTCTCAGGGTATATTTTGGTGAAGTTAGGTTTCAGGAACTTGGAGAAGGTCAGTTTCGTCTTCAGTAACAAAAACAGTTAAAAACATGAATGTTATAAGATTCACGTATCTTCATCTTTACTGGTGATAATAAGTTGTTCAGTTAGTGCATTCATCTGTTCATAGGTAACAACTGCTAGTGGATATGTGTTGATTTACTACTAAATTCTCAGAACTAGTGTAAAAGAAATATGTGGCAAACAATGTAAAGAATAAATATTTTTTTTCTTATTTATCAAGGTTTCCAGTCTTTGAGGGTTGGTTCCATTGGTACCCCTGTGGGGTCCATTACTCTGTCTGCAGCTTACAGAACAAAGCTTACCTTACCAGAAAAGTGAGTGGAAAACAAACTAATGGGAATAACCATATTCAGTTAAAGTATTTAAATCCAACACTGTTATTATTATTTTTTGTTTCAGACAGCAAGTGATGTTACAGAGCAATCACTTCAGCTCTGAGTTGGCAAGAGTCCCATCTGATCAGGTAGACACTGCCCTGCCGTGTGTTCCAGACGCACATGGAACGTTTAATTTGACAGCTGAAGCCAGGTATGTACATTAGATAGAACTTTTAATTGTTTGTTAGCCTACAGACACCTATGGTAAAACTATGCTGAAATCCTGTTTCCAAGAATTCATTGCCTCTGGTAACAAGTTCAAGTTTCCTGATAAATATGCAATTTCTGATGGGAAGAATAACAACAAAATACTCTCTGTGTAGTTGATTGGATGAGGGTTTGGTTGCTACCGGAAATATCCATACCCCCTCCGTATGAGGTATTTTTTAACCCTCCACCCCACCCCTGCTGAAATTCCAATGTTTCCTTTTCATAACCCTTCTAATTTTCATTGATCTTCCATGTGCACATTTACCGCTACCCTTTCTGTTGAGGAGCTGCAGCAGCTTCATGGTTGGTACACCTGATTCCAGACCCCAGCCGTCCGGTTTCAAGCCCTGGCCAGTCATTGTGTTGTTTTCTTGGGCAAGACAGTTTACTTTCACAGTGCCTCTCTTCACCCGGGTGTTCCAATGGGTACCAGTGAATTTAATGCTGGGGTAGCCCTGTGATAAACTAGCTTCCCATCCATGGGAAGCTGAAATATACCAAGCTGCTTCATGCCACAGAAACCAGGATAAGCTCCGTCCTGATGGCGACTTGGCTCATATGCACTTAATCTTTTACTCCTTCTTTTGATAAAGCTGGGTGTGACAGAACACTTGTGTCTGTTTTTTCTTTAGACATCATATCGCAGAGCAGATTGCCAGTGCAACAGAAACTGAAGTAACCCAGTCTTCCACGTTATCTTCAAACACGCCACCGTCTTCAGCTCACAAGGTCAGCTCCACAACCCCACCCCCCTCAATACGACGCTTCTCACAAGAAAATAGCGGCACAATAAAACAAAGGAGTAACAGGTAAATCACATAGTAATAGTCACCGCGCCTCAATTTTGTTATGCTTTCGCGTTTAAGTTCTTTGTTTTCCGTTTCTCAATTATTCCGTGTACATATATTTGTTATTGTAATTAGTTTCGCCAGTTATTGTTCGGTTACGTAACGTTTCATATTTTCGTGTACATTTTTTTCATCCCTTGTATCTCTTGTTAGGTATAGCTTCTTCTATCGTTAGTTTTTAGTTTTCTTTGTCTTGACGTTTAGTCGTTTTCTGTCATTAGGCTTGCTTTATCTATATTTGGTTTGGTTTCCTTCTCTTTGTATATTTAGCTTGTTTATTCATATTTGTTTTCAGCGAATCGCCAGTAAAAGTGCGAGTGTGTTAGTTGTGTGGATTTCGATTACAATATCCAAGATCATTTCTTTTTTTTTATCAGACAATGTATATTTTCATATCGCTTTCATTTAAGCAAGGATCTGTGTACTTATATTTGTCAACAGACCAGCAAGTTCTTCTAAACCAATTTCTTGTGCTAAAACTCGAACTAAAGCAGCCTTTGTGAGCAGCACCAGTTCACCAGACATAGTAAGTTACGAGCTTTCTCGTGTCGTCAATCACCACCCACATAAATAAGACGCCATCCTGAACATCTCGGGAGATATTTCTGTGGACACAGTGAAAAAAATTATACTTTCAGGCAATAAATCCAACCTCTATGTTCTGATTGGCTAGACTACCGGAATGACATTACGAGTAGCAATTTATTAAAATATTGCAACTACATGTATAGAGATCAGTAAAAATGCTCCCGGTATCGGTAATATCACGATTCTGAGTTCTAAGTAGCAATTTCTTTGTGGACACCCACGGGCTCTGACAATTCTCAAAGACGCGTAAGTACATGTTCATGAAACGTCATTTTGCATAAGTACACAAAACTGGCATTTGCTTGCTTTGTGTCACCGAAACATTAAATATCTGGTATTATGTACAAGAGGTAAACTCATTGCTTTGGTAATGTCTCATACGTTCACAGGCTATGCTTGCAAACCTGTCTTCCACTCCACCATTTGCGTCGCTTTTAAAAAAAAGAGAAGACGACACTAAGCCAGGAAGTTTACCTTCAGATAGTAACCTCAAGAATTCTCCTGCGTCACTTCACAGAAGGGTAAGCAACCAGGCTCTTCCATCAAAACGGACTGTAACGTGACGGACTTGCTTGTCTTGTGATGTTCATTCTCTCTTTTCCTCTCGTAGCATGCCATATTTTGTTGTATCTTTTTAGTTAAGTCGACCACTCTTGTACCATCTGTTTGAAGATGTTAATTTTAGCAGTTGGACTGAAGCCCGTCAAACATGGAGTAGCGCAAAAAATTGTAATAAAAAGTCGAATATAGCAGTAAAGGAAAATTAGCACCCTTGCTAAATTGTTGCGCGCGAGATTATCCGGTGTTATCGGTTCTTGTTTCAAGTGCGTGTGAAACAAGATACTCTCGCAGACTAGCTAAATTATTGAAACATCTGATTATATTAGAGCTGGACGACATAGCTCTCCGGGTGAATTATAGGTGCATATTCACAAACCTCAGAGTACATTGTGTGTTTGTATATGTATTGTAGGATAGTTCGTCTGACAAGCTAGAAGGCACTAGACCATCCACAGTGCAGGCACCACCAGCACCCAGTCTACTAGGGTGGGATGACGACTTCGTCATGGTAGAACTGGTGAGTACTGGTAACGAATAATTGGGTGTGGATCTGTGTAAGACGCGGCTAATGAGAGATGATATCGAGAAATCTTCCCAAGAGTCGGTCAGTTTTTCCAAACATATGAAAGAGTTTTTAGTGATGGTGTAAACCTAAACCATAAGCAAAAACAGATCCAGAACAGTCATAAAACAGTGCAGTAAAGCGATAAAAATTCAGAGCAAAAACATAGGACTGCCGTTACAAAGCGCGGGAAAACATTTGTATTCTGTCGCAAACGCGTAAAAACTTGTAACCGCTAGTTTTGTGCGGGAAGCTTATAACCATAAACAAGCACTGGAAAACAACGCTGGAAAACTGGCGACAGTGGCCGAAAAAGTCTCGGTTAGTACCTTAACGCAAGTGGTTTTCGTTTTGCATTTGATTGTTTCAGATCATATCACCTGCGTTCTGATTGGTCACTACAGTGTAGCATGAGTTCAATGAACAATTTTATACCTTAGAAAGCAGTAGTGATGTAACTTCTTGCCAAAGACTTTGAATCGCGCTCTAATCCTGTATAATCTGTTGTTTGTCCCAGAAACCAGCCTTTGCGTCACACTCGGGAACGTCAACCGGCGATCTTGGAAACTTCTTTCGTGAATGCCAGACTGCGCCACCCTTGAGTCTCTTCCAAGATACCGAGGTGCTTTCTTTGGATAACGTCATGGTAAGCTGAAGTAGATAACCTTATGAGCAGTATATAGTCTGTCTGAGTTTCAGGGTTTTTTACAACTCACGCATTGCCTTGAATCAATTGCAAGTAGCATCGGTGGAAGACGCGTCAAAGTTGAGTTTTTAGTTTTGTAACTGCACATTCAATATTTACTATTTTACATGCCCTGGGTGTCAGAGACTTTTCTAGTTACTATTTGGTCTTGGTAAAGCCTGATCGATAAAGGCAGCTTGTTATTTCGAGTTTCTACCATACGTGATAAAAAGGACGTGAAATTGTCCCTTAAGTTATAGTTTTTTTCGTCTTTTCTTTTCTAGGATCGTTTAGATGGGGAACTATGTGGTTTTCGTGAAAATGCTTTCAAATTCGACGAACTTTTAGCTGACTTGCAGCAGACGTGAACGGCGCCAATTTACTTCTGGAGAAATGAATGTTTGCGTCAGAAGATGTCGTGAAGGAATGAGAAAATTCAATTCAAAGACACTGAACGTTTACTAAGAGTGGTTCCCTTGCTTGTTCAGTCCGTTTGGTGATTTTTGGCTCAAAAGACTCAAAGAATCGTCTTTTTCGGTGGCTGGGTAGCCCAAGTACTAATGGGTAACTTACCAGACCGCGAGGATCCCATAGAGGTTTCTGTGATTGGTTCTATGTAAAACGAGCAGTGCGTCCCGAACGTATCAGAGTAAAGCTCCAGAACTACCACGTGAAGCAAAACCAGCACCAATCAGAAGTAAAGCCAGCACTCCCACGTGACGCGCCTTTCTCGCGCTCTGACATTTTATTGGTTTACGGCTTGACTATAATAACTTGGTTTTGATTTACACAACAGTCACTAAAAAATTACAAGAGGACTTATTCGCACTTAACTAATTCAGGAAAACAAGATTGTAATGATCAAAATAATAAATATTAATACAGAGTAAAATCTAATTTTTAGTGTATGAGGATGAAATATCACACACCTGAAAAGGAAGGAAAATTCTTCTCGTGAAAAACCGAAAAACGAACCCCGGAAAATTGTAATCATTATCCATAATATGTGTGCGGTTGTTCTCATAATTTATCTCTAGATTCTAATGAGGTATAGAAAAAACAAAATTAACCTTATCAGAAAGTTTACGTCCGTCATGCAGCCGCGATGTAATATAACAAATTTGTAATCTTTCTTGAGAAGAAAAGCCCGCACACTGAATAAATTCAACACTTTTAAGCTATAGATATCGGGCAGATGAAAAAATCTTTGACCGTTTCTTTTCTATAAATAGAAATCTCTAAAACAGAGACAGTTATATATAGTATTACTAAAAATACAATTTAGCCGTACTTTCTAAACTGCTTATCTGTATATTGACGGTTCAATCAGTGAAACAAAGCAAAAAAAACAAATGTTTCTATAGCAACCATGACGAAGGTAGCCCAGTGAAAAGACATGGTTTGTTGGCAATTGATTGTCAATGCTGTGGAGAAGATTTGTGGCAGGTGTTTCAAAGCGGGATTCTGAAAACACTTTTTTTTCTATTTTGCATGGCTGGACGCACGCTGGCCTGTTACCTTCATAGCAACCACTTTTAATTGTCTTGCTGTATTTCCGCTGTCACTTTCTCCGTTTAATTAAAAGTTTCCCTCTCCTAAGTGGTTTTTGCCTCGCTACAATGTTCTGATTTACCAGTGGATTCTCCTAAAGCGCACACAGGCAGGACAAATATTCGCATTTTCGCAATACCCAAATTAAGAGCTAACCATCGTACATAAATTTATCAGTGTATCGCGGACATGGAGAAAATTTGGAAAGTGCTGGGAGACATAGTGAGCTTATCTCGTCCCGTATGTTTAGTTCCACCAAGTGTTTTTGGCAGCAATAATTAAGTTGTATACAACATCCCATAGCTGACCCAAGAAAGGAAAAGAAACAGCGAAGAAAACCTTTACCGGCAAAAAATTAAATAGCGGGGACTTTATTCATTGAGCGCAAAATCAAACGACGCTAGCGAGAGTTTTCCGCAATCGGGACAAGTTCAATTCTCCATGAAGAAAATTGAAAAATGGAGCCCGCCAGCAACGAAACGGAGAAGCAAGCCGACGGCGATGACAACACGGAAACCGAAGAATTGCTTGATGAAGGTGAATTTCAAAAATGTTCTCGGAAAGGCCGAAGGGACGCTTGCCCGGATATACACTGCAAATGCGGCGACTCCGAACAAAGCGGCGAGTGCCTGTTTCACAAAGATAATGTAGAAACTGACTCGAAAGGAAGTAAGGAGGAAAAGACGTGATATTTTTGTACACTGATTGTACGCGCAATTTGCTTGCTTGAACGCCTTCAAAATTTGACAAATCTTGTTTATTTTTCGATCGTCTGGCACAAACCTTGTGTTTGAATGAGACATTTATTTGGGGGAAACCCTCCTTCGGGTTTCAAAACCCTCAAGGTCGAAAACCTAAAAATCGCCATGGCGTGATTTGCGAACCGTATTAATTTCCGTGGAAAATCCGATGGAGGAGCAATTGAAGTTCTCTGCCGTCAAATTTGTACGTTCCAATTACAGAAAGAAATGGAGTTTTCCGGATTTGTATTTATCTCTTTATAGGAGCAGGTGATGATTGTCTCAAGATGTTCCAACATCCATATTCATGGTGTGGTTATCAAACGCTACAAGACACATTTTATAACCTGTTATTTATAGCCACCGAGAACAAATCAATTTTGCCGGCAAAGTGTAAAACATTTTTAACTTCCCGGCAACATGTCAGTGAAATTTTTAATGTGATGTTGATTATACGGCGCTCTTTTGTAAACGAGTTTACAGTGTAGTTCTTTCAAGATTCCAACTCAGTTCCAAACTACACGACTTTGTTACGTAGGTTTTTCATTTTTTTGCAAGCATCCCTGTTAGAAATGTTATCGCGTTTGTAATCTTAAATAAAGCACCTTTCGTATAAGGTGAAAGTTTTGTGGCTTTTATTTCGCGGGAACAACGCTTCAGTATTAACCTTTTTGTCTTCCCATTAAGTAGGTTTGAAACTTAGTATAGGAACAGATTTCATGGTAAAACTATAGTGAAGTGACTGCGACTTTTTTGTTGCATTTATCGAAAATAGTATGAAAACGAACTTAAAATATAAATCGTGGCTTGTCAAGTGCCGTTTTTTTTCGTTTGAGTATTTAGTCTGCAATGAGATTTCTCTCTGACACTGGTTCCTCTAAACAAATATTTCAGACAGCGGACTTTGGAGTTTTATAATTGTTTTGTTTTGATATGCTTGTAGTTTTTTTCAAGTAATTGGGAATTTTTCATCTAATCACCGTGATCTTTTAGATATCTACTCAGTCACTGATAAAGCTGAGTTCCTGATTATTTATTCTATTGAAGTTAACTTCATTATTTTTCAGAAATGATTTCGATTCTAATGAACGTAATGAATGTATTTCTGAAATCGCATTACAGGTATTTAAGCAACCAGCGTAAATCGTTTTTGCGTTTTCCTGTCACATTATGAAAATTTAGAGTATTTTTTTATTTTAGAACTTTTGACTCGCGAGTCGAAATTGACGCAATACACATTGGCAAAATCGCGATTTCAATCGCAAGCTGTCTTTTTTTTAGACCTCGTCCAAACTTTTCTCTCCTACGAACGAAATGTTTCCTGTGCACTCTACGCCGCAAAAATTTAAAAACGCATCGATCAACGAAGACAGAACAACTTGAGTACACCCTTGATCACATGAAAATTGTCACGTCATTGTTTCTGTCCACACTAAAACGTAAAGCCGGTGTTTTCAAATTCCTCCTGTTTGAAGGGTATTTTCCTATTAAAAGCTCCGTTTCGATGTAGAATTTTTACGGATAAGTGTAGACGGCAGACCTTACCGAATAATTTAAATTTCTCCAGCGTAGCGTGGAAAGAACCTTGAAAATCACCCTCTGTTGTACGTATGGGTTATTGACCAAGCTTGTTCGGTCAAGATGGCTGGATATTGGCCTCGTTCTTTTTTTGCGTGTTTATGGACC
>Ga0126337_10002547_pt1 | contig 11652 bp, 11 predicted proteins | sample DipCmetagenome_FD_92527 | JGI IMG/M metagenome (GOLD analysis project Ga0126337, IMG submission 92527) | Coral microbial communities from La Bocana,Puerto Morelos, Mexico - Diploria C A metagenome | ecosystem: Host-associated > Invertebrates > Cnidaria > Coral | place: La Bocana,Puerto Morelos... | reverse complement strand
GGCAACGCTTCCGTAACCCAGGATTGTGAGCGTAATTTGTCACCCATGATATTAAAAGGTAACCAAATGGTATACTCGTAAAATTAGGAAATAATTTCACTTGCGTTTTGTCAAAATTCTAATGATTTCCCTTGCCTAAAGGCTTGGGAAATTATTAGAATTTTGACAAAACGTGCGTGAAATTATTTCCTAATTTCACTCGTCACCATTTGATTACCCATACTAATTACAGCCGTAAGAACCTACATAGCCTAAATTACCAATAACTATCCCGAAATTCAATGTACCTATTTTGCCAGAATTTACATGTTTTTGCTGTGTTTTACCAGGAACTACAAGAAAGTTGCACATTTTAGGCATCTTGGTCAACATATTAGCTCATTTTACTTCAATCAGAGAATAGACATTTACCTCCGGCATTAAAAACTGAACAGCTTTCTGGAACAAGGTTCAATCACAACTGTGAACTTAGGGTTACTGAAAATCTCAAGAGGTGTCTCGCATCCAACTAATGTAGCTTGTCTGGTTAAAACTGTAGACATCTTAACCCCTAAAGTTGAAATTCCCTTAAGGTCATTCCACTGAAATAGAACCTGCACTGAGATTTTTGTCAAACTTTGCCTATCAATTGTTTATCTTATAGGAACTCAAATTTTGAAATAAAAATGAAGGGTCCCCATGTTTGTTTAGGAGCAACAGCACCTTGTTTGTACCTAATAAATCCTTATAATAGGACATGATTATAGTCACGATTGCTTGCTTAATTCACTTTTCCCACGATTGTCTCTTGTTCTACACTGAGAATTGGGCCATATTTATTTTACATAGAGAAATTTATTGTTCAATTCAAAACAACAGAAAAAAATTATAAATCACCAAACTTGTTTTCAACAAAATGACAATTAACCTCTATGGCAAGGTTAGGCCGAAAAGAAAAAGTTGCCATTTTCTAATGCATGCATGCTAATCATGTGCATAATTATGCGCAGTGGGGATGCGGAGTGCAACACTGGGAAATGACCTTAATCACCCAAAATGTCAAGCATAGGTGGTCACTTATGGGAGGTGGTTGCTTACAAGAGGTTAGACTATATTGGGTCAAAATTTTGCATCATTTACATAGGATAACTGCAAAAGACCTACCCCATGTTTTAGATGTGCTATTGAGGTGAAAAGTCAATTTAAAGAAAAAAGTCTAAAGCTTATGGAGCTGCTTGTCAAAAACATTCAAACATTTAACCTATGCTAAACATACTGTAGTTTGAGAAACATAAAAGATAGTTTAAAGCCAGCTCTATAATGTTAATTTTGTTATTAATAGGTAGGTACAGTTTAAAACGGACGGATCATTTTCATTGCACGGACATGACACTCCTCTAAAGTACTCCTCTAAAGTACAGTGTAGGCTTAATCGAACACATCACTCACACACATTTTTGGGGAGAACTCAAAAAAGCTGTGGAAACACTTGCCTAATGGCTTATGTTCCCACAGAATTTATTTTTCTCCCAAACTTGCACTTATGTTTAATCTATAACTTGATAGAAACACTGTACATGTTTCTGCAAGTGATCAACCATAAGACTGGTTTTCACTGTGGCACAAGGCAAAGTGTAAGCATACAACTAAGAGTCCTTATTTACACATAAAAAATACACAACAGCAATAGACAAGAGCATAAACACAAATGCAAATCTGTATGTATAAGGATAAATTTGCTTTAACTGGTGATGCTTTATTTTTTTCGGGTGAACACCAGGTAAGATGAACAAGTCTTAGTATTTGTCTTTGCTTTCTTATGTTTATACAAGTGGTTGCATTGCTGATTTAACAAGAAATGCCAGTCTGATAATTGCACTTTGTTTCCTAGGAGTGAAATCTAGGCTTACCTTTCCAATTTAAAGAGCATTTAGTTTTTTTAAAGCCAGGAGGAGAGAATTTAAAATATCCTTCTCCTGCTTGGCAAAACATATTCAGTATGCAGAAACAGTCAAATGAATGGAGATCCACCAAAATTTTCAGAACATCTGCTATAAATGCAGAACATAATGAAGGACTTTGACACAGCTTCCATCTTGCAAATTATGTTCAACAAACATGAGGTGACAGAGGCTAAATGAGCACAATTTTTTTGATGTTAAGGGTGTTTAGCAATTTCCTACCCTGCACAGACTCGAAAAGAGAACGAAAACATACCTAAAAACAACAAAGGCATGATCAAATGATAAAAAGAAGCGAATCCACGGCACAAAAGCTTTTTTCATCCAAGTAAATAACACAATTTACATGTTGTAATGAGTATGATAATTTTAATTGTTGATGACATTTGAAATAAAGTTATGACCCAAGCAAGTGAGATTTCAACTACGACTGATCAACATTGAGTTTAGCCTTCTAAAGATTGCAATGGGTATGCCTGTATGCATGGGTATTCTTGAGTGCAACAGGAACCACCATGGTACAAGTTGCGAAAGGAAATATCCTTTGAATATTTTGTTACAATGTAAAATGGGACTGTAACCGAGACGTTTTCACTATCTGATGATATTCTTGCCGACACTTGTGTGCTTCGGAAAATGAGCTTAAAATTATCTCGCAAACGATGGCTTTGAACAGAAAAACAGTCGATCAAGAAAAATCCAATTGCAATAGCTTAGCTACAACGAGCAAAAACACTAACAGCTGGAATATAAAAAAGGATAATTTAAGTAACTTATAACCTTGCTCCAAATATTTAGCGTACAAACGCCACCATCATTTTTTAGCGGCAAAAAGAGGAGTGTTTTGCAAATTCTGAGTGTGTCATATCGATAAGCTTACTGTTGCATCAGCCAAATTAAACTTTGACAAAAGCAGACTAACCTCACCTGAATCCAACACCGGTTTCTTCACAAAACCGACTACCATAAATCTTACAGGTAAATAAAGAAGCGAATTACCTCTTTTGATGGAATAAAAGTCGTGGGTCCCTTGAATACCCTACGTGGAACTTTTATTCCTTTTTCCTGAAACAAAAGAGAAGTATGTCAGCAGGTCAAACTTTATAAACACAAATTGCCAGATCTCCCATCCGTGTTTCATCTCATACCTTCACTGCCACGAGCAAGTCTGAGCAACTTTCTCTGATATCTGAGAAGGGACTCCTGAATGACAGTCGCAAAATGCAAGGTAGAATATCCGAAAGAAAGTTCTCAACACCATTTTCTACATTTTCTTGACGTCTGTTTGTCCACGCTTTCAGAGTTTTTCCCAGCGATTCAAGAAATTGATGTCTTGAATTTACGTCCCTGGTTTGCAGGCCACACAAGTCTCTGAGCGAATCTATCTCACTGGATATGTCTTCTTCATCGTTCATGGTTCTAGGATAACCCTCAGCCCAAAGCAGCCAAGAAAATCCTTCAAGAAATTGCCAACATATCTACAACAGCTCGCGTTGAAGCAGTATTCTGACGGCCATGATGTGACACTTATGTCGTGCGAACCCTCAAAAACAGCCAATGAGAATGCTCACCGGTTCTGACGTTAATGACACACCTCCAAAAACACCAAATATGGCTTGAAAGGTGAGTTATTTTCATAAAACAGTGGGAAAATACGTCACTCCATTTTGTCTCATAATCCGGAACTGTGCGATTTTTCACGAACGAACTGACAGAAAGATATCGCTTCCAAGATAACTTTAAAGTGAAAAATTTTAATTCGGGGTTCCCATTTAAAACCAAAATATCTCAGATATTAATCAACTGCGGCTTTAGTTTCTTTTTTTTTTCTACCTCCAGAATGAATAATGAATCACACAATAGGACTTTCTATTCATATTTTAAACTGCAAATAAGAAATCAATCAAGTTTGTTTTTATCTTTGGATTTTTGACAGATAGATGTCATTGTAAAAGTGAATTGAAGATCAAACAGGCCATCTGAATTTTTGTGTGCACGCAGAACGATCTTTTTCCAAGATCGCAAGAAACGCTTAAATGAATGATTAATAAGTCGCAAAGCTAAAAAATTACAAAGGCACGAAACTTTTTAGTTACCCTGATGAGGCAACTAAAATATATTTCTCTACTTTTCATCAAGAGAAAATCAAATAATACTGGGTCTCGGGTTTGTGGTCAGGGAAATCTCCTCTTATAAAATCACTTGATATTTTGGTTCAATACTTTTTGTCATATAGGTATTTTCGATCTAAACCCCCTGTCAGTTTAGCTCGTGTATCCGTCAAACCGGCTTCATGATTAAAATATATGTAATCAATTGCAATCTTGCTAAATGCGGGAGTAGTTTTGGCTCCTCACGCAATCAGCAGGGAAAACCCGACGATTTTTTAACAAAAAAAACCTTTCTTGGAAACTTGTATTCTCAGAAACAACATGGCATTTCCGGCCCAAGACGGGATGTCAAAGTTGACGGCTTCAGAGCATATAAGCGATTTTAGTCTAATTTTTGGAAGCCCGATAAGAGCTCCATTGGAAACCAACAACTTCAATTGTGAGGAGCCAGCAAGTCAAAATAAGCAAGAGCAACCCTAAAACTGAACAGTTATAAGAATTCAGCGTACGATTTATACAATAATATGTAGAGGTAAATAGCTCGAAATTTCTATCGCGTGACATAATAGTTGACGAGGGGGCAGCCAGAGTCAACTATCACGCATAGTAATAGAGAGAGCTAATAGTCTATTTGTTTTAGTCTAAATCTACTAGTCGTTCAAATGATTTATCTAAATAATCTGAACGCTTCGAAAATCGTAAAGAAGAGACCGCCAGTTTTTTAGCAAGCACACACGCTAGGACCCGCTGACCTGAATAGCGTAGCCAAATTAATACCAATTGTTAATTAGTATAAATGCATTAGCGTTCTATCACGCATACCGTTCTCTGATTGGCTACGCTACTCATTATCTATTCTGCTGTTGACGAGATCGTCGTTCTGACATCACAGGATATCATGTCTTGCCGCATCACTTCCGGCCGGTTGGTTAATCATCTCCGACAGCAATTACTCAGCAATACCTTATACAAATACTGCTATAATATTACCGAATACTAAAGCCGTAACGTACCGATTGAAAGCCTAAATCACACCTTCGGCTCCTCCCGTCCTAACCCCGAGCATAGTTATCTGTAACCTCCCGGTTACATACCTTGCAGATATAAGCCCTCTCTCATGCGTACTAATTACACCACACCAGGGTCAATTTACAGAAATAGGTTAGTTGCCAGCTCATTTCCACGGATATAAGCTCCCCAGTCCAATTACAAGCCCACCAATGACACCAGGAGATCAAACGTAGTTAAGTGTTGAATTGGTTTACATTAAGTTTGCCTCCCGATCTTCTTAAGAGTTTTTGATTGGTACATCGGTGTCCTGGTTGACTGGTCAGTGACAAGAGATTATCATAATCTCCTGCCAGTAATTATTTTGGACGCTGTGTAACCGGCACTTACCGGTGTCTATTTGTGCAGGTGGGTGGGCAAAGGGAGGTTCTGTCAGATTAAAGGGGGCATTCCCGAGTGACACAACACAATGATCTAGGCAAAGGCTCGAATCTAGACGCATGCACACGGGACAGGGAGGGTGTAGGGGGGGGGGGGCAGGGGGGGAGGGGGGGGTAGAGGTGGGGGGATTTGGAAAGTTCAAGCCGCATACCAATTGGATAATCATTGCCAAGATGCCAAGAAACACGGGAACGGGAAATCGAAACTCACAGGACAACCTTTGTGTTCCGTTTCTGTCGAGTATCACGGGTGATGCAAACTTTGTTCAAAGATCGATTAAGCTAACCCGGGACTGATAAGCGAGGATTTTGATTGAATTTTACAACTTATTGGTGACGTTTTCTGTTGATATCGTTTGTCTTTCAGTTTTGAGTTTGAATAATTTTTAACTATACAAACATAAGCAGTGAAAAACATTTTTATACAAGAAAAATAATTCTGTTAACTTTCAATCCTGGGTTAACGTTTACCGGCTTTTGGCTCCTACTTGGTGTAGAAGACACAGTTGACGCAAAACAAAAAGGAACTAAAGGATAAAAGAACGAGGAAAACAATAAAAAGAATAGGTTTGTGAGGAGGTGTTCTATTGTGACATGTCCTGTGTCTTCTACACCAAGGAGCCCGGCTTTCTAACAACTCGACCAAGTTGGTCGGGACTACTGCCACTAGGCACTTTTGATGTAATATTATTTAACCCACGTATCCTAACCAAACGTGGTCCTGATCAACAGTGCTAGGGTCTCAAGTGACGAGCTTGCAATAGGAAATACAATTGATAGGTAAAACGCCGAGTCCAACAAGGGAAAAGTACGTAAAAGAGACAGCCGAGAACTGGTAGATGCACGCATGACAATAAGGACGCTCAATACCTTGAGAAGATGATTTAATTAACACTTAACATGAAGCGGTGCCTAGACTGGTTTTGATCGTGACTAATTTCTAAGTTTGATCATCCGAGAGGTTATGTAACTGAAATCACCAGGGAAATTGAACTGAAATCACCAAGGAAGTTGAAAAAAGAGAAACAAAAACCATCACCCTAGAGAAAAGGGAAGTTTTGTTTGATGCCATGTTCACTAAGACATTCAATCCGTCGGGGTTTAACTTCCTCGTGCTTTCTATAGTCATGTGGAGGGAATGCGACCGTTTCCTATTGCTTACAAGGAAATTCATAGTACGGAAATGGATGTTCTGAATCGAATGACAATATGTATCTAAAGCCCACGTATACAATTTAAAAAGTTTAAATAACCAGAATAACCTACACACCATGCCACAAGCAACTTTCAAGAAAATCCTGATAAGTGTTTTCGTATTATGCAAACTTGTGTACTGTAAATGTCACGCGTTAGTGCATGTAGAGAAGTTAAGGAATTTCACAAGTTACTATTTCTGTCTGGCATGTCGTACATTTTCGGCGATGGTCGGAGAAACTCGTACACTCTCCGGAATCAACGGCAACTCGGGGTTATCCACCGTTAAAGCCCGAAGAGGTGTTTGAGATTCTATGAAGATTTCTTGGTTTTTAATTCTTCTACGAAGCACAAAAGCTTTATGGCAGGTCCAAGTTTGAGGCCCATATAAGACATAATCATTTCTCTTGTTAAAAGAAGTAGGGCTTTGCCGTCTATTTCCTGTAGAGAAAAGAGAATGGAGGTAACTATATATACTTACTGTGGGACATGAGGCAACAACATTTCCATTTGGCACAATTGCCACAGTTTGAGAATCAGGGTACTGGTAACCAGAATTTAAGCGGATGCCTTGACAATAGAGCATTCGTATTCTCGGTTTTGGCCTGGAACTAGCTTGCAACTGAGATTAATGCGGGGAGACTAGAATCCAAATAACATTAATCTATATTTAAACAATACAGTGTTTCTGTCGAGAAACTATCGGCTGATAGTCGCCCCGCGGAAATTTGATGAACATTTTTAAAACAACTATTTGTTTTATTTCAGCAAATGTGCTAGTTTCAAGTACATCAAATTTCCAAGGGGCAACTATCAAGCGGATAGTTCCGAGGATCAATTTAAACCAATAAGAATCAGAGAACATTCAGTGGTGAGCTATAGTTAATCATATTCCTCCGCACGAGCCTCAAATGGAGGCTAGTTCCCAGTCCAATACTGAGAATATGATTATGGCTTATTCATAGCAACGCCATTCCTTGCTTTGTTTTCAATTAACTTAATAATAATTTCTTCAATAATCAAGCCCTTCAGTCGAGACGGCCAAATATTGATCTCGACTCCATTTCAGCTCACAAACACGGAAAATAGAACTAGTTCGATATCCTATGTATAAAGATCAAGGGTACTCAAAATGAATGCCACCTTCACACCCCTAACACTGATCAACAAGCTGATTCTCTATCACATATCAAATACAAAATCATATTTCCACGTAATGGGAAATGAAGAAGTGATCAGTAAAAAATTAATGGTCTTGAACTGAAATAAAATTCTCCCAGCAACATTCTAGGAAACACCCGGTTACAAGTAAGGAGAATTCGGTTGTACACTGAGAATAGTGCGAGGATTATTTACTTACGTGTTTTCTAAACATGTCGGCGTGTTCAGCCAGTTCAGATTTCTCTATGAATTTTACAACTTCAACCACGGACCATGTTTTGGGAGGTGAGGTCGAACAAACTTGTGGAGACTGACTCGCATCTGTACAAACAGTAAAACGTTTGTTAACACGTTGACGATTTTTATTATCAATATAAACATAAGAGAATATTAGGACACTAAACAAGTTTAACAGCAGGACTGCAAAGCTCTTTCTGTCACAATACTGACATGTTCTCTTTGAGTTCAAGCCCGAGTCTTCTGTGTTAGGTATAAACTGCATTACGTAGTTAAACGTTTGTAACAACCAATCAGCGCGACGATATTGTTTTCCTCAGCCAATCAGCTACAACTCTAGATCAATCCCACTTTGCCTCACGCCACCTTTCCCGCGCTTTTTCACTTCTTGGTTTTGGTTCAAAAACTACTTTTAATTGCCATATTTTTATAAGAACCTTGTCTTACCATCATCATGGATTGTTATCCTCGGGTGCTTGGTAACCGGTTGATGTTCATCAGGTGCTCTGTACGGACCTCTTTTCAGCGAGCCTGCGGTACTTTTTTTTGCAGGTACCGAGGTTGTTTCTGGTAGAACGGTATTCCGCCTTGACGCTGGATCAATCATTCAAATAAAAGTCGGATTAATAATATACAGCGGACCTTATTGATGGAATATTCTCTATTAATGTTATTAATGCGTAGACGATTATTTTTGACGACCTTTGAGGTGTTTGAAAAGAGGGTAAAACACGGTCTGGAGTTTGTGATATATCTTCTCAATCGAAACTGAAAGAAAGGACATAACAAACAAACAAACAAATTCGTCACACCGTCATGGTCATGAATCGTTTAAAAAAAAACCCACAGTTTATTCAAGCGTCGGAGTATTAAGCACTGTTGTGCTAATTGTGGGCACTGTAAATAAGGAAACAAATATTACAAATAGAACAGATATTTTTAACTTGATGAATTGTTGGGGAGTTTGAAAAGTTAGCCAGAAATATGGTCGTTTGCCTGTCCCTCAAATTTAGGCTAAACTTCTCTTGTTCTTTCTATGCCTGTTACATGATAACTCATTCACAAAATTACGAGCGTAAACATATCATAATTACTCACTGGACGCTTATTCACTGAGTAGAAAGGCCGGACATAAACATCTTTGGTACTGGACCATTAACAGGAGTCTAACTATTCTAACCAGCATGTGTGTAGTTATTGCTTTAAGCGACAATCATTAAAATCTTACCACTTTTGCCGCACTTAGAACATGGGCCGGTGATGCGCTCTCCACAGAACAGATTCTCGCAACACTGGAGATTATCAGAAAACTTCTCCAGGACGCGCCAAAAGATAGCCACGCGGTCGATGTTCTGCAAGGTGCAGGACAACGTTTTCTTGCTACCCTTGGCTGTGATCCTCGTTTTGCCATTTCCGGGCTTCAAGAAACCGAACACGACTTCCGGTTCCACGGCCGCATTCACCACCGACTGTATGCAGTCTCTAGCCACGTTTAAGACGGTGCCGCGGAAACAGGTGGGCAGTCCCGCCACCTTAGCCGCGCTCAGGTGAGGGCCTGCCTCACACGCATGGTTGATAAACACTTGCACGGTGTGATTGGCTATAGAATCGTCCTGATCTGTCCCGGATGAACACGGTGAATCCGGCCTTCGAGAGGATGACAGTGTTGTTACTACGGGGGTGGGGACAGGATGTGTTACCACAGGTTGTGTAGGCGGGATCAGCGGAGTCTTCCTTTTATCTTGTTTCTCGGGTTTCTCGGGTTTCGTAGGTTTTGGTGGTTTGACAGGTTTTTCAAGTTTGTCCGCTTTTTCTTTTACTTTGCCACTAAGAAAACAAACACTTATTATTAGAAGCCTTAACGCTTGCTTATGTATTGACGAGGATCGCATATTTATCCAAATGTGAAGCTTTTTGCAATCGCCTTTTTTTTGGTGCGTTGGAGAGTAAATAAAGCTGTAAGGATCACTTTTCCATTGTACTGCACACTGATTGGGCAGTTGCACGACGCTGTTATCACATCACAGAGTCATTTCTCGCAGTTACAAAATAAACAGAAACTGGCTACTTGTTAGTAAGCCGTGAAAAACGCGATAAACGAGTGCGGAGCGCAAGTCGAATATAACTTTGTCGACTCGCGCTTCGTGTCCGTGTTGGCGCTGAGTGCATCATGTTTGGCGCTCTACCCCGCTAATCCGGTTGTTCTGCTTAAGTTCGGTCAAGCGGAAAAATAAAAAAAATGCATATACAACTGCAAATTGATTAAGCACTTACCTCAACTGTTTTAACGCTTTTTTGGTGTTACCTTTTAAAACAAAGAGAAAAAAAAATCAATAGTTCGTTTACAAACTCTATCTCTCTCTCTTTCTCTAGAGCACAGCGTTTCTAGCCTGTACAAGACTCTCGGTCAGTGGGGATGATCGAATAAACGGGCGGGCGACCCCGCTCGGCTACAGCGTTCCGTGACAAAGAGAGGATCAGAACCGGACTAGTGGTGTAACGTTCCAAATTTGTTAATAGTTCCCTTACCTGGTGGTTGTAGAGGATGTCCGCTAAATTGACACCATCCCACAGGAAATATATCTCTGGAATCGTAACGGCACCAGTAATCTGAGCCAAGGTATCCATCGAAATCAACTCGAATTTTGTCGCCATCTTTATCCGCCACAGTGGCTACGCAAATCAGAAGCGGGTTTTTAGGGTCCAACGCCTCTAACTTCATGCCAACCTTAAACATGTTTTCCTTCGGCGCTGTCGGCTCCTGGTGAAAGAGGAAGAAGGTCAAAGGATGCTGGTTTGAGCAATAAAGCATTTCACGATATTGGAATAATTAAGTTCAACAAACCCTTTTAAACAACCGCACGGGAGCCAGTTCTGCAGTTGCAAGAGTCTTTGCTAGAAAAGTAGAGTATTTTCCAGGATCGAGTTTAAAACCTGCAAGGTACAAAAAAGCGTATTGAGGTCACACATAATTGTTTTATAGAATAAACTTGAACAATATTATATACAGTACCAATTGAATGGTCACACACTAGGGTTTCAACCATGGGATTAAAGGTCAGAATCACCCTTTTAACAATACAAACAGTATCAGATAAATACAGTGCTTTTAATCGAAAGATCAGTAACCAGGGGTTCATTTAAAGACGCAACAACTCAATATATCACAGTAAACAGTGCCACATGGAAATACTGCTAAATAGTTCTCTTTGAAATAATCAACTACTAGAATTCATCCACAGAGTTAAAGTCAGAGCGACACTTGTCAGAGGCCATACCTACTGGAGGTTGCAATCGTCCTCCGTTCCCCTCACACCAGCCCACAGGGTGGATTTCTTTGGAGTCCACCAGATGCCAGACGTCATTAGCACTGTCTGTGCCATCAAACCGACACCTTATCCTTGGTCCCAGTATGCCGACCACTGTCGCCACACACATGGTGTCCACTATCCTTGGATCAGCTACCTCTAATTTCATGTTGCTTTGAAAGCCATTGTACGGAGGGGTCGAAGACTGTGTTGATGAAAATTGAAATTTAAATATGAGTCACTTCAACAAGAG